>OGIO01000622.1_pt1 | contig 39993 bp, 42 predicted proteins | sample 1571841 | NCBI WGS metagenome assembly OGIO01 (sample SAMEA2582111, study PRJEB24529) | metagenome | biome: Human gut stool | place: China | collected 2011
GCGCAATGACCGATTTCGGCCCGCTGATCGCAAACCCGAAGAGCTTCCTGCTTGGTGCAGCTGCTCAGTTCGGTATTTTCGCAGCTTATCTGGGAGCTATGCTTCTTGGCTTCTCTGATAAAGCAGCAGCAGCAATCTCCATTATCGGAGGTGCTGACGGTCCGACTTCCATCTTCCTGGCAGGTAAGCTGCAGCAGACGGCTATTATGGGACCAATCGCAGTAGCGGCATATTCCTATATGTCACTGGTGCCGGTTATCCAGCCGCCTATCATGAAGCTTCTGACCACTGAGAAAGAGCGTAAGATCAAGATGGAGCAGCTTCGTCCGGTATCTAAACTGGAGAAGATCCTGTTCCCGATCATCGTTACGATCATTATTTCTCTGATCCTGCCTACCACCGCTCCGCTGGTTGGTATGCTGATGCTGGGTAACCTGTTCCGTGAGAGCGGTGTGGTTCGTCAGCTGACAGAGACTGCATCCAATGCCCTGATGTATATCGTAGTTATTCTGCTTGGTACTTCTGTAGGAGCTACCACAAGTGCAGAAGCATTCCTGAACCTGGATACCCTGAAGATCGTTGCTCTGGGTCTGATTGCATTTGCATTTGGTACTGCAGCAGGTGTTCTCTTCGGTAAGATCATGTGTAAACTGACCGGAGGAAAGGTAAACCCGCTGATCGGTTCTGCAGGTGTGTCTGCAGTTCCTATGGCAGCCCGTGTATCCCAGAAGGTTGGTGCAGAGGCTGATCCGACCAACTTCCTTCTGATGCATGCAATGGGACCGAACGTAGCCGGTGTTATCGGTACTGCAGTTGCAGCCGGAACTTTCATGGCTATTTTCGGAGTATTCTAAGCTGCTGACGGAAAAGGACAAATTTGTAGGAGGAATAGAAAATGACTGAAATCGCTAAAAAGCCGATTAAAATAACAGAGACTATCCTGCGTGACGCACATCAGTCTCTGATCGCTACCCGTATGTCAACTGAGCAGATGCTTCCGATTATCGAAAAGCTTGACAACGTAGGATATCATTCCCTGGAGTGCTGGGGTGGAGCTACTTTTGATGCTTCCTTACGTTTCCTGAAAGAGGATCCGTGGGACAGACTTCGTAAGATCCGTGAAAGAGCTAAGAAGACCAAGCTGCAGATGCTGTTCCGTGGACAGAACATCCTGGGATATCGTCCGTATGGTGATGATGTGGTTGAGTACTTTGTACAGAAATCCATCGCAAACGGTATTGATATCATTCGTATCTTCGACTGTCTGAATGACCTTCGTAACCTGCAGACCGCAGTAAAGGCATCCAACAAAGAGGGCGGACATGCTCAGGTCGCACTTTCCTATACACTGGGAGATGCTTATACACTTGAGTATTGGACCTCCATGGCAAAACAGATCGAAGAGATGGGAGCAGATTCTATCTGTATCAAAGATATGGCAGGACTTCTCCTTCCGTACAAAGCAACCGAGCTGGTTACTGCACTGAAAGAGACCGTTAAGATCCCGATCCAGCTGCATACTCATTATACATCCGGTGTTGCTTCCATGACTTACCTCAAAGCTGTTGAGGCTGGTGTGGATGTGATCGACTGTGCAATGTCTCCGTTTGCTCTGGGTACTTCCCAGCCGGCAACTGAGGTTATGGTTGAGACCTTCAAAGGAACTCCGTATGATACCGGATATGATCAGAAGCTTCTGGCTGAGATCGCTGATTACTTCAGACCGATGCGTGACGAAGCTCTTGAGACCGGTCTGCTGAATCCGAAGAACCTTGGCGTTAACATCAAGACTCTTCTGTACCAGGTACCGGGTGGAATGCTTTCTAACCTGACTTCCCAGCTGAAAGAGCAGCATGCAGAAGATAAGTTCTATGACGTACTGGAAGAGGTTCCGCGTGTACGTAAAGACCTTGGTGAGTGCCCGCTGGTTACTCCGTCTTCTCAGATCGTTGGTACTCAGGCAGTGTTCAACGTAATCATGGGTGAGCGTTACAAGATGGTAACCAAAGAGACCAAAGATGTTCTCTCTGGAAAATACGGAAAGACTGTAAAACCGTTCAATCCGGAAGTACAGAAGAAGTGCATCGGAGATGGTGAGATCATTACCTGCCGTCCGGCAGACCTGATCGGCAACGAGCTGCCGAAGCTGGAAGCTGAGATGGAAAAATACAAACAGCAGGATGAGGACGTTCTGTCCTACGCACTGTTCCCGCAGGTTGCTACTGACTTCTTTAAATACAGAGAAGCACAGCAGACCAAGATGGATGCAAATGTTGCAGACACCGAGAACGGAGCATATCCGGTTTAATTATTACAGATACAAGGAGAACCACTGGTGTATACTGGTGGTTCTTTTTTGTTGAAATAAAAAATATCGTTGCCATAAGGTAATGGTTCAAAGTATAATACAAAAGGGTTATCATATTACGATAACTTAGTGTGATAGAGGAGCAGAAATGAAGATGCAATTTACATACAATATTTTTTTGATCGGATTTATGGGATCTGGAAAAAGTACCGTGGCTGATTATCTCTGTGAAAAGTTTGATATGGATGTGGTTGAGATGGATCAGGTGATCGCAGATAGAGAGAGGATGAGTATCTCCGATATCTTTGAAAAATGCGGGGAACCGTATTTCAGAGATCTGGAAACGAAACTTCTGGTGGAATTACAGGAGAAGACCAATACGGTTGTCTCCTGCGGTGGTGGTGTTGCCATGCGAGAATGTAATGTGGCAGAGATGAAGAAGAATGGAAAAGTGGTTCTTCTGACTGCGAAGCCAGAGACAATTCTGGAAAGAGTGGAAAATAACCATGACCGTCCGTTACTGGAAAACAATAAGACAGTTGCATATATTGCAGAGTTGATGGAAAAACGACGGGAAAAATATGAAGCAGCGGCAGACATGATTATTGAGACAGATGGAAAAAGCGCACAGAAGATTTGTGAGGAAATGATTCAACGTCTGGGAGAACGATAAAATGAAAAAAATAGCAGTGATCGGCGGCGGTGCTGCCGGTATGATGGCCTCCATTTTTGCAGCAAGACGGGGAATGGAAGTCCATGTATATGAGAAAAATGAAAAGACAGGCAAGAAATTATATATTACGGGAAAAGGCCGGTGCAATCTGACCAATGCCTGTGATATGGAGGAATTGCTGGAGAGTGTCAAGAGCAACAAAAAATTTCTGTACAGTGCATTTTATGGATTCACCAATCAGGATGCTTACGATTTCTTTGAAGCAGAAGGGTTGAAGCTGAAGGTGGAGCGGGGTAACCGGGTCTTTCCGCTGTCTGACCGTTCGGCGGATGTTCTGGATACTTTGCGCAGAGCCATGAGATCGGCAGGGGTGCAGGTGCATCTGAATACAGAAGTAAAAAGTGTACGGAAGCAGGAAGATGGATTTACCCTGCAGCTGACAGATAAAACCATTGAGCAGGCGGATAAAGTGATCGTGGCTACCGGCGGCATCTCTTACGAAAGTACCGGATCCACGGGAGACGGTTACCGGTTTGCAGAAAGCTTTGGCCTGAAAGTGACGGACTGTGTACCATCGCTGATTCCTTTTAATGTGAAGGAAGACTGGGTGAAGGAGCTGCAGGGACTGTCACTTAAAAATGTTTCCATTAAGATCCTGGATGGAAAGAAGCGGTTGTACGAAGACTTTGGAGAGATGATGTTTACTCATTTCGGAGTAACGGGTCCGTTGATCCTCACAGCCAGCAGCGTCTGTGCCAGAAAGATCCGTGAAAAGCAGGTGAAGCTGATCCTGGATCTGAAACCAGCCCTGTCAAAGGAGCAGCTGGATGTAAGGATTCTAAGAGAGTTTGATGCTAATGCCAACAAACAGTTCCGCAATGTGCTGCCGTCTTTTCTTCCGTCCAAGCTGGTGGGAGTTATGTATGGGTTGTGCGGTATCGAACCGGAGAAACGAATCCATGATATTACCAAAGAAGAGCGGGAGAGATTTTTGTCCTGCATGAAAGAATTGGAGCTGACAGTGACAGGACTTCGTGGATACAATGAGGCAATCATCACAAAGGGAGGTGTCTCGGTCAAGGAGATCGATCCAGGTACTATGGAGTGTAAAAATATTCCAGGACTTTATTTTATCGGGGAAGTGCTGGATCTGGATGCAGTGACCGGAGGATTCAACCTGCAGATTGCCTGGTCCACGGCAGTGGCTGCGGCAAATGCACTCTAAGATATGTTTTGAAAAGAAAAAAGGGAGGACACTATGAGTCATAATGTAGCAATTGATGGACCGGCAGGAGCTGGAAAAAGTACCATTGCAAAGCGAATCGCAAGAAGACTTGGTTATATTTATGTAGATACAGGTGCCATGTACCGTGCCATGGCCTATTATCTGATACAGAATCAGGTAGATGCCGCAGATCAAGAAGCAATCGCTGCAGCCTGTCAGCATGCGGATATCTCCATCTGTTATCAGGATGGAGAACAGGTAGTTCTGTTAAATGGGGAAAATGTAAATGCATATCTGAGAACAGAAGCGGTTGGAAATATGGCATCTGTCTCATCAGTAGTACCGGAAGTACGTAAGAAGCTGGTGGAACTTCAGCAGAAGCTGGCCAGAGAGACTGATGTGGTCATGGATGGCCGGGATATTGGAACTGTGGTATTGCCGGATGCGGATGTGAAAGTGTATCTGACTGCCAGTGTGGAGACCAGAGCAAAGAGAAGATTTCTGGAACTTCAGGAAAAAGGTGAATCTGCAGATCTTGCAAAGATTGCAGCAGATATTGAAGACCGCGATTATCGGGATATGCATCGTGATATATCACCCCTTCGTCAGGCAGAGGATGCAACATTGGTAGATTCTTCCGACATGACCATTGATCAGGTGGTAGAAAGGATCCTTGAATTATGCAGGTAAAAGTGGCTAAGAGTGCGGGCTTTTGTTTTGGTGTACAGCGGGCAGTGGATACAGTCTATGAGCAGGTGGAAAAAGGAATCCGCCCCATCTATACGTATGGTCCTATTATTCATAACGAAGTAGTGGTGCAGGATCTGGAAGAGAAAGGGGTTCGGGTTCTGGACTCAAAGGAAGAACTGGAGGCTCTGACTGAAGGTACAGTTATTATCCGTTCCCATGGAGTGGGCAGAGAGATTTATGATCTGATCCAGGAAAAAGGACTCATCTGTGTGGATGCCACCTGCCCGTTTGTAAAGAAGATTCACCGGACTGTGGAAAAAGAGAGTGCAGCTGGCCGGCAGATCATTATCATAGGAAATGATAAGCACCCGGAAGTAGAGGGAATCAAAGGTTGGTGTCATACCCCGGCAATCGTAGTGGAATCCTCAGAGCAGGCAGAGGCTCTGGAGCTTGCGGAGAACAGTTCTGTATGCATTGTCTCACAGACGACATTTAACTACAAGAAATTTCAAGATTTAGTTGAAATTCTTGACAAAAAGAGGTATGATAGAGTTGTTGTAAATACAATTTGCAATGCGACGGAAGAGCGACAGACGGAAGCACGTCAGATTGCAGACGAGGCGGATGCCATGATCGTGATTGGCGGAAGCCATAGTTCAAATACGCAGAAGCTATTTGAAATATGCAGAAAAGAGTGCGAAAATACTTACTATATACAGACGGTTGACGATTTGAATTTAGGGGTATTACGATCTACTGGGCTTGTAGGTATTACAGCGGGGGCTTCCACCCCAAAGAAAATTATTGAGGAGGTTCAAAAACGATGTCAGAATTAAGTTTTGAACAGATGCTGGAAGGTTCATTAAAAACTATCAGAACAGGAGAAATCGTAGAAGGCACAGTGATCGATGTCAAAGAAGACGAGATCATCTTAAATATAGGCTACAAATCAGACGGTATTGTTTCCAGAAACGAGTATACCAACGTGCCGAATGCAGACCTGAGAACTATGGTATCTGTAGGTGACACTATGGAAGTTAAAGTCCTGAAAGTAAATGATGGTGAGGGACAGGTTCAGCTTTCTTACAGAAGAGTAGCTGCAGAAAAAGGAAGCAAGAGACTGGAAGAGGCTTTTGAGAACAAAGAAGTTCTGACCGCAAAAGTATCTCAGGTACTGGATGGTGGATTAAGTGTTGTAGTTGATGAGACCAGAATCTTCATTCCTGCAAGCCTGGTATCTGATACTTATGAGAAAAACCTCAGCAAATATGCTGATCAGGAGATTGAGTTTGTAATCACTGAATTCAATCCGAAGAGAAGAAGAATCATCGGTGACAGAAAACAGCTTCTGGTTGCTAAGAAAGCAGAGATGCAGAAAGAACTCTTCGAGCGTATCCATGAAGGAGATATTGTAGAAGGCGTTGTTAAAAATATTACTGACTTTGGCGCATTCGTAGATCTGGGCGGAGCTGATGGTCTGCTTCATATCTCTGAGATGTCCTGGGGTCGTGTTGAGCATCCGAAGAAGATGTTCAAGGTTGGTCAGAAACTGACTGTTCTGATCAAAGAGATCAAAGATACCAAGATTGCTCTGAGCCTTAAGTTTGATGATGCAAACCCGTGGCTCAATGCTACTGAAAAATATGCAGTAGGAAATGAAGTAGAGGGTACTGTAGCACGTATGACTGACTTTGGCGCATTTGTTGAGCTGGAGCCGGGTGTAGACGCACTGCTTCATGTATCTCAGATTTCCAGAGATCATGTTGAGAAACCGGCTGACGTTCTGAAGATCGGTCAGGTTATCAAAGCTAAAGTTGTTGATTTCAACGGTGAGGATCATAAGATCAGCCTGAGCATGAAAGCTCTGGAAGCACCGGTTGAGGAAGCAGAGGAAGAGTAATTCGTTCTATATAACAGGTGATTGTAAAGAGGTATGCGGATTCCGTATACCTCTTTTTTACGCAGAGTTTCATATTCCAAATTAGAATGTCAAAAATTTAACAAAAATAATTGACTTTACGAGAACAGAAGGAGTATAGTAGGGACAGAGCACACGGAACGAAAAAACGCTTGATTCTATGAAACAGAAGATGGAGGAAAAAACAATGTCAAACAGATTAGTATTGAATGAAACATCTTATCATGGAAAAGGTGCAATTCAGGAAATTGCAGGAGAGGTGAAACGCAGAGGCTTTAAGAAAGCATTTGTATGTTCCGGACCTACGATCTTCAAGCATGGTGTGACTAAGAAAGTAACAGATGTACTGGATCAGGCTGGCTGTGCTTATGAAGTATATACCAATATTAAAGAAAATCCAACCATTGAAAACGTACAGAATGGTGTGGAAGAATATAAAAAATCCGGTGCTGATTTTATCATTGCAATCGGCGGTGGTTCGCCGATGGATACGGCAAAAGCCATTGGTATTATCATTAACAATCCGGAGTTCGCAGATGTGAGAAGTCTGGAAGGTGTGGCTCCGACCAAGAATCCTTGTGTACCGATCATTGCCGTTCCAACGACCGCAGGTACCGCAGCAGAGGTTACCATCAACTATGTCATCACTGATGTAGAGAAAAAACGAAAATTTGTCTGTGTAGATACTCATGATATTCCGGTAGTAGCAGTGGTAGATCCGGACATGATGTCTTCCATGCCGAAAGGACTGACAGCTGCAACCGGCATGGATGCACTGACCCATGCCATTGAGGGTTATATTACAAAAGCAGCTTGGGAGATCACAGATATGCTGCATCTGAAAGCAATCGAGATTATCTCTTCCTCTCTTCGTGGAGCTGTTGAGAACACACCGGAAGGAAGAGAAGGTATGGCGCTTGGACAGTATATTGCAGGTATGGGATTTTCCAATGTAGGACTTGGGATTGTACACTCCATGGCACATGCACTGGGAGCTGTCTATGATACACCTCATGGTGTGGCAAATGCGATCCTGCTTCCGACGATTATGGAATATAATGCAGATGCAACTGGTGAGAAATATAGAGATATTGCAAAGGCTATGGGAGTAGAAGGAACCGAAACCATGAGTCAGGAAGAGTACAGAAAGGCAGCTGTCGATGCGGTTCGTAAGCTGGCTGCTGATGTGGGAATTCCAAAAGATTTGAAAGCAATTGTAAAAGAAGAAGATATTCGCTTCTTGAGTGAAAGTGCAGCAGCTGATGCGTGTGCTCCGGGCAATCCAAAAGAAGCAACGGTGGATGATATTGAAAAACTGTATCGCAGTCTGCTGTAATAATAAAGGCCCTATTCCATTATAAGATACCCATATATATATCCTATTGCAAAAAGGGAATGCGTAAGCATTCCCTTTTTGCATACAGAATAAATATAAAAATTATTGAATTATATAAAATGCATAAAAAATACAAAATGAATAAGAAAAAATATTGAGATTAAACAATTTATTTTTAATAATAGAAAAATATAATTGACAAATCGACTAAAAAGTAGTACAGTCTGAATGTACAATATTTTGAAAGTTGGAGAGCCGATAGACATGTCTAAAGATAAAGAGAATGTTTTATATCAGAAAATAGGTGTAACGATCAGCAAAATGGCTCTTGCTTTGCTTTCTAAAAATGTAGGAGATCGAATTCAACCGATTTCTCAGTATCAGGAGGAACTGGGGGTTTCCAGAGGAACCGTTCAAAATGCACTCAACTATTTGAAAGAATGTGGAGCTATTACATTGACACACCATGGGCATCAGGGAACTTATATAGCTTCTGTAAATTATGGAAAGCTTCAGGAGAACTGTTTGCGTCAGGGGTTAATGGGAATTATGCCATTGCCTTATTCTACTACATATGAAGGATTTGCAACTGCTATGTATGAACAGATGAAAAATTTGAATTTCAATATGGCTTATGCAAGAGGTGCAGCAGGTCGAATTGAATTGGTGCTGTCTGGGGCATATCAGTTTGCAATTTGTTCTCAGTATGCCGCCGAATTTGCTATAAAAAGCGGAGCAGAGATTGAGGTTGTTTTGAATTTTGGAGAAGGAAGCTTTCTTTCTAAGCATGTGCTTTTGCTCCGCGATCAGACAAAGGAAACCATCGAGGATGGTATGAAAGTGGCATATGACAGTGCTTCTTTGGATCAAAGTCAGATTACTGAAAATGTAGTCAAAGGGAAAAAGGTAAAATTGATCAATATCTTAACACAGCAGACGGTGAATGCTCTTTTGAATGGAACCATTGATGCAGGTGTCTGGAATTATGATGCTGTGTGTGATGAACCGAATGTAAGAAATCTAAAAGTTGTATTTTTGAAATCTGCCGAGTATAACACTATGTTTTCTACAGCGGTGCTGGTAGTGCGGAAGGATGCGGAATACTTGAAAGAAATTCTGAAGAAGAATATCCATGTAGCAAAGACTTTGGAGATTTTGAAAGAAGTTCGCAATAAAAAAAGATTTCCATCTTACTGATGTTATTTTTTTAAAGCAATGTACAAAAAAATGTACTTTCAAATACATTGCAGAAAGGAGAAATATGCGAGAACATGAAACACTATATCAACGTCTGGAAATCTTGGAGCAAGCCAATTTGATTGAGTGTCGGGTAACAAAGCAGACTGAGAAAATAATTGCTTTGATTTATAAAGAGAATCTAGATGTTGACATTGAAAAAATGGAGATGTTTACTACACATATTGCCATAGCAATGCAACGAATTCTGAAGGGCAAAGAGGAAAAACCGTTGGATCGGAGTGTTTTGGAAGCCTTGGAAGCGGAATGTGGCTATGACGAGGCGGTTAAGCTTAGCAGAAAAGTGTACGAAACAGTGAATATTGATTTCCCGAAGACGGAACAGGAGTATTTAGTTGTCCATTTATGTAATTTATTATCATAAAAATGAAGGAGGAAAATGGAAATGAAGATTGCAATCGGAGGAATGCAGAAGAATCTGATGGAACAGGAAATTAAGAAAGCCTGCCCGGATGCAGAAACTATTGTTACCAATGACATGAATGCAGCATCCATGATGAAGAAGGGGGAAGTGGATTATTACATTGGCGCCTGTGAGAGTGGAAGTGGATCTGCAATTTCTATTCTTATTGGTCTTGTAGGATATAGTAAATGCTGTACTGTCTGCAAGAATGGTGGAAAACCAAATAAGGAAGAAATTGAAAAGTTTATAAGCAATGGAAAAGTCTGCTTTGGTATGGCTGTGGATCAGATGGAAGTTACGGTTCCAGTGTTGATGAAAGCGTTAATGGAAAAGAACAAATAAACAGAAGATAAAAAGAGAGGTAAAGATTATGGAATTAAGTATTATGAATGTAATCATTGTTATGTTAGTTTGTGCCATGAGTGCATTTTTGTCTCATATGGGAATGGCAGTATTTCACGATGGTATTCGTCCGGTTATTCCAGAGTATATTGAAGGCCGGATGCATCGTTCTGAGATGGCATCTATTGCTTTTGGATTGAGTGTAGGATTTATTGCATCCGTAGGTATTGGTAATGCACTTGTGACAAATCTGTTAAATCCATGGCTGCTGTTCCTGGCTACGGACATTATTGGTATTGCCAGTCCAAAGAAATGGCTTGCACCGATTCTGGGAGCCTTGTGGGGACTTTTGTGTCTGACTGGTATCGGTGGAATTAACGCGGCATTGACAGGACTTCCGGTTGACTTGATTGGCGGCATGGGTGATGTTGGAAACTATGTAGTTACGGGATTCGCACTGTTTCCTATTATTGCAATCATTATGCAGTTTGGTATGAAAACAGGTATTATTACTGCAGTAGTTGTTTTAGTCTTTCGCTTTGCAGGACCTACATTTTCTACAATCAGTGCAGATGCATGGACTATGATGGTTGGCGTTATTGCGTTAGTAGTTCTTTGCGTTATTAAGGATTCAAAGAATAAGGCTAATGCAGATTCTCATGATTTGAATGTATTTTCTGAGAGAGTTGCGCGTATTCGTAAAAATCTTCCATTCTTGATGGTTATGGGTGCGCTGATTGCAGTTGCATGTAATGTGCATGTATTTGCCGGCTCTGATGTTTCTATGTTTGATCTGTCTACAGCTTATAGTATGGATAATGCGGCGGAAGCGCAGACTTTGATTAAAACAGTTGCAACAAATGAGTTTATGAGAGGCTTAAGCTTTATTCCTTTGATTGCAACAACAGCAATTACGACCGGTGTATATGGTGTAGCAGGATTTACCTTTGTATATGTAGCAGGTTACCTTTTACCTAATCCGATTGTGGCAGCAGTTGTTGGTGCATTGATTATCTTTGTTGAGGTTATGCTTCTTGGACTGATTGGAAAATTCCTTGGAAACTTCCCGTCCATGAGAGATGCTTCAGATAACATTAGAAGTTCTATGAATACTTGTGTGGAGTTTGCATTATTAATCGGTTCTACTTCTGCATGCTGTACGATGGGTGCTTCTACATCTGCAGGAGCAGCAGGTGGTTTTGTGATCGGTGGTTGTATTTATCTGATTAATGAAATGACCGGACGTAAGATTATGCGTATGGCGATTGGACCGGTAGCAGCAATCGCAACGGGAATTATCCTGAATCTTACATATCTGATTGGACTGACACCATTGGTATAAGAAGAAAGCGTGAAAAATATGATACAGACAGTAAATGGACCCATTTCTGTAAAAGAACTTGGAGTTACCATGTGTCATGAACATCTTGCGGTAGATTTGTCACGGGTGCGAAAAGATCAGGATTCCAATTTTGATGATCGGGAATTGATTTGTGACGAGATAGAAAAAATGAAAGCTTTTGGTGTACAGTCTATCATTGAAGTAAGCTGTAATGATATGGGGCGTGATGTGAAAACACTGCGTTGGTATAGCAATACTTGTGGAATTCACATTGTTGCATCTACCGGATATTATCTGGAGGAATATCACTCTGATTTTGTAAGAAATAGTAGTCCGGAAGAACTTAGTGAAGTATTTTGCAAGGAGATTACGGTAGGTATTGATGGAACAGACATCAAGGCTGGAATCATCGGCGAGGTGGCATCAGGTGAACCGGTGATGACAGAGAGTGAAAGAAAAGTATTGATTGCAGCAGCTTTGGCAGGTAAACGTACAAAAACTGCGGTTACAACTCATTGTCAGTTGGGAAGATTGGGATTAGAGCAGTGCGAATTGTTTCATAAGTATGGCATGGATCCTGCAAAAGTAATTCTGGGACATGTGGATCTGGCAAACGATAAAGCATATTATGAGGAACTTTTGAAGCAGGGGGTTAATCTCGGATTTGATACTATCGGAAAGACTGGTTATCTCAGCGATGAAGATCGGGCGGATAATCTAATGTGGTTGATAGAGCGAGGCTGGATGGACAGAATAGTGTTGTCTCAGGATATTTCCAGGAAATCTTATCTATCCAGATATGGGAAATATGCTGGATATATGACAGTTATGAAAAATTTTGTGCCAATGCTGAAAAAGCGTGGAATTATGCAGAAGGATTTGGATCAGATGTTGATTTATAATCCGGCAAGAATTTTAGAAAAAGAAAATGAGGAGTGATTATTACGAAAACCTATCCATTACAGAGTATTTCTGTGGAAGAAGCAGTAAAGCTCCAGTTTCGAATTGTGGACTGTATGGCCAGGAAATTTCAGGGCCATGAGCTTCTAAGCCGCGGCGATCTTGGTGTGGTGATAGGACTAAATCAGCCGCTTACTACCCGAAAAGCAGAAAAAGTTATTGCAGAGGTATTTGGAGCAGAAACTTGTATGTTAGTTCGTGGAGCAGGAAGTGGTTCCATCCGTCTTGGATTGCATGGAATGCTTCAAGCTGGTGATACAATATTAGTCCATAAAGCACCAATTTACGATACCACAGATACATCTTTGAAGATGTTGGGAATTCATACAGTGCAGGCAGATTTTAATGAGATAGAAGAAATTCAGCAGGTAATTAGAGAACATCCAGAACTTGCGGGAGTACTGGTGCAACATACCAGACAGATACCAGAGGATCATTATGATCTACAGAAAATCATTGAACTTGTTAAAAAAGAAAGAAATATTCCTGTTCTGGTGGATGATAATTATGCAGCTCTGAAAGTGCCTAAAATTGGAATACAGTGCGGAGCGGACTTGTCCTGTTTTTCATCTTTTAAGCTTCTGGGACCGGAAGGTATCGGAATTCTGCTTGGCAAAAAAGAATATATAGAGCCGTTGAAAAAAGAAAACTATTCCGGTGGTATGCAGACGCAGGGGCACGAAGCTTTAGATGTTTTGCGTGGTCTTGTCTATGCTCCGGTAGCATTAGCCATCGAAGCGGAAGAGAGTGAGAAGTGTGTCAAACGGCTTCGTAGCGGGGAAATTCCTGAGGTAAAAGAGGCATTTATTGCAAATGCCCAGTCTAAAGTGATTCTGGTGGAACTGAAAGAAAATATTGCACAGAGAGTTCTTAAAGAAGCTGAAAAACTGGGTGCTGCACCGTATCCGATAGGCTGTGAATCCCGATATGAGATGGTGCCGTTGTTTTACAGAATTTCTGGAACTTTCAGAAAAGCAGATCCGACTTTGGAGCAACGGATGATTCGTATTAATCCTTTGCGCGCTGGAAGCGACACAGTAATAAGAATTTTGAAAGAAGCAATAGAAAGAGGAAAAGCATGTTTGTAGAGCAGACAGTGAAAAGAAACAGGAAGTTAGTAGAAACAGCGTTTGCACTTCATCAGAGCGGTCAGATCATGCCAGATTCCTATTTGATTGACATGGATGTGTTGATAGACAATGCGAAGAAAATTCTGGAAGCTGCAAAGGTGCGAAATATCAGACTGTATTTTATGCTGAAACAGCTGGGAAGAAATCCGTACATCGCAAAAAAGCTTGTTGAGTTGGGGTATGAAGGAGCCGTAGTCGTAGACTTTAAAGAAGCAAGGCTCATGATGAAGCATGGTATTCCGATTGGAAATGTAGGACATCTGGTGCAGATTCCGGATCAGATGATTCCAGAAGTGGTGGCCTATAAACCTGAAGTTATAACGGTATACTCTATGGATAAAATCCGAAAGATTGATGAGGCAGCAGGACAGAGGGGACAGACACAAGGGATTCTTCTCCGGGTTTATGCAACAGAGGATATGATTTATTCAGGTCAGACGGCGGGATTTCAGTTGGAGGAGATCCCACAGCTGGTGAAGAAAATTAAAGAAAACTGCAAAAATATCATAATTAGAGGTGTAACTTCTTTTCCTTGTTATTTGTATGATGCGGATGTATCAGATATGATACCGACTAATAATTTACAGACAGTAAAAAAGGCAGTCGAGATTCTGGAAGATTCAGGAATTTATGTGGATATTGTAAACACGCCATCGACTACATGCGTCAGAACGATACAGAGGATGGCGGAATATGGCGGAAACTGTGGGGAACCAGGACATGGATTGACAGGAACAACGCCGATGCATGCTGTACAGAAAATGGATGAAATGCCAGCTGCCGTATACGTCAGTGAAATTTCGCATAATTTTGAAGGAAAAGCTTACTGCTATGGCGGAGGCTATTATCGCCGTTCGCATATGGAAAACGTACTTGTTGGAAAAGATTTGGGAGATGCAAAGCAGAAAAAGGTGCTTCTCCCGGCAATGGACAGTATTGATTACCATATTGGAGTTTCTGAGGAATGCACAATTGGTGATACGGCTGTAATGGCATTTCGATATCAGATCTTTGTTACAAGAAGTGATGTAGTTCTGGTGAAGGGAATACAATCTGGAAAACCAGAAATTATCGGAGTTTATGATAGTTTAGGAAGCGAGAAAGAATGACAGGAAAGTTTATTGTAATTGTTTTGGATGGCTTCGGAATTGGAGCTATGGATGATGCAGCAGTAGCTAGACCAGGAGACGAAAAAGCAAATACGCTGGGCAGTATCTTGAAGGATTGTCCTGATATGAAGCTTCCGAATCTGGAAAAACTAGGGTTGATGAATGCCTATGGACAGGAAAGCAGTCAGATGAAATTCAGTAAAACAGCCACATATGGAAAAGCAGAGCTGATGCATTTTGGAGCAGACACATTTATGGGTCACCAGGAGATTATGGGAACTTTACCTAAAAAGCCCGATGTGCATCCATTTCAGGAAAAAGTAGATGTTACGGCGGAACATTTGAAGGCTCATGGCCATAAGGTGGAAATTATTGAAAGAGCAGGACTGCGTTATCTGGTATGTGATGATTATGTGACGGTGGCGGATAACCTGGAGGCAGATCTGGGGATGTGTTACAATGTAACCGCGCCTTTGGACTATATTTCTTTTGAGAAGGAATGTGAAATAGCAAAATTGGTACGAGAAGTAGCCACAGTCGGCAGAGTTATTGTGTTTGGCGGAACTGGAAATACCATGGCAGATTTATATGCAGCCGAGGAAATCAAACAAGGAAAATATATTGGAATTGCATCAGCTAAATCTAAATCCTATGAACAGGGATATCAGTGTTTGCATCTTGGATATGGTGTGGACAAAAATGTACAGGCACCTACGATTTTGACGAATGTGGGAATTTCCGTAACGTTAATTGGAAAAGTGGCAGATATAGTTGCAAATGATGGTGGAACAAGTATTTCTTGTGTTCCTACAAAAGAGTGTCTTCGCCTGACTATTAGGGAAGCAACAAAACTGCAAAAAGGGTTCATCTGTACGAATGTACAGGAAACAGATCTGGCCGGACATTCACAGTCTTCCAGAACATATCGGGAAATATTGGAAGAAGCTGATGCAGGAATCGGAGATCTTCTACCGTTGTTGAAGGAAGAAGATGTGCTGGTAATCATGGCAGATCATGGAAATGATCCCGATATTGGACATAGCAAGCATACAAGAGAGTGTGTACCCCTTTTACTCTATCGAAAGGGAATGGAACCACGGACGATTGGAAAACGAAAGAGCCTTTCTGATGTAGGAGCTTCTGTATGTGACTATTTTCAGGTGGAAGCACCGCAAAACGGACAGAGTTTTTGGTCATCAATTTCAACATTACAGCTTTAAAAATTTAATGAATGAGTCGGTTGACAAACAAAAAGGGAATGCGTAAGCATTCCCTTTTTGCATACAGTGAGATATAATAGGGTAAAGGAGGGGAAAGATGAGATTTGATATCAAAGAAGATGGAAAGAGGATTCTGATGGTCTGCGTGGCATCGCTGATCATGGCATTGAATATTAAGACTTTTGTACGGACAGGCGGCTTGTATCCTGGTGGAGCAACGGGACTGACGATTCTGATCCAGCGTGTGGCTGATCTGTTTTTTGGCATTACGATTCCATATACGCTGGTCAATGTGATCCTGAATGCGATACCGGTCTATATTGGATTCCGTTTTATTGGAAAGAAATTTACCTTGTATTCCTGTCTGATGATCCTGCTGACAGGTATCCTTACAGATCTGATCCCGGGATATCCTATTACCTACGATACGTTGTTGATCAGTGTGTTTGGAGGTCTCATTAACGGAGCAGTAATCAGTCTTTGCTTATTTGCCAATGCAACATCTGGTGGAACGGATTTTATTGCTATTTATCTGTCAGAGAAAAAAGGCATGGATTCCTGGAATCTGGTACTGGGTCTGAATGTGCTGATCCTTGGCGCTGCAGGTCTTCTGTTTGGATGGGACAAAGCATTGTATTCGATTATTTTCCAGTATGCATCCACGCAGGTATTGCACACTTTATATAAGAAGTATCAGCAGCAAACATTGTTTGTTGTGACCGATCATCCGCAGGAAGTGTGTAATGCAATCTCAAACACGTGCCACCATGGGGCAACAATCCTGGCTGGAGAAGGATCTTATGAACACTGTGAACGCCACATGGTCTATTCTGTCGTATCAAGTGCGGAGAGTAAACATGTGTTAAAAGCAGTGCGGGAGGTGGATAAGCATGCATTTATCAATGTGATCAAGACCTCACAGCTATCCGGTCACTTTTATCAGAAACCGGAAGACTAAGAAATCAAAGTCATGAGGGAGGAAAAGAATGTGACAGAAGGCGAGAAAAGAAGAAGCCAGATCATAAAAATATTAAAGGACAGTAAAAGTCCGGTGTCAGGAACAAAACTTGCAAAAGTTCTGAAGGTGAGCCGTCAGGTGATCGTACAGGATATGGCGCTGCTTCGTGCTCAGCGGATGCAGATTCTGTCCACTTATAAAGGATATTTTCTGGATGCGGCAGTAAAAGAACAGTATGTGCGGATCTTTCGGGTACATCATGACACTGAGCATACTTTGGATGAACTGCAGCTGATCGTGGATTATGGTGGAAAGGTTCTGGATGTGTTTGTAGAGCATCCCCTGTACGGACAGATACGGGCAGACCTGATGATCGCCAACCGTATGGAAGCAAAGCAATTTGTGGAGCAGATGGAGGCTCATGAAGCCCATCCGCTGAAACTGCTGACTGATGATTGCCATTATCATACGGTGGTGGCCGGTTCAGAGGAACAACTGGATCTGATCGAACAGGAGTTAAAGATGAGAGGGTATCTGCAGGAATGATGAGGTACAGTTCACCCGCACCATTCGCAAAATCCGCAGGTGAGTTGCGAAAAAATGTGAAAAATCTGTGAATTCCTAAATGTTTGTTGAAAATTTAAAACATATGTGTTATATTACAAATAGAACAAAGAAAATAGTAAGTCCCGGCCGAAAGGTCGGGATTTTGAGCTATTCAGAGTTATGCATATGTCATTTTGCGAATGTAGCTCTGAATAAGTTGTACTTATAACATAGACACCTGGAGGTGACGCAGGATGAGTAAGAGAGATTATTATGAGGTGCTTGGGATTAACAGAAGTGCTGATGAAAAAGAAATCAAACGTGCCTATCGAAAACTTGCAAAGAAATATCATCCGGATATGAATCCTGGTGATAAGCAGGCAGAGCAGAAATTTAAGGAAATTACAGAAGCATATAATGTATTGAGCGATCAGGAAAAGAAGAAGTTGTATGACCAGTATGGATTTGCAGCATTTGAGGAAGGATTCGGTCAGGGTGGATTTGACCAGGGTGGATTCAAGCAGGGCGGAGCCGGATCTGGCTTTGGTTCTGGCGGATTCCGCAGCAGCGGCTTTGGCAATGGAGGCTATCAGGAATACCATTTTGAAGATGGAGACGATATGGGAGATATTTTTGGAGACATGTTCAAAAATATGTTTCATGGGCAGGGTGGCTTTGGCGGCAGTACCGGCGGTTTCCATCAGCAAAGCTATCGGATGAAAGGAGAAGACCTTCATGCAGATGTGAATGTGAGCTTTGATGATGCAGCATTTGGCTGTGAGAAGCTGATCCATCTGACCAGCCAGGATGGAACCGGTAAGAGGACATCTTTACAGGTTCATGTTCCGGCAGGTATTGATGATGGTCAGAGCATCCGTCTGAAAGGCAAGGGTATGCCGGGCGTTGGCGGCGGAGAAGCAGGAGATCTGTTCCTGAAAGTTCATGTAGGCGCAAGACCTGGATTTGAACGGAAAGGAATGGATGTGTACACCAGCGCGGAGATTCCGTTTACTACAGCAGTCTTCGGCGGTGAGACAAGAGTGCAGACCCTGAATGGCAGTGTGATCTGCAAGATCCCGGCAGGCTGTCAGTGCGGAAGCAAGATCCGTCTGAAAGGCAAGGGCATCATATCCATGAAGAATCCGTCGGTACACGGTGATCTCTATGTGGAGGTGAAGATTCAGGTACCGAAATATCTGAATCCGGAAGCATCACAGAAGCTGAAAGAATATGAGGCTTCTGTAAACCATGGTTCATATGAACGTAAGGCTGGTTGAAGCAAAGAATAAAAAGCAGGTTGTCAAGAAAAAATACTTGACAGCCTCTTTTTTTTCATGTAAGATAGGCAAGGTGATTGTAATGGAAGAGATTCTGAAGCAGACGCTTCTGTATGATTTTTATGGCGAACTGCTGACAGAACATCAGAAGCAGGTATATGAGGATGTGATCCTCAACGACTATTCGCTCAGTGAAGTGGCGGCCAGTCTTGGCATCAGCCGACAGGGCGTATATGATATGGTCCGCCGCAGCAGCAGGCTGCTGGAGGAATATGAAGCAAAACTGCATCTGATGGAACGCTTTGTAAGTCTGCGTGAAAAGGTTGGAGAGATTCATAAACTTGCGAAGGAACAGGCACAAGATCCAAAGATGGCGAAGATCGACGAGATTGCATCGGAAATTCTGGAGGAGCTTTAGATGGCATTTGACAGCTTATCGGAAAAATTGCAGAATGTATTTAAGAATCTGCGCGGCAAAGGAAGACTGACAGAGGCAGATGTAAAGGCAGCTTTGAAGGAAGTGAAGCTTGCACTTCTGGAAGCAGACGTCAGCTTCAAAGTCGTAAAACAGTTTATCAAGGCTGTAGAAGCGAGAGCTGTGGGTACAGATGTGATGGAGAGTCTGACTCCGGGACAGATGGTGATCAAGATCGTGAACGAAGAGATGGTCAATCTGATGGGCAGCGAGACCACGGAGATCAAACTTCGTCCTTCCAATGAGATCACAGTGATCATGATGACAGGTCTTCAGGGAGCTGGTAAGACGACAACAGCTGCAAAGCTTGCCGGAAAGTTCAAGATCAAAGGCCGGAAGGTTCTTCTGACCGCCTGCGATGTATATCGTCCTGCTGCAATCAAGCAGTTACAGGTAAATGGTGAGAAGCAGGGTGTGGAAGTATTTTCCATGGGAGACCAGCATAAGCCGGTGGACATTGCGAAAGCGGCAATGGAGCATGCGAAGAAGCAGGGCATGAGCGTGGTGATCCTGGATACGGCCGGACGGCTTCATATTGATGAGGCTATGATGGAAGAGCTTCAGGACATCAAGGCGAATGTACATGTGGATTACAGCATTCTGGTAGTAGATTCCATGACCGGACAGGATGCAGTCAATGTGGCAACAACCTTTTCAGAGAAAGTAGGCATCGACGGCGTGATCCTGACGAAGCTGGATGGTGACACCCGAGGCGGTGCGGCACTTTCTATCCGTGCAGTGACCGGAAAGCCGATTCTCTATGTAGGTATGGGTGAGAAGCTGTCAGATCTGGAACAGTTTTATCCGGATCGTATGGCCTCCAGAATCCTTGGCATGGGTGATATTCTGACCATGATCGAGAAGGCACAGGAGTCCATTGATGAAGAAGCATCTATGAAGATGGTCCAGAAGATGAAGAAGAATCAGTTCGACTTCGAGGATTATCTGGAGAGCATGCATCAGATGAAGAAGATGGGTGGTATCGGTGCTCTTTTAAGTATGATGCCGGGTATGGGCGGCAATCAGATGAAGCAGCTGGAAGATGCTGTGGATGAGAAGAAGATGGCACGGATCGAAGCAATCATCCTGTCCATGACAGTGAAGGAACGTCAGAATCCGGATGTGCTCAATCCATCCAGAAAGAGAAGAATTGCCAATGGCGCAGGTGTGGACATCAGCGAGGTGAATCGTCTGGTGAAGCAGTTTGAACAGAGCCGTAAGATGATGAAGCAGATGTCAGGCATGATGGGCGGCAAAGGCAAAGGAAGATTTGGTAAAAAAGGAATGTTCGGGAAGCTGCCATTTTAAGGCAGGGGTGTAAAGCCATCACCGACGGTATTCCGTTTACAACATAGAAAACAAGAAAAAACATTTATTTTAATGGAGGAAACAACAATGGCAGTAAAAATCAGATTAAGAAGAATGGGACAGAAAAAGGCTCCTTTTTACAGAGTAATCGTAGCAGATTCCAGATCTCCGCGTGACGGAAGATTCATCGATGAGATCGGAACTTATGATCCGAGCACTGATCCGAGTACTTTCAACATCAACGAAGAAGCAGCTAAAAAGTGGCTTGCTAACGGCGCTCAGCCGACTGAGATGGTTGGTAAACTGTTCAAACTGGCAGGAATTACCAAATAAGAGCTTTCTCGGTAAAGCCCCTTGGAGGTGGAAGGATGAAGGAATTAGTGGAAGTGATCGCAAAAGCACTTGTGGATCATCCGGAGGAAGTGACCGTTACAGAGACTGAAAAAGATAATGCAACGGTTGTTGAGCTTCGTGTGTCACCCACAGACATGGGGAAGGTAATCGGCAAACAGGGCCGTATTGCAAAAGCCATCCGCTCGGTTGTAAAAGCTGCAGCGTCAAGGGATGACAAAAAAGTGATTGTTGAGATCGTACAGTAAGACGATACACAAAAGGGTGCAGCCCGGAGCACCCGGATGGAGAACCGTAAGGAATGCCACCCGGAGCTTCGGGCTGTTGTTGTCAATAGAAGGATGGAAAACATGGAACAGTTTTTAAGAGTAGGTGTGATTTCCAGTACCCATGGAATCCGCGGAGAAGTAAAAGTATATCCCACGACCGATGATCCGGAACGTTTTCTGGATCTTGATGAAGTAATCCTGGATACAGGAAGGGAACACAAGATTCTTGAGATCGAAGGCGTGAAATTCTTCAAGAACCAGGTGATCCTGAAGTTCAAAGGATATGATAATATTAACGATATCGAGAAATATCTGAAAAAAGATCTGCTGGTGGACAGAGAACATGCAGTGGAGCTTGGAGAAAACGAAAATTTTATTGCGGACCTTATCGACATGGAAGTGGTGACAGATGAAGGCAAGGTTCTTGGAACGCTGACCGATGTGATCGAGACTGGTGCCAATGATGTCTATGCAGTGAAGACACCGGAAGGAAAGGAGATCCTGCTTCCTGCGATCAGAGACTGTATTCTGGATGTAAATGTGGACGAAAAACGGATGACCGTACATGTGATGGAAGGACTGCTGGATTGATGAATTTTCATGTACTGACACTGTTTCCGGAGATGATCCGGGACGGATTTGAGACAAGTATTACCGGACGTGCGGTGGAGAAAGGGCTGTTGAGCCTGGAGACTGTGAATATCCGGGATTTTTCAGTGAATAAGCATAACCGGGTGGATGATTATCCATACGGCGGCGGAGCCGGTATGGTCATGCAGGCGGAGCCGGTGTATCTGGCATGGGAGTCTGTAGTAGAGAAGCTTGGGCGTAAGCCGAAGGTACTCTATATGAGTCCTCAGGGCCGGGTCTTTGACCAGACTATGGTGCAGGAACTGGCAGAAGAAGAGGATCTGATCTTCCTGTGCGGTCATTATGAAGGAATTGATGAGCGCGTGCTGGAAGAGATCGTGGATGAAGAAGTGTCTATTGGAGACTATGTGCTTACAGGCGGTGAGCTTCCGGCACTTGTCATTATGGATGCAGTATCCCGTCTGGTGGGAGGCGTGCTTCACAATGAAGATTCGGCAGAATTTGATTCTTTCCATGATAATCTGCTGGAATATCCACAGTACAGCCGTCCGGAAGTATGGAGGGGCAAGGCAGTGCCTCCGATCCTCATGTCCGGACATCATGCCAATGTGGAAAAATGGAGAAGAGAACAGTCTCTGCTTCGGACCAGACAGCGGCGGCCGGATCTTCTGGAGGATGCCAATCTGAGCAAGACAGATCTGAAATTCCTGCGGATGCTGGAAGAGCATGACAAATTCGAATAAATTTCAATTTTATTGTTGCAAACCCAGGCAACTTATGATAGAATGAAACACGTTGTGAGAAAAGGAGATGGTCCTCTGCTGCCATAGTGGCATTAAGAACATCGAAGCATATAAGGAGGAACACAATGAACGAGATTATTAAAAACATTGAAGCTGCTCAGTTAAAAGCAGAGGCACCGGAGTTTTGCGTAGGAGATACTGTTAAGGTATACGCTAAGATCAAAGAGGGAAACCGTGAAAGAATTCAGGTATTCGAAGGAACTGTTCTGAAGAAACAGGGTGGAAGCAACCGTGAGACCTTCACCGTTAGAAAGAATTCCAACGGAATCGGCGTTGAGAAGACCTGGCCGCTGCACTCCCCGAACGTAGATAAGATTGAGGTAGTTCGTCATGGTAAAGTAAGACGTGCAAAGCTGAACTACTTAAGAGACCGCGTAGGAAAAGCTGCAAAGGTAAAAGAGCTTGTAAAATAATTCTGAATGGAGAGGGACATGTACGAAAGTATAATGTCCCTTTTTTTCACTGATAAGTGAGGAGGAGACTTGTGTTAGGACGCAGAAAGGGACTGAGTTTTACCAGAAGAAGAAAACGGATCGAGACATCTGCCATACAGGCAGGATTGTTCTGGGCGGGAGAATGTATTCTGGCATTTGCCATTGGATGCGTTCTTGTTTTTTATTTTATGTCCAGACTGACCTGTGTAGGCCAGGCCATGGAGCCGTCCATCAACAGTGGTAATAGTGTGCTGGTCAATCGGTTCAGTTATGCCATGACCACACCAAAACGGGGCGATGTGATCGTATTCAAGCCAAATGGCAACAAGAATGCCCATTACTACATGCGCCGGGTAATCGGTGTGCCCGGAGACAAGATTCAGGTGAAGGATGGATTTGTCTATGTGAATGGAGATTTGTATGAGACGGGGATCGGCAATGAGCAGATGGATTATGCCGGTCTGGCGGAAGAAGAGCTGAAGGTAGGCTCTGATGAATATTTTGTGCTTGGGGACAACCGTAATGTGAGTGAGGACAGTCGAAGCGCAGATATTGGAAATGTGAAGAAAAGTGATATATATGGGAAAGCATGGTTTGTCGCTTATCCATGGGATAATTTTGGGTTTGTGACATCTGTCAAATAGATAAGGAGCGTATAGATGAATATTCAGTGGTATCCGGGACATATGACAAAAGCACGCCGGATGATGCAGGAAAATATAAAACTGATCGATCTGGTTATCGAACTGGTGGATGCCAGAGCACCTATGTCCAGCCGTAATCCGGACATTGATGATCTGGCAAAAGGAAAAGCAAGATTGATTCTGCTCAACAAGTCGGATCTTGCCAGCGAGCGTTGGAACGATGCCTGGGCAGCAGCTTTTAAAGCACAGGGGTTCTTCGTGGTGAAGCTGGATTCCAGAGCCAGAGGCGGCATGAAGGAAGTACAGGCTGTGATCCAGGAAGCCTGTAAAGAAAAGACGGAGCGTGACAGACGGCGAGGAATCATCAACCGCCCGGTCCGTGCTATGGTAGTTGGTATTCCGAATGTGGGAAAATCCACATTTATCAATAGTTTTGCTGGTCGTGCCTGTGCCAAGACTGGTAACCGTCCGGGGGTGACCAAAGGTGCTCAGTGGATTCGCCTCAACAAGCAGGTGGAGCTTCTGGATACACCGGGAATTTTGTGGCCCAAATTCGATGATCAGCAGGTGGGACTGCGTCTTGCCATGCTGGGATCTGTCAATGATGAGATCCTGAATCTGGAAGAGTTGGCATGTGAATTGGGAGAATTTCTGGAAAAAAATTTCCCGAAGGCCATGGAAGAGAGATATCATATTGTCCCGGAAGAGGGACGCCGCAAGGAAGAAATCCTGGCACTGGTGGCAAAGGAACGTGGATGCCTGGCAAAAGGCGGTGAGGCAGATACTGCCAGAGCAGCAGGACTTCTGCTGGATGATTTTCGGAGTGGTCGTCTGGGACGGATCACACTGGAATTCCCGGAGCCGGAAAAAGAGGTGCAGCATGGGGAGTAAGGAAGGTAAGACCGGAATCGTACGGGAAGTGTTAAGCTTTTTTCTGTATGTTGCAATTGTAGTTGGAATTACATTTTTGATCATTCATTTTGTGGGTCAGAGGACATATGTGAGTGGAAGTTCCATGGAAAATACTTTGAGCGATGGAGATAATCTGATCGTAGATAAGCTGACCTATCGGTTCTCAGATCCAAAAAGGTTTGATATTATTGTATTTCCATATAAATATGAAGAAAATACATATTTTATCAAACGAATCATAGGACTTCCAGGTGAGACTATTCAGGTGACTGACGGCAAGATCTATATTAACGGGCAAGTGCTTGACGAATCCTATGGACGGGAAGTGCTCAAGAGCGGAGGAATCGCTGAGACGCCGATCACATTGGGAGAGGATGAGTACTTTGTGATGGGAGATAATCGAAATGATAGTATGGACAGCCGTGATCCCAGCGTCGGTGTGCTGCACAAGAATGAACTGGTTGGCAGAGCATGGGTCAGAATCTGGCCGTTGTCCAAGTTTGGAATATTGAGGCATCAATAATGACGAAAAAAGAAGAACAGGAATTAAAACGACAGCGGAAGCTGCAGGCAGAACTGGAACGCCTGGAGGGGATGCTGGTTTATGAGAGAGAGTATCGTCCACTGGGAGTCGTATGTGGAATAGATGAAGTGGGCAGAGGTCCGCTGGCAGGTCCGGTGGTGGCAGGAGCAGTGATCCTTCCAGAGGATTGTCAGATCCTGTATCTGAATGATTCCAAGAAGCTGACCGAGCACCGCAGGGAGCTTCTCTATGAGGAGATCATGGAAAAAGCAGTGGCAGTAGGACTGGGAGTTGTGAGCCAGGAGCGGATCGATGAGATCAATATTCTGCAGGCGACCTATGAAGCGATGCGGGAGGCAGTCGGGAAACTGAATCCTCAGCCGGAGATCCTGCTCAATGATGCTGTGACCATACCGGGACTGTCTCAGAGACAGATCCCGATTATCAAAGGAGATGCCAAGAGTCAGTCCATTGCAGCAGCCAGTGTGGTGGCAAAAGCGACCAGAGATCATATGATGATCGCATTGGATGAAGCATATCCTCAATATGGATTTGCTTCCAATAAGGGATACGGATCGGCAGCCCATATGGCAGCACTTCGGGAGTATGGTCCCTGTCCGCTACATCGGAGAACCTTTATCCGCAATATCTGTGGCTAGAAAGTGACTGCACAGTCGAGGAATGAAAGATAATCGGATGAATAAACGAAAAACAGGAACCGAATATGAAGAATTGGCGGCCCGGTGGTTGACAGGAAAAGGATTTGAGATTCTGGAAAAAAATTACCGTTGCCGAATCGGAGAGATCGATCTGATTGCCAGGGATGGGCGGTATCTGGTCTTTGTCGAGGTAAAGTACCGGTCAGATGAAAAAGCAGGAGACCCATCAGAGGCAGTGAACTGGTATAAGCAGAAGAAGATCTGTCAGACAGCCAGCTGGTATCTGAGACAGAAGCGGATTCCGGAGGATATGCCCTGTCGGTTTGACGTAGTCAGTATTCTGGGATCAGAGATCTATCACATAAAAAATGCATTTGAATATGCAGAATAGGAGAGGCGCATGATGCTTTTGAAACGAAAAACAAGTGCGGAGACCTTAAAACTGCAGGAAAAATATGGCGTACCATATCTGGTATTCCCCAGTCTGGAGAATACAGGGCTGGTGCGCCATGCATTTTCTACCCGTCTGGGAGGCTGCAGTACAGGAGATCTGGCAACCATGAACTTAAGCTCCACCAGAGGAGATGATCCGGAAAATGTAAAGGAGAATTTCCAGCGTTTCGGAGCGGCTGTGGGATTTGATCCCAAGGATCTGGTATTGTCTCTGCAGACTCACACTACCAATGTGCGTCTTGTGACCGAAGAAGACCGGGGCAAAGGCTTCACAAGACCCCGGGATTATAAGGATGTGGATGGGCTTATCACCAATGTACCTGGTCTTGTGCTGGCGACTTTCTATGCAGACTGCGTGCCTCTCTATTTTGTGGATCCGGTGCATCGTGCCATCGGATTGTCTCATTCCGGCTGGAGAGGAACGGTGAACCGCATGGGCGAAGTGACTCTGCAGCGGATGAAAGAAGCGTTTGGCACAAGGCCTTCTGATGTGTGGACTGCGATCGGACCATCGATCTGCCAGGATTGTTATGAGGTCAGCGAGGATGTGGCACAGGAGTTCATAAATGCTTTTGAAGGACGGGCAGATAACAGGCTCTTATACAGAAAGGAAAACGGAAAGTATCAGCTGAATCTGTGGAGGGCCAATGAGCTGGTACTGCTGGAGTCGGGTGTACCAAAAAACAGAATTGCGGTGACGGATATTTGTACCTGTTGTAATCCTCAGGTATTATTTTCCCATCGGGCCAGCAAAGGAAAAAGAGGGAATCTTGGAGCATTTCTGCAGCTGTTGTCTTAAGAAGTTAAAATTGTCCATAGGAACAGTAAGATTCTGCCTAGACAAAAGATTTTTTTGATTTTACAATAAAATTTAGTAAATGATAAAATCTAATAAGATGGAAAGGAAAACATCATGAAAATTATCAAAGCAAAAGATTACAATGACATGAGCCGTAAGGCAGCAAACATCATTTCTGCACAGGTGATCATGAAACCGGATTGTGTACTTGGACTGGCTACTGGTTCTACTCCGATTGGAACCTATAAGCAGCTGATCGAATGGTATGAAAAAGGAGATCTGGACTTTGGTGATGTGACGACTGTGAATCTGGACGAGTACAGAGGTCTTCCGAGAGAGAATGATCAGAGCTATTTCTATTTTATGAATCATAATCTCTTTGATTATGTCAATATCAATCCAGAGAGAACCCATCTGCCCAACGGTATGAATCCGGATGCAGATGAAGAGTGCAAACGATATGAAGAAGTGATCCGTTCTACTGGCGGTGTAGACCTGCAGCTTCTGGGACTGGGACATAACGGACATATTGGATTTAATGAGCCGGGCGAGGCTTTTGAGACTGAGACTCACTGCGTAGATCTGACTGAGCGTACCATCGAGGCGAACAAGAGATTCTTTGCATCTATCGACGATGTTCCGAAACAGGCATATACCATGGGTATCAAGACCATTATGATGGCAAAGAAGATCCTGATAGTTGTCAGCGGTGAAGATAAGGCTGAGACTGTAAAAAATGCATTTTTCGGACCGGTAACTCCGCAGGTTCCGGCATCCATTCTGCAGATGCATCCGGATGTAACGATCGTAGCTGACGAAGCTGCACTGTCCAAATGTGATCTGTAAGCAGGAGGCCGTTTAAAAGAGTACAAAGCAGGTGATCCTGAAGGGAAAGATGCTGTAAAGAACTGGCTGTAAATGTTTTGTATATACAAAAAACCTCTGTGACTGGCAGATGCCAGCTACAGAGGTTTTTGCTTGAGGTGCGCTGTTGGCACACCTCTTTATTTTTCTTTATTTTCAAGATTTTCGTATTTTTCCAACAGCGTATGGATGCGCTCTGTCGGATCATTGACGTGCTCGGTGGATACATCGTGGTTGATACAGTCGATGATGGCAGCCAGGAACTTGGTCATGGTTGCTTCCACATAATAGGGTCTGGACAGAAGCTCCGGTGTCCGGTAATTCAGATTGGTGGTCACCACTTTATCAATATAGCCTTTTTTATAATACTCATCAAATTTCTTCAAGCCATCGGTGAACAGACCGAAGGTTACACATACGAAGACACGTTTGGCGCCGCGTTCCTTGATCTGACGTGCCACATCCAACATGCTTTCGCCGGAGGAGATCATATCATCAATGATGATAGCATCTTTTCCGTGCAGATCATCTCCAAGAAATTCGTGAGCAACGATCGGGTTCTTGCCACCAACTACAACAGAATAATCCCGGCGCTTGTAGAACATACCCATTTCCACACCCAGTACACCGGCAAAATATACGGCACGACTCATAGCTCCTTCATCAGGGCTGATGACCATCAGATGATCTTTGTCAATCTTCAGATCCGGCACTGAACGGAACAGGCCTTTGATAAACTGATAAGGCGGATTAAAGCTGTCAAATCCGTAGAGCGGGATGGCATTACAAACGCGCGGATCATGAGCATCGAAGGTGATGATGTTAGAAACACCCATATCGATCAGCTCCTGAAGGGCAAATGCACAGTCCAGAGATTCTCGCTGACTTCTTTTGTGCTGACGGCTTTCGTATAGGAATGGCATGATCACATTGATCCGGCGTGCCTTTCCGTTGGCAGCGGAGATGATGCGTTTCAGATCCTGATAGTGGTCGTCCGGTGACATGTGATTTTCCTGACCTGCGACCGAATAGGTGAGACTATGGTTGGTCACATCTGCCAGAATAAACAGATCCGCACCGCGGATAGATTCATAGATAATGCCTTTGGCTTCTCCGGTACCGAACCGGGGGCAGGCAGTTTTGATCAAGTAGGTGTCTTCATGATATCCATGGAAATTAGGTTGATCCTGAAACTCCTGGTTACTTTTCTGTCGAAATTCTACCAGATATTTGTCCATTGTTTCAGCCAGTTCCCGACAGCCCTCCAAAGCAGCAATTTTTAATGGAGCGATCGGTAAAATGCTTTCATATGAAAAATTCACGGGTATAGCCTCCTGTGTATACTTGCTTCTTTATTTATAACATTTTGCGTCAGTGCCCGTCAACCGGTATCTATGGAAATTGACGGGTATCGTTGCATTTTTGTGGTAAATTTAGTATAGTAAGGAATGAAAAAGATAGGAAGGTTAGATATGGAACATATTATAAGCTCTGTTGCGCCGGGAAGTATTGCGCAGGAGATGGGAATAGAGCCGGGAGACAGACTCCTGGAGGTAAATGGAAAATCACCGGAGGATGTCTTTGACTACCGGTATCTGATGAATGAAGAAGAGATTCTGGTTCTGATCCGTAAGGCAAATGGAGAAGAGTGGGAACTGGAAATTGAAAAAGAATATGAAGATGATCTTGGGATCGAATTTGAAAATGGACTGATGGATGATTACAGAAGCTGTCGTAATAAATGCATTTTCTGCTTTATCGATCAGCTTCCCAAGGGAATGCGTTCGACTCTGTATTTTAAGGATGATGATTCCAGACTTTCGTTCTTACAGGGAAATTATCTGACACTGACCAATATGAGTGAACATGATATTGACAGGATCATTCAGTATAAATTGTCACCGATCAACATTTCATTCCAGACTATGAATCCGGAGCTGCGCTGCAAGATGCTGCACAATCGGTTTGCAGGAGAGATTTTTGACAAGGTGAAGAGACTCAAGGACGCAGGTATTATCATGAATGGTCAGATCGTTCTGTGCCGTGGAGTCAATGACGGAGCGGAACTGGAACGCTCCATCCGGGAACTGACCGCCTACATGCCGCAGCTTGAGAGTGTATCCGTGGTGCCGGTTGGACTGACCCGCTATCGTGACGGTCTGTACCCACTGGAACCATTTACAAAAGAAGATGCCTGTGAAGTGCTGGATCTGATCCATGGCTGGCAGGAAAAGCTTTACAAGGAGTGGGGCAATCATTTTATCCATGCAGGTGATGAGTGGTATATTCTGGCAGAGCGGCCGATTCCGGAGGAGAAGACCTACGATGGATATTTACAGCTGGAAAACGGAGTGGGAATGGTGAGACTTCTGGAAGAAGAAGTGGTACAGACCCTCGCTGGTATGACTGGAGATGACCGGAAGCTCCATCGCACCATTGCCACAGGAGAACTGGCGGCACCGTTTCTGCGGAAGCATGTGGAGTCAGTGCGGAAGAAATATCCCAATGTAGATATTCAGGTTCTCGCGATAAAAAATGAGTTCTTTGGCGGAAAGATTACGGTGGCAGGACTGATCACCGGAACGGATCTGATCAGTCAGTTGAAGGGAAAAGATCTGGGAGATCGGCTGCTGCTCACTAATCATATGCTGAAGAGCGGGGAACCGGTATTTCTGGATGATGTAACTGTGGATGATGTGCAAAATGCTTTACAAATCAAAGTTTCCATAGTAGAATCAAGCGGTGCTGATTTTGTCAGCAGTTTGATCGAGGATTAAGAGAAAGAGGTTTAAAATATGAGCAGACCAGTAGTAGCAATTGTGGGACGTCCGAATGTGGGCAAATCCACACTGTTTAATTCCCTGGCGGGAGAGAATATCTCCATTGTAAAAGATACGCCGGGTGTGACCAGGGACAGGATCTATGCAGATGTCACCTGGCTCAATCATGATTTTACATTGATCGATACAGGCGGTATTGAGCCGGACAGCAATGATATTATTCTGGCTCAGATGAGAGAGCAGGCACAGATTGCTATCGATACCGCAGATGTGATCATTTTCCTGGTGGATGTGCGTCAGGGACTGCAGGATGCAGATTCCAAGGTGGCAGATATGCTGCGCCGTTCCCACAAGCCGGTGATCCTGGTAGTCAACAAAGTGGACAGCTTTCAGAAATTCATGGCAGATGTGTATGAGTTCTATAATCTGGGAATTGGTGATCCGGTTCCGGTGTCTGCATCTTCCCGTCTGGGCATTGGCGACATGCTGGATGAAGTAGTGAAGCATTTTCCTGAGACAGACAGCGAGGCAGAAGAGGATGACCGTCCGAAGATTGCTATCGTTGGAAAACCGAATGTGGGAAAATCTTCCATTATCAATAAGCTGGTGGGTGAGAACCGCGTGATCGTATCCAATATTGCAGGTACCACCAGAGATGCCATTGACACAGACATTAAATGGAATGGAAAAGAATATGTATTTATTGATACGGCAGGACTGCGCCGGAAGAATAAGATCAAAGAGGAACTGGAGCGTTACAGTATTATCCGTACAGTAACGGCTGTGGAACGTGCAGATGTGGTCGTTGTTGTGATCGATGCAACCGAAGGTGTGACGGAGCAGGATGCCAAGATTGCGGGAATCGCCCATGACAGAGGAAAAGGTATCATCGTAGCTGTCAACAAGTGGGATGCCATCGAGAAGAACGATAAGACGATCTATGAGTTCACCAGAAAAGTAAGAGAGATCCTGTCCTTCATGCCATATGCAGAGATCCTGTTTATTTCTGCGCAGACCGGACAGCGTCTGTCCAGACTGTTCGAGACAATTGATATGGTCATCGAGAATCAGACCCTGCGTGTGCAGACGGGTGTCCTTAACGAGATCGTAACGGAAGCGGTAGCCATGCAGCAGCCGCCTTCAGATAAAGGTAAGAGACTGAAGATCTATTATGTAACACAGGTGTCTGTAAAGCCGCCTACATTTGTTATCTTTGTAAATGATAAGGAACTGATGCATTTCTCCTATGTAAGATATCTGGAGAATAAGATCCGCGAATCCTTCGGATTCAAGGGAACTTCGCTGAAATTCATTGTCAGAGAGAGGAAGGAAAAGGAATAATGGAACGCTTGGTTTGTCTTGCCATTGGATATGTGTTTGGAATCTTTCAGACGGCTTATATTTATGGAAAGATGCATGGAATCGATATCCGTCAGTGCGGAAGCGGCAATGCAGGAGCGACCAATACCTTGCGTGTGCTTGGTAAAAAGGCCGGACTGATTGTATTTCTTGGAGATGTGGCCAAGACTGTCCTGGCTGTACTCGCAGTACGCCTGATCTTTGGAAACAAATATCCGGATATGTTGCCACTGCTGGGAATGTATGCAGCCGCAGGCACGATCTTGGGACATAATTTTCCGGTTCAGCTTGGTTTCCGCGGTGGAAAAGGAATCGCATGTACAGCCGGTATGGTGGTGACCTTAGGACCAATCGTAACTTTGCTGGAAGCAGCTACATTTCTGTTGATAGTAGGGATCACAAGATTTGTATCGCTTGGATCCATTATAGTGGTGATCGAGCTGGTGATTGATCTGGCTGTATTAGGACAGATGGGATATTATGGCATGAGCCAGCCACATCTGTATGAATTTTATGCAGTCTGCGCCGCTTTGTCTTTGATGGCGATCTATCGTCACAGAGCCAATATCAGACGTCTTATGAGTGGCACAGAGAGCAGGATTTTTGAGAAAAAAGCGGAAAAATAAGCTATTGGGGAGGAACGGAAGATGGCAAATGTCAGTGTGATCGGAGCCGGCAGCTGGGGATTAGCTCTTGCAAGACGTCTTTGCAAAAATGGTCATGATGTGACCGTGTGGTCCCATCGGGAAGAAGGAGTCCGGGAACTGCGGGAACAGCATGAGAACCGTTCAAAGCTTCCGGGGGTGATCTTGCCGGAAGAGATTCAGTATACATCCAGTCTGGAGCAGGCAATCGTTGGAAAAGATCTGTGCGTGCTGGCAGTTCCATCGGTATATACCAGAAGCACAGCCGGGCAGATGAAGCCTTTTGTGACAGATGGACAGATCATTGTCAGCGTGGCGAAAGGAATTGAAGAATCCACATTGATGATCCAGACAGATATTATCTGCCAGGTACTTCCGCAGGTAAATGCAGCTGTGCTGTCTGGACCTAGTCATGCGGAGGAAGTAGGAAGAGATATTCCGACTACGGTAGTGGCAGGTGCAGCAGACAGAGAGACCGCAGAATATATTCAGAATCTGTTCATGAGTGAATCTTTCCGTGTGTATACCAGTCCGGACATGCTGGGCATTGAGCTGGGGGGAGCACTGAAAAATGTCATTGCGCTGGCAGCAGGCGTGGCAGATGGTCTTGGCTGCGGAGACAATACGAAGGCAGCATTGATCACCAGAGGAATTGCAGAGATGAGTCGACTGGGTGTGGCTATGGGTGGTCACATTGAGACCTTCAACGGTCTCACCGGTATTGGAGATCTGATTGTGACCTGTGCATCCCGTCACAGCCGGAATCGGAAAGCCGGCTATCTCATTGGTCAGGGCAGAACTATGCAGGAGGCCATGGATGAAGTGCAGATGGTGGTGGAAGGTGTCTACTCAGCCAGGGCAGCCAAGATCCTGGCTGAAAAATACGGTATCGATATGCCGATTGTGAATGAAGTCAATAAAGTGCTCTTTGAGAATAAAACTGCAAGAGAAGCTATGGCAGATCTGATGCTTCGGGACAAGAAGATCGAACATCCGGAACTTCCATGGAAAAAGTAATAAAAAGTAATAAAAAAATATAATTTTCGTGACAATATTTGTCGAATATATTATAATGGTTACAAGTGATGCAGAAATGCATCCAAGAAGGAGGACCAGCAGATGGCGGGAATTATTAAGAGATTTAGTGATATTATGTCAGCAAACCTGAATGCACTTCTTGATAAGGCAGAGGATCCGGAGAAGATGATTGATCAGTATCTTCGCAATCTGGAGAGTGATCTTGGAAAAGTAAAAGCAGAGACAGCTTCTGTGATGGCAGAAGAGACGAAATGCAAGCGGGAACTGGATGAGTGTAATGCTGATATTGAAAAGATGCAGCGCTATGCAGAAAAAGCAATTGTAGCAGGCAACGATAATGATGCCCGTCAGTTTCTTGAGAAAAAACAGCAGCTTGTATCCAAGCAGACAGCTCTGCAGCAGGCCTATGATTTGGCTCATGGCAATGCAGTGAAGATGAAAGAGATGCATGACAAGCTGGTATCCGATATGGGAGAGCTGCAGTCAAGAAGAGATGCGATCCGTGCGAAGGTTGCAGTGGCAAAGACTCAGGAGAGACTGAATAAAGTCGGGTCTTCTGTTGCAGGTGTTTCTAACAATCTTTCTGCATTTGACCGTATGGAAGAGAAAGCAAACCGTATGCTGGACGAGGCAAATGCGATGTCTGAGCTGAACACAACCAAAGATGATGTGGCTGATCTGGCGGCAAAATATGATGAGGATTCTTCCAACACGGGTGTAGATGATGAGCTTGCAGCATTAAAAGCGAAACTTGGTAAGTAATATAGAAATAAGTGCCGCAAAGGATCTCATATTCTTTGCGGCATTTTGTATATACAGGGTACCTAGGAGGAACTGTTTTGAGTGAGATATTTTACTGTAAAAATTGTGGCGGCATCATGGAATTTGATGCAGCGACCCAGTCATTGAAATGTCCGCACTGTGGAGAAGAGCAGAAGATCGACGCCAACCGGTCAGCAGTCAGAGAACATAAACTGACGGCAGAAGCCAGACAGATGGTGCGTGTACAGGATAAAAAATCCACAACGATGCAATGCCCATCCTGCGGAGCAATGGTGGAAGTGGAGCCTAACAGCACTGCCAAAGACTGTCCGTACTGTGGAACTGCATTTGTGCTGGCAGAAAAGCAGACAGATGTAATCGTGCCGGACGGGGTAGTTCCGTTCCAGATCGACAAGAAAAAAGTAGGAGAAGTTTTTCATAAATGGATCAAGGGCAGATTTTTCGCTCCCAATGAACTAAAGCACCTTTATCAGCAGGATAAACTACAGGGGATCTACATCCCGTACTGGACCTTTGATGCGAAGGCGGATGCGGTCTATCATGCAGAAGGAGGAAGAAACCGGATTGTCGAGTATCGCGATTCCAAGGGGGAACGGCATACTAGAACCGAGGTGACCTGGTATCCGACCAGTGGAAATGTGTCGAATTTCTTTGACGATGTGCTGGTGCGGGCTTCCAATAAGCTGGATACTTATCTGCTCCGGCAGATCGAACCCTTTCATACTAAAGATATACCAGCATATTCTCCCAATTACCTGTCTGGATATAGTGCAGAAATCTATACTGTGAATCTGTCCGATGCACATCGGGAAGCAAAAGAAGAGATGAAAACAGAGCTTCGCAGACTGGCAGAACAGGATGTGCTTAGAAGATATGATCAGGTCAGAGGTCTGAGACTGAATGATAATTACAGGGATGAAACCTATAAATACGTGTTGCTGCCGGTATACTCTACTGCATATCAGTATAAAAATAAGCAGTATCATGTATTGATCAATGGGGAGACTGGCCGGGTACAGGGCGAATACCCGAAGAGTGTGGCAAAGATCCTGCTGGTGATCGCAGGAATTCTGATTCTGATCGGCCTGTTCTTCATGGCAACAGACGCATTTGCGTGTGGTGCGAAAGGAGTACCGGTGGCAGAGACGGCACAGGAAGAATACATAGAATATGAACCATTGACCGTGGATATTGACGGAATACAGGAGGTATAACACCATGGGTTTATTTGGCAATCAGTTTGCAAATGTAGTAGAGTGGGAAGAGTATCGGGATGATATTCTGTTCTGGAAATGGAGCAACCAGGAGATCAAGAAAGGAAGCCGTCTGATCATCCGTCCGGGACAGGATGCAATTTTCTTATACAATGGAAAAGTAGAAGGAATTTTTACGGATGAAGGAAGCTTTGATATTGAATCTGAGATCATTCCGTTCCTGTCCACACTGAAAGGATTTAAATTTGGATTTAACAGTGGAATCCGTGCGGAAGTATTATTTATCAATACCAAAGAAGTGACCGTGAAATGGGGAACCAAGAATCCTATCAATATTCCGGCACAGGGACTTCCTGCAGGTATGCCGGTCCGGGCATTTGGTACTTTCTGCTGCAAGATCAGTGACCATGCGGCATTGATCGATAAAGTGGCAGGCATCAAACGTCAGTTTACTGTAGATGATGTGCAGGAACGTGTCATTTCCATGCTGGATCAGCTTCTGATGAAGTGGATCGTGAAGGAAGGCAAGGACATGTTCAATCTTCAGGCAAATTCCTTTGATATCGGAAAAGGCATTCAGGAAGACCTGGATATGGAGATGATGAAGATCGGCATCAGCATCACCACCTTTAATATTGCAAGCTTTACTTATCCGGAAGAGATCCAGAAGATGGTGACCAAGGCGGCATCTCAGAGTGTGGTTGGTGATATGGGCCGCTACCAGCAGATGGCGATGATAGATGCCATGGCAAATGGAAATGGAGGCGGACGTGCAGCTTCTGATATGGCAGGCATGGCAATGGGTATGATGATGGGACAGCAGATGGCAGGCCAGATGAGCCAGACCATGTTCGGAAACGGACAGCAGGCACAGGCATCTCAGGCGACAGCTCCTGCTTCTGAGAATGCATCTGCAGGCGGCTGGAAATTCTGTCCGGAGTGTGGAACCAAGACAGAAGGCATGAAATTCTGCCCGAACTGCGGAAAAAAACTGATGTAGGATAAGAGAGGAACCTGAAAGTATGAAGAAAAAAGGAAATCCACTGGCAGAATTTCTGATCGGACTGGCTATGCTGGCAGCAGGAGGTTACTGGTTCTTGAACAGTGTCAGTGTATCGACTGGATTTTATACACTGCGTCTTGGAGGATTCTATATGAACGGGGGACTGGTAGTGGTTCCGTTTATAGCTGGTGTGATCTGGTTCTGTGTGAATACCGATTCATTTGGAGCAAAACTGCTGATGGGTGCAGGACTGGTGATCATAATTGCTTCTGTGATCGCGGCAACGGAATTCCGATTCCGTTATACCAGTCTGTATAATTATCTGATCATGCTGATCCTGATGTTTGGAGGCGCAGCACTGGTACTGAAGGTGCTTTGCCATGATCCGGATAAAAAGCGAAAAAAGGATGACTGAAGAGAATGACAAGAGAAGAATTTCGTACAAAAATTGCAGAAAAAGGATATTTGCTGTTAGATGGCGGTACAGGATCTGTTCTACGCACCATGGGAATGCCGGCGGGTGTCAGTACTGAAAAATGGGCATATGAACATCCGGAAGTGATCGGTGAACTGCAAAGACAATATGCAGAAGCAGGGTCTGATGTGATCTATGCACCGACGTTTGCGGCAAACCGTATTTCTCTGGAAAATATGGGAATCGCTGATATGATCGTGGAACTGAATCAAACCATGGTAAAGCGGACGCTGGAAAATGTAGGAGATAAGGTGCTGGTGGCAGGAGATATATCTACTACCGGAAAAGCCATGGAACCTTATGGCCCCATGACCTATGAAGGATTGATGGATAATTATAAAGAACAGATCAAGCTGCTGGCTGATGCGGGGGTGGAACTGCTTGTTGCAGAGACACTTATGTCTGTAGATGAAGCAACCGTGATCTGTGATGCGGCCAGAGCAGTCTGCGATCTGCCTTTGATCATTTCTTTTACCTGCGAAGGCGATGGAACTCTCTATTTTGGAGGAACCATTGCAGAAGCAGCAGCCGTGATGGAAGCCATGGGAGCTGATGCAGTAGGTGTGAACTGTTCTGTGGGACCGGACCAGTTGGAAGCCGTGATCCGACAGCTTTCTGAGACCGTCAGCATCCCCATTGTTGCCAAGCCAAATGCAGGACTTCCGGCTATTACAGAGACAGGTACGGCAGTCTACAGCATGGGCGAAGAAGAATTTGCGAGAAACGTGCAGCATTTAAAAGAATGTGGTGCATCTGTGATTGGCGGCTGCTGTGGAACCACACCTGATTATATCCTGCGTGTCCGGAAAAGTTTTGCAGAGTAAACTGCTACCGTGATAGAATGAAATGGACATAAAATATTGACAAAGACATACCATGTTGATACAATATCGAAGTATGAACAATAGAAAGCAGGGGGATATATGGAAAAAGTAGTTTTTTCAATTCTCGTAGATAATACTGCTGGTGTACTGAGCCGCATTGCCGGTCTTTTCAGCCGCCGTGGTTATAACATTGACAGTCTGACAGTTGGTGTGACTGCTGATCCCAGATATTCAAGGGCAACGATCGTGACCAGAGGAGATAACACGATTCTTGATCAGATCGAAAAACAGCTGAACAAGCTGGAAGATGTAGTGGATATTAAGAAGCTGGAGCCTGACAATTCTGTATGTCGGGAACTGATTCTGGTGAAAGTGCTCTGTGATGAGAGTAACCGGCAGAATATTATATCCATTGCGGATATTTTTAGGGCAAAAATCGTAGATGTATCCATAGAGTCACTGGTAATCGAACTGGTGGGAAGCCAGAGCAAGCTGGAAGCTTTCCTTCGTATGCTGAAGGATGTGGAGATTCTGGAACTGGCACGTACAGGTCTTACCGGCCTGTCCCGCGGCACCTTTGATGTAAAGATGTATGATGAAGACGGCAGACTGATGGACAACGATTTTTCAAAAGCATAAAGCAAACACATTTTTACAAAAACGGAGGAGAAAAAAATGGCAAAAATTTTCTATCAGGAAGATTGTAATCTTTCACTTCTGGATGGTCAGACCATCGCAATCATCGGTTACGGCAGCCAGGGACATGCTCATGCACTGAACGCAAAAGAGTCTGGATGTCACGTGATCATTGGACTTTATGAGGGCAGCAAATCCTGGAAGAGAGCTGAGGAGCAGGGATTTGAAGTATATACTGCAGCAGAGGCAGCAAAGAAAGCAGACATCATCATGGTTCTGATCAATGATGAGCTTCAGGCATCAATGTATAAGAAAGATATCGAGCCGAATCTGGAAGAGGGCAACATGCTGATGTTTGCTCATGGATTTAATATCCATTTCAACCAGATCGTTCCGCCGAAGAACGTAGATGTTACCATGATCGCACCGAAAGCTCCGGGTCATACTGTAAGAAGCGAGTATCAGGCAGGAAAAGGAACTCCGTGTCTGGTAGCTGTACATCAGGATGCAACCGGAAAAGCTCTGGAGAGAGCACTTGCTTACGGTCTTGCAATCGGTGGAGCAAGAGCAGGTATTCTGGAGACAACCTTCCGTACTGAGACTGAGACTGACCTGTTTGGTGAGCAGGCAGTACTTTGCGGAGGTGTATGTGCACTGATGCAGGCAGGTTTCGAGACTCTGGTTGAGGCTGGATATGATCCGAGAAATGCTTATTTCGAGTGTATCCATGAGATGAAACTGATCGTAGATCTGATCTATCAGTCTGGTTTTGAGGGAATGAGATATTCTATCTCCAATACTGCTGAGTATGGTGATTATATCACTGGTCCGAAGATCATTACTGAGGATACCAAGAAAGCAATGAAGAAGATTCTGAAAGACATCCAAGATGGTACTTTTGCAAAAGACTTCCTTCTGGATATGTCTCCGGCAGGTGGACAGGCTCACTTCAAAGCCATGAGAAAACTGGCAAGTGAGCATCCGTCAGAGAAAGTCGGAAAAGAGATCCGCAAGCTGTACAGCTGGAACGGAGAGCAGAAGCTGCTTGAGAACTAAGATCTGAGTAAGCTGCCGCAGCAACATATGTTTGCTGCGGCAGTTTTTATATAAAGACGAAATCAAATAAACTGGGAGTTATATGTTGAAAAAGAGAGATTATTCCGTAAGACAGGTGCAGATTCTGTTCCTGGTCTTCCATATGATCATGGTAGCGTATGCAGTAATGTTCCTGCATCCCTATTATGGTTCCAACGATGAATTTACTCTGGCGGCCATTGCATCGGGTGCTTATGGGTCCTATACCTGGTATTTTATTTATCTGCACAGCGCCTTTGCCTGGATCCTCCGGTTTTTCTATACATTGTATCCGGCATGGAACTGGTATACGCTGGTGATGTATGGGCTCATTTTTGTATCCCTGTCCGCCATTGGCTGTACCTGGATCCGAAGATCAAAGCG
>OGIO01000623.1_pt1 | contig 39875 bp, 41 predicted proteins | sample 1571841 | NCBI WGS metagenome assembly OGIO01 (sample SAMEA2582111, study PRJEB24529) | metagenome | biome: Human gut stool | place: China | collected 2011
GTAAGCGGCTTTTTGTTTTTTGCTGCGTCGTAGGGGCCGCATATATGCGGCCCGCAGGTTTGCGGCAGTAACCCGTTGACGTGTGATTGCTTTCGCGCTGCGGGCCGGCATGTGCGGCCCCCTGTTGATGCGTTGACTATATATAACCAACAAAAAAGCCGAGTCCGTGAGGACTCGGCTTTTGCTGTTTCTGACAGCCATCTTTGGTCCGAGTGGCGAGAGTCGAACTCACGGCCTCTTGAACCCCATTCAAGCGCGCTACCAAACTGCGCTACACCCGGTCAACCAAGCTGTCTCGAATCAGCTTTATTATTATAGCGGATATGAAGGAGAATGTCAACAGGGTTTTGCAAAAAATATAATTTTTGCATTTTTCCGCGCAAAGTGCTGCATAAATCCGACGGCGGATGCTTGACTTTCCCGCGCAGGTGCGCTATACTTAATATCCTACCACAATAGCAAAGGAGGTGTGCCCCATGGCAGAGGACAAGTGTGGGAAAAAAATGATTGCCGTCAACCGTGAGGTGCGCCACGAATACTTTGTCATCGAGGCACTGGAAACAGGCATCGAGCTGGTAGGCACCGAGGTCAAGAGCCTGCGCGCCGGAGGGGTCAACCTGAAGGATTCCTGGGCAGACATCGATGACGGCGAGCTGATCGCCAAGGGCATCCACATCAGCCCCTATGAGCAGGGCAACATCTTCAACAAGGACCCGCGACGTCCGCGGCGTTTGCTGGCACACAAGGCGGAGATCCGCCGTCTGGGGCAGCAGATCAAGCTGCAGGGCTACACGCTGGTGCCGCTCTCTCTTTACTTTAAAAAGGGGCGCGTCAAGCTGGAGCTGGGCCTGTGCAAGGGCAAAAAGCTGTATGACAAGCGTGCGTCTGCTGCGGCGCGCGACGCCAAGCGCGACATTGACCGCGCACTCAAAACGCAGCGATAAGTTGTTTCTACTTCACTTTCCCGGTGGGTATGCCTGCCGAATATACGGGGCTGTAATGGTTTCGACGGGGAGAGAGAGGCGTGAGCAGCGGGCCGTGGCGGTGACCCACGATAAAAGCGCCAACTTAAATTAACTGACAACAATTATCCTGTTGCCGTAGCTGCCTAATTAGGCGCTGCCGTCCTGCCCGTGTTAGTACCGCATGGGGTCAGGGCGTCGATTAGGTACTGAACGTGAACGGGCTTAAGCTTTGCGGCCCGGCATGATCTTATGAAGCTACTAAGGTGTAGTGCGTGTGTGCTCGCCCGCACCAAGGGAAATTTAATAAACACACTGCGCCCGGAGATACTCTAACTGATTTCTTTTCGGACACGGGTTCGACTCCCGTCAGCTCCACCAGAACGCGCACCAGGCGAACACCCCAAAAAGCCTATACCTATGCGGATTGTCGCATCCGCTTACGGCTTTTCAGTTTACTTTAAGCTCGCCGGATGACGCCAAATTGAAAAGCACCTGCTGGTTTTCAGCAGGTGCTTTTGTTTCACCTATTTACTTCTTTTTCTCCCCTTCAACCACAGCGACCACGTCCACCTTCGTCTCCTCCGTCATCTCCGCCAGCCAGTGTGCCAGCTTGTCCTTCAAGCCTGCCGGAACCGGCAGATCGCACAGCAGCATATTCTTGATGATACTCGTCGCCTCATACATCACATACACAATACAGAAAAACTCCGCCACGCCCAGGTTGGTAATACCGGCCCGGGCCAGCGCTCCCTGCATCTCGCTGCCGCACAGCCCCAGTGCGTTGAAGTGCAGCAACATGTCCACCAGCACCAGGAAGAACACGCTCACCAGCATCCCTGCCTTGCGGATTCCTCCGTCAATGCCCACAGAACTGTTCCACTTGTGGAACTTGGCCGCCCGCAGGCAGCCCAGGAACGTATCCATGGCAATCGCCAGCACCACGCCCTTCACAAAAATGTTGTTGCATGCCTCCAGAAACTTTGCCAGGAACATCACATTCTCAAACATCATTATCCTCATACCTCCATCATCGGAATGCCGTATTCTTCTGCAGCGGCGTGCTCAATGCGGCAGCCGCGTGCGCAGGCCCAGTCAAGTGCAAATACCGCCAGATCTGCGGACGCCAGATATTTCAGCGATTCTCCAAGATACCACAGCGGCTTTGCATCCGCCGGGGCATCCTCAAAAAACGTATCCAACACCTCCAGCGTTTCGCCAGCGTGCGCTTCAGCCTTGGCAATCAGATACTTGCGCTCCTTCAGAATCTCGTCAGAGCTTTTTCCGTTCATGGGCTGCGAAACAAATAACTTTTTCATACACTCCTCCTTTACCCAACATACCGCGCTACATACTTTTCCGCCTTCGTCCAGCCTTCCGCCTCGGCCAGGGCGTAGAACTTCACAGCGTCGCCGTTGCTGACAGCGCCGATGCACTTGACCTGTTCGCTGTTGGCGGCGGGCAGGCTGCAATAGCGTCCGGCACTCACGAGCTCCAGCGTGCGGGCCAAATCGTCACATTTTGCCGCCGCGGCAGCGGCCAGCGGGCCGACCATCAGGCACTGCATCGTTTTGCCGGTGGGCTTGTCGCTGATCTGCTCGGTGCTGCCGTTGTCAGCCGCACCGTAAACGCCCACAGCGTTGCGTGTGCCGCTGTACCGTGTGGGGTCAACACCGCGCCCGGTGACAGTGTTGCGGGCCTCCAGGTGAACGTGCTTATAGCCGCCCGCCGCGTTGCCGGTGTTGCCCATCACGGCCAGGATGTCGCCGCTCTTAACGTGCTGGCCCTCCTTCACAAGCAGTCTGGCGTTATGGGCGAAAACCAGATAATTCACGTCGTCCGGCGTCTGGCCGGCGTCGAACAGCGCCCCAACATAATTCCCCCATTCCCATGTTTTATCGTTACGGTTGGTGATGCACCGTGCGCGCCGGATCGTGGCCGCAATGCTGCGCAGCGTGCCGTCGTCGTTTTGGTAATAGGGCATCCGCACATAGGCGTCATCCAGGCCGACGACGTCAACGCCCCCGTGCCATGTCTTTCCGTTGCCGCGCGTATAGCCATAGCGGCCATAGTTATACAAAATCTCCGTGCGGCCAATGTAAATGCCGTTCTGTTTCATCTTATCCCTCTCTTTCCATCAAAAACAACCACCATGCTCGGAAATGGTGCGCTATTTTTGCATCCTCCGAATTTAAGCCGTCCGCGTATAAAACGAACTTCCGCCTTGTGGTATATGTAGTCATGGAACCACCGCGTATCCGTCCGCGCAGGCAGCAGCATTACCACAAATCCCCCCCCGCAGCCGTTTACGATGCCTTTTTGACCCAGCGCCAGACATCCCGCCCATAGGGCGGATTGCACCATACGCGGCCCGGCCAGGGTTGTGCCAGGCCGTCCTGCTCCGGTGTGTAGTAGTCGGGGCATTTTGCATTATCACGCACAGCGCAAGCGTCCAGGGTGAAGCCGAACTCATCATCCAGCGCCGCGTAGAGCTCCGGCGGCGTGGCCCACATATCGGTGGCGCTTGAAAACATCAAATCCGTGTTCATAAACCCTCATCCGTATCCATCACCAGCGCCTCATACTCGTCCAGAAGATCCCCCGCGCCAGGTATGACCGCGCGGTAATCCCACAGCACAAGCATCACCCGCGCCAGCAGGTCCGCTTCCGGTGTCATCCGTTGGTCACTCCGGTCAGGCTTTCATACTCGGCGCTCGTGATTTTTTTCCACTCTTTCGCCTGCTCCACCATCTGTACCCAGTCTCCCCGGCTGAATTTAGGTTTCATCGCCTGCAGGATCGTATACATTCTGCTCATTGCTTTCCTCCTCCGGGATAAAAATCCCCGCCATTTCTGCCACATACTGCATCGTCAGGTTCTGCTTCTCCAGCTGATCCCGTAGCATAGCCGCCTCGGCCTGGGCATCCTCCAGCTGCTTGTCCTGTCGGATCGGCAGGGCGGCACGTGTAATTTTCATACTCTTTTTCCTCCCACAACTTCTTGTAATAGGCGTCTGTCCGGGCAATCACTTTAAAGGCGTTGCCTTTGCTGATGTAGTTTTTCCATGCAGCATAGCACTCATCTACCTTGGCACGGCTCCGCTTCCCCTGTTTTGCAAGTTTCACAAGCCGTCTCAACTTGCGTCGCTCGTGCTTAACGGTCTCCGACTTTACGATCATAATGATCTTACCAGTCTCCGTCATTCGCCAGGTAAAGCCAAGGTAGTCAAATGGTTCGCCGATTGACTGTATATGAGTTTTCTTTTCGTTCAACACAAGTCCTAAAGTGCCAAGCCATTCCCGAATTGCCTTCAACTCCTGCTCCAGCGCTTTCCTGTCATGATGAATCGTCAGGGAATCGTCCTGGTACCGCTGGTAATGCTCCATCCGTAATCGCTCTTTAATATAGTGGTCAAGCGGATTCAGCAACCCTATTCCTGCAATCTGCACCATCTGGCTGCCGGGATTGTACCCGGTTTCTCCGGTATACTGGTCGTCCAACACGCCGCAGACGCGGCCCAGCACCTCGCCGCTTACATAATAGCCAAACATCCCTTTCACGCTTTCGTGCTGCATGCTCGGATAATATCCATGAATGTCCGTCTGCAAAAGCCAGCCGTCCAGCCCATGCTTGCGGTAGAATCGTCGCATGTGTCCCTTCCAGCGTTTAATAGCGTAGTCCGTGCCCTTGCCAATCTGGCACGCGCAGTTATCCGATATAAGGCTTTTGGCTACCGCCGGGTACAATTCGTTGTCATTCAGGCTTCGCTGGTATACGCGGTCTCGAAACGGTATGCTCAATCCCTCCCGCTTTTTGGGGTAGGTAATCAGAATCGGCTTCGGCGTTCCGTTCTTCCATGTACCGTTTTTCAGCTTTTCTTCCATCCGCAATACATTTTCCAGGTCATTTAGCACAAAAGATTTTACGCTCGGCTTCCAAATCACCCCCTTCCTGCACTTCCGCATCGAATCGTATAGTGCGTCAAAATCAATCGGGTTTATTTTCCCGTCGTCCATGCTCATAAAAAATTTCCTCATGCTTGCAGCGGATAGTCCCGCAGGGCTTTCCACGTCAATCGGATGTTGTTTTCCCCTGACCGGGGCGGGAGTTCGGCTCCTTGTGTCATGCGCAGATGCTCACCCGCGCTGCGCGCAGGCTTTTTCGGTATCCAAACACACACAATCGGGGCGACGCGCCAGGCGTTGATAGCGTTGTTGGTGTTCACATTGCCGCTGGAGTTGACATTCCACGTATTGTAGCCATTGCCGCGGTTCGCGGAACGCAGCCGGACGTTCTGGGTCAGCCTACATCCCGTGGCACGTTACAGCTTGCCGTATCGCTTCACATCAGCCTCGTGCCACTTGCGGATCAATCCGCGGGTCTCTATCGTCATTTTAGCCCAGTAGGCTACACGCTTGCTTTTTAAATGGAACAAGCTGTGTGCCAGGCTCAACAGAGCCAGCAGGTTGTTGCACTGCAAAGCCGCCTCTTCCTGCAGCTTATTGCGTCGCTGCCATTTTTCTGCGCTGTCATCCGCACGGACATTGTTAGCGGTCCATGCGCAGATATAAATTTTCTTTGCTGCAGTCAGCAGGTCGTTTGTAATCCCGCCGTCATATTCAGGCAAGAAGATTTTTCGGTTTCCGCAGCAGCGGATCGTATGCTCCGCCAGCTCCCGTGCCTTCAGGCAGGCGTCAAGCTGGCGGTTTGCAGGGGTATCCGGTACATTCCGCTGTCCTACATTTACAGCCACTTCTTTATTTCCTCCTTCATCCCCGGCATCCGTGGGTGCCGGGGATTGTTTGATTATCCGATGAACACAAGCGGGGCGACGCGCCAGGCGTAGATAGCGTTGCCGGTGCTCACATTGCCGCTGGAGTTGACACACCACGTACCGTAGCCATTGCCGCGGTACGCGGAACGCAGCCGGACGTACTGGGGTGCCGTCCGGCTCTCCACAGCGTATGTACGAAGTTCCGGGTAGGTCTCCCATTGTGCGTACTTTGTGCCGGTTCCGTTCAGGTGTACGTAATATTCCTGCGCCTCGCCTTCCCCTGCCTGTTGCGGCGTGATAAACATCTGCTCAATGCTCGGCAGTGTGACCTTGTCGTAGGTAATATCCGGCGTGTTGCCCTTGGCCTTATCGTCGTAGCATACAGTATTGCGGTACGTCTGCACCTTTACCGGCTTGATAGCAGCCAGCAGCGCCGGATCAATCCCGCACAGGTAGCCGTCCTTGCTTGCCAGCTGGTCCGGTGCCAGGTCCCATCTGCTCTGTGGTGTCCACCACTCGCCCTTAGGCTTGTCGCTGTTCAGGTACTGCCGCATTGCACTGCGGCTCCAGCAGTTGTCGCCATAGCCGAAACGGTGGATGCTATTCAGGTTTTCGTCTCCGGCAAGCGTCAGCGTGCCCAGACTCGTTCCATCTGCGCCCTTAGCAATGCCAACAGTCTCCAGCACAGTGCGACTGTCCGCTGCATACACCATGATTTTCAGCGTGTCATAGGGCTTGTCTGCGTCCCAGCTGCCGCGTAGCCCGGCAATCTTTCCGCCCGCCGGGACGTCTTTTGTCAAAGTAAAGTGGAAGCTTACGCCCTTGGCCACAAAGCCTTTACTGCCAACGCTGTCACCGAAGGTAAAGCTGTAGGTCCCGGCAGTCAGTCCGTCGTCGCAGCTCTTAATGGCCTGATACTGACTGAACTGCACGCCAAACGGGTGGGCATACTTGGTCTGCAACCACATGCCGGGGGCTTTTGTTCCGTCCTCCAGCGTCTCAGTGCTGAAATGGTTGATCCGCAGCGGGTTGTCGTAGCTCTTGCTTATCGCCGTATCCATCCAGCTGTTTTCAACCAGGTCGCCTGCGGCAAAATAACGGGCTGCCTCCCCACTGGCCGCAATCTGCTGTAGTGTGGCCATATCGGGCAGTTCAATATCTCCGCTTTGCCCTGTGTAGGCCGCTGTGACATTGCCGTCAGCCCCCACGATCAGGTGTTTCCCTGCATTGGCCTCACCGTAGTTCAGGGGAGCCTTGCGCTTCAAAGCCTTTTCCATATCCATTGTCGATGCTTTTTTACCCAGCGCATCCCCGACTGCCTTAGCGTCCGCCGCTGCACCTTCCACTCCCAGCGTTTTGTCAACGGCAGTTTTTTTGCCGCCTCCGCCCACCTGCTGCATCAGCAGCGCGGCCAGCAGCTCATCATTCAAACTCATACCCTCACCTCACTGCGCCACAAACTTGCCGCTCTCGTCCGCCACATACACCTTGTGCTCGGCCTTGCCTACCACGTACAGCATCGACAGCGGCGCGAACGTCTCGTAATCTTCCATACCGTCCACATTCGTGCCGTCCGTCGGCAGCACTGCCGGGACAGTATCCGATGCCAGTACACACCGGTACTGTTCGCCCTTATACCATTCCTTGCTTACGCACTTCATAGTATCTCACTCCTTTCAACTCGTTCCCTTCAAGGTTTTCACTTCCTCCTGCAGTGCAGCAATAGCCTGCATAGCTGCATGCAGCGTCTCGCCCTGTCCGTTGGTTATGTCGCCGGCAATCCACAAATTACCGTCATAATCCAGCGTTTCAATATTGGCGGGGTATTCCTTTGTCTGGCCATAGCCAACGATGTGAATGTACTCTCCGGGCTCATTAAATACGCCCTCCACATGCTGGTACGGCATGCTTGCTATCGTGCCCCATCCTTCCGCATGGCTCTCATCTCCGCGTGCTTCTGTGCCCCATCCTTCCGCATGGCTATAGCCGCCGATGGCCTTGCACGTGTTTCCTTCCGCATGGGCCAACATTCCGCTTGCCTCGCACCCCCATCCCTCCGCATGGCTTCCCTCTCCACTGGCCGTTGTATTAATGCCTTCTGCGTGGCTGTTTTCCCCCGTCGCGGCGTTGCTTTTGTAATCGTTAAATATTTCTCCGCCGCCTTCCGTGCTTTGTCCCACACCGGTGCTGCCGCCTGTCCCTTCCGGCAGCACCAGATTCAGCTGCGGTTCTTCTGCCGTGCCGGTAATACTGGCAGATGCCGTACTTCCTGTTGTCACCGTGCCGATCTTCAGCTGCGGTGTCTTTCCGTCTGCACCCGCCGGGCCCCGTTCGCCGTCCTTACCCTTCTCCCCTTTCAAACTTGCCAGCCATTCCTTCACGCTGCCAACAAAGCCATTTGCTACTGCCACTGCGTATGCCGACACCGGCCCCAAGTCTTTGTTCATACTGAACTTTCCTCCTTTCCGTCATTGGCCCACAGATGCCCGTCGTCCTTTACTTCAAAATGGCAGCCGGTAAGCGCGCTCTCCGCTGCCTGCTCGGCTCTTGCCGCTGCAGCCTCGGCCAGTTCAGCATACCCCTTGGCTTTTTCGGCTTCTCCAACGTGCGCCAGCGGCCCTGCAATCACATTCCCGACAAGCTCGTCCGCCACATTCATCACCTCCACCTATAATTATAAAAGGGCGAACGCGGTATTTCCCCCCACGTCCGCCCTTTTCAGGTTATTTCTTTTCCTTCTTGTTATCGTCCTCCACCCATTTGCTCAGATCCTTCTGTGTGTACAGCGCTTCGCCGTTCACGCGCAGCGCCAGCAGCTTCGATGCAATCTCCGCCCGCTGGACGTCCTCCGCGGCCAGATACAGCGGTTTCCACTTGCTTGTCAAGCTGCTCCGAATTGAGGAACGCGCCTCCTTCGCGGTCTTGCCGCCGTCAATTTTGTTCTGCACCAGCTTGTCCAGAACCTCCTGCGCCTCGTTCATCTGGCCGCGCATCAGGCGGCTGTTCAACTTGGCGTTGGTATCGGTAAAGGTTTCATCTACGTGCAAAGGATCCTGCAGGGCCGTCACAATGTCGTAGGCACTCTTGACTCCCCGCACCGCGGTGCCCACCGGAATGCCGGTTGCATCCGCAATCGCGTTCGCCGTCTTGTAGATCAGCTTGTAGGGCGTTACCTTGCTGTTGGGGTCCTGCGTCAGGAATTTCTGCCAGGCCACCACAGCGTTGTACACGTCCGTGGCGGCCTCCATATCAGTCCGGGTCGCATCGTATCCATTAAAGATGGAAATTATGTCCTTCACCATCGGGATATTGTTCAGCAGGTTGCAGTTGTCCACAAAGCCGTCCCACAGCGCATCCAGGTAGCGCTCCCCAAACTTCTTGTCCTTATCGTCGTCGCCCACGCGCACCGCGTCAATCAGACTCGCCGCAGCTGCCGTACCAAACGCCGTCACAAAGTAGGTCGCCAGCACGCGGCCCATGTTGGCCCCGGCTCCCTCCTCCCTGTGCGCCAGCTTCACCGCCGCCTCGGCGATCATGCTGTAGGTCTTGGTCGGCTCTGCAAAGAAGTTCGTCGCCATCTGCGTCAGCATGTCCTTGCTGCGCATGATCTGGCTGCGGTGCAGCACGCTGTCCACGACCTGCGTTTTGTCCACGATCTCACTCAGTCGTGCGGCGCAGTAATCAATGGATTCCTGACTGCCGGGCTTCATGCCCTTGTCCCTGGCTTCCAGCTCGCAGGCGTTCCAAAGCGTGCCCCAGGTGAGTTTGTCGCCGTACTCTGCCGCAATCGTACTGATTTCCCGCACCTTATCCAGCGTGTCACGCTCGCCGGTCAGCACGCTCTTCATCGTCTGCCCGATGTTTGTCTCAAAGTAGCCCCAGCTTTTCCACTTGGCAATGCCGCAGTTTCTCTCAGCCCGCTCCACGCCCTGCTTCAGCCTGCCCACGTCGTAGGCCAGCGCTGCCGTCAGGTATTTCGGGCTTATCACTGCTGCCGCTCGGGTGTATGCCGTCGGCTGCTGGATCGCCACGCGCAGGTTTGCGCCCACCTTGGCAACCTTCCAGTTGCGCACCATGGTCTTTGTCAGCCGTCCGTAGCCGGTCTGGCTCGGGGCTGCGCTCACCCCGTTTATATCCTGCATCAGCGTCTGGAAGAATTTCTTGCCCTTCGCGCCGTAAACTCCGTCGATTGCCTCCTTCGTGCTGATCTCGTTCTCGCCGTGGTAGTTGTACCACTTCATAGCGTCGCTCAGCGGGATTGCCCACGCATTGTAAGTCGCCATGTTGGCAACGTGGTCACACCAGGTATCAAACACATCGTTGATGATCAGCGGGTTGTTCGCCTTGCGCTGCAGGGCCTTGGTGAAGCCCTGATTCTTGATGGCATACAGACCCGGCGTGTCTCCCGCCGTGGCGTCGCTCGTCCGCGTATAGTTGCTGTCCGTCTTGATGGGCCAGTAGTAGCTTTCGGTAAACTTATTCAGCCCGTACAGCTTCTGCGTCACCTCATTGCCCCAGCCAGCCGGGCCGTCTGTGGCAGAGAGGTACGCTGCCATCTTCCGGGCCATCTTCACCTGCTCGTTCGTCAGGCTGCTCGTGATGTCGGCAAGGTCGCCCGGCGTCAACCGCACACGCTTTTTCTTCTTGCCGTCCTCCATTATGCTGATGCCGCCCTTCGCAAGATGCTCATGGGCCTGCTGGCGCTGCGTCAGGTTGTAGATTTCCATTCGCTGTCCAACCGTCAGCGCAATTTCGTTGCCGTCGGCCAGCTTGAAGGTCTGCCGTTCAGCTTTGTCGCCGGTCCACTTGCTGATGTCGGCGTCGCCCTTGATCTCCGCAAACTTCTTCTGCGCAGCGTCCAGCTTCCATACGCGCTTGTCAAAGCCGTCCCGGATGGGCTTGTACACATCGTTTTCCGCAACGCTTCCAAGGCTGCTGAAATACCGCCGGGCGTCCATCATGTCCAGCCCCAGCAGCTGCGCGGCCATGTCACCCGCCCGGGTGTCCGCAGCCTTGCCCAACAGCGCATTGCGGTTTTTCAGCTGGCTGACCTTCACGCTCTGCATGTCAAGGATACTGCCCTCGGCCACCGTCTGCACAGCCTTTCCGCGCCCGTCTGCCATCATTTTGTTTGCATTCAGGATGCTGGTTTTCATGCTGGTCAGGATGTCCGCCAGCTGCTGCGTCTGCCGCCCGTTTAATTTGTGCAGGTCGATGTCACCGACGTCGTCGATCAGCTCGCTGATCATATTCGGCAGGTCGGGGTCAAAGTCTGCATAGTCGTCCGCGTCGTTCAGTCCTTTGTCCGCGTCCAGACTCTGCTGCGCCATCTGCCGGATGTCCTTCATCGTCTCCTGCCAGCGGATGTCGCTCTTGGTGCCCCTCGCGCTCGTGCTCGGGTCGATCTTACCCAGCAAGTCATACACAGCCTTTTCCATCTTGGTCTGCACGTGCCCGGCCTCATTCGGCTTCGCCAGCCACTTGTAGAGCTGCTTCACATTCTTCTGCACGCTGTCCCGTGCCCGATCCAGCAGGATCGTATCCTTTCTCCGCTCATTCAACGTCTCAAACGCCGCACGCTGGTTCAGCAGCTGCTTCTGCATCTTCTTGTAGTCCGGCGTGTCCATCCGCATCAGCTGCGTCTTGTACCCCTCGGCCTGCTTGTTCAGCCGCTCGGCCACCTTGGCGTTGTTGGCCTGCGCTGCCTTCCGGGTCGTTTCGATCCACTTGGCCCGCAGCTTTGCCTTCTGGGCGCTCTGGTCGCTCTCCAATGCCTTTACGCGCACCTCATAGGCAGCCTTCTGGGCCGCCAGCGCCGCCTTCTGCTCTGCACGCAGCACCGTCCGGGTCCGGTTCAGCTGCGCAGCCGCCTTGTCCGCCCGGGTCTCCCTCGTCGGCGTTTCCAGATACGCATCCATCAGCTCCTGCCCGGCCAGTGCCGCCGCCGTGTCCAGGTCGTTGCCGTAGGCGTCATGGTACTGTACCTGACTGGCCTCGTACACGCCCAGCGCATTGCGGATGTTGTCTACGGGTGCCGCCTCCGCGTCAAAGATCGTCGGCCAGTTATCGGCCATCTCCATCATAGCGGTGTCAAGGTTGCCGGTTACATCTTCTCCCACCAGCTTCAGGTTCACCCGGCCAAACGTGTTCTTGCGCACATTGGCCCAACTATGCGTTCCGTCGGCACCGTCTCCGTACTCGCTCATCAGGTCACCGTACTCGGGGCTGTTCTTCCGGATCTCAAACGTGGTGTTTTTCAGCCAGTCGCGCACCGGCGCATAGTAGTCCCGCAGCGTGGTATCCTTAACAGTAGATTCCTTCAGTACGCCGCGTGCAATGTTTGTCAGGGTCTCCAGCGCTTCCTCCGTGCTGGCACCGTCCCTGCTGATCTTGCTGAACGCCCGCTCCAGCTCACCGGCCAGCTGGCTCTTGCCGTACCGGCTGCCGTACTTGTCAATGAACTCGCTGGCCGTTTTCTGCACGGCCTTCTTATCCATCAAATGCCCGCCGGTCACCTGCGTCTCCTGCCGCCAGTAGTCGGCGCTCTCCCGTGCCTTGGTATACTTCCGCGCCAGCTCCCGCTTTTCGGTCTCCGCTGCCGTCAGCTGCTTCTTCAGCTGCTCCTTCTCGGTAGCCTCACCCACGATCTGCTCCGCCGCCGTCTGTTTTTTCTTGCTGAACTTCACGTTCTCCACGCTGTTCAGTGCCCTCAGGCGCGCGTCCTCGTCGTTGGCGGCATACTCGATCACAGGCACGCCCAGCTTCTCCAGCTGGCCGCGCACGCTGTCGCTCACGTTGTCAGGCAGAATAGCTGCCTTCACCTCGTCAAAGCCGACGGCCCGCCGGGGCTTTGCCTCAAAATATTCGGTAGGCAGCTGCGCAGCGTCCCTGTACAGCGTCTGCAGCCGCTTTGCCGTCTCCAGGCTGATGTCATACCCTTCCCCCGCAAACGTCCTGCGTATCGCCGCCGCCGTTTTCCTTCCGGCGGCCTGCAGCATTACAGCTCCGATTATACTTTCTTCTTCGTACAGATTATCCGTGTGGGCAGTCGTTTCTCGGCGTATCTGCTTAATCGCTCTGCCAATTTTTTCGTCCAGCGCCTTTGTCTGCTCTTGATAGCTTTCGGCGTCAACACGGTTAAGGCGTGCGCTGTCCTGCTTCAGTTCGGCAATGCTCCCATAGTCTTTAGCGCTCACAGCTTGCAGCCCCGTTGCCGTTGCCATTGCACCGTCGCCACGTTCTTCTTGCGTTCCCTTCATTGCCTTCACAATATTTTCAAGGGTCACCGGGTAGTGTAGCTGTGCAAAACTTTTCTTGTCGCCGCTTGCCGTGTAGCGCTCTTTTCCGTTGTAGATTCCAGCTTTTCCAAGCACCCCGTCCAGTTTTTCTTCAATCCACGCAGCAACCTGGCCGTCATCCACGGCAGCACGTAGTTTGTCGCTGGTCGCCATTCGGTCAATTTCTGTTCCGGTGTTGTTGGTATCGGTCATCCGCTTCCAGGCATCCTGCGCAAAGTCTTCCAACACAAAAGGTGTAACATTTGTTTTCATTGCGCGGGCAATGCGTTCCTCGCCCTTCTGCTGTGCCTCCTCAGCCGTCCACCCCATTTTCTTGGCGTGCCGCGCCAAAAGAGATTTCTGACTTTTAGCGTAATAATCATGAATAATGTTTCGTATGCTGTCTGCGTCGCTCCCCAGTGCATCGTTTGCGGGCACGCCGTCAGTCAGTGCATCATGTATTTCCTGCAAGCGCTTTTCACCGACTTTTTCGGTAAACCGTTCCAGTGCATCGTTTCCGTATTTGCGGTTATAGACCTTCTCCATCATAACCGGCTCAAACTCGGCGCCTTGCTCGGCCAGGTACGCTGCTCGCACACTGTCGTCTCCGGCGAGCTTCTCGGCAATCTCCCGCGTCCCCATTTCTGTGGTATTTTCGATTCCTCGCTTTCTAAGCACCGCGCTGGCATCAAAAATTCCACCAGCAACCTTCTTGGAGGCCGCATCCAGCGTCTTTTCAAGCCGCCGGGCCGCATCGTAGTTTACCTCATACTCCACAGGAGCCTTCGTCGGCGTCCATCCGTCGCCGCCGTACACCTTGTTCTCGCTGTTCCGCTGCGGGTCAATCGTATCCTTTCCAAACACAAGGCTGATTGGCCCGTACTTGCTGTGCCCCTGCTCTGCCTTGATAACCGCAATACTCGGCATCGGCAGTCCGCCCAGCTCCAGGCTTCTTTCCAAAGCCTTCTCATCCACATTATGCACGGCAACCAGGTCCTTCGTCTCCTCCACCGGCACATCCATACTGAACTTTACGTTATTTTTGCTGAAAGAATCTCCGTTTACCGCAAACACTGTGTCTCCGTTCCCGGTGTTCGGCTTCTCGGCACGGCGCTGTTCGGCGGTGTAGTCCATCCGCTTCTGCACATCCCGTGCCTCGACCTCGCCCGCCGTATCCCGGTACAGCTCAAACGGTGCCCGGCTTTCTTTCATGGGATTCATCACAAAATCCCGCAGGCCCCTGTAATAGTCAAGCACATCTTCATTGATTCCAGCCTCAGCCGCCTGCCTGTACACATTCTCATACGCTTCAGCATCGTGCTCCGATACGTACTTTTCCGCATGACGTGCCAGCCGGTCAATGCCCGGGTAGCGGTTGCGCAGGCTCTGCAGGTTGCGTGTCTGCTCCTGCATGTCCTTGGTCACGATCTCATTCCCGCCCGCCAGCATATTCTGCCAGTATTCTGTGCTGGCCCCGCTGGCAAAGCCTTCATAGTTCTGTATCCAGTGCTGTACCTCATGTAGAAGGGTAGACTTCGCCTTGTCGCTTGCGTATTCGCCCAGAAAATTCTTGTTCAGTACAATTTCGTTTTTTCCGTGGTCGTAATACCCTCGCAGCCCTTCTTCCATCTCCTCAAACCGCAGCGTGATGTCCTTCAGCTGCGGGTACTGCTCATACAGGCCCGGTGCTTTCAGGTATTCACTCAGCTTTCCGCCGTCGGCAGCGTTCTTGGGCTTCACCACCTTTGTCAGCTCCTGCAGCCGCTTCCATTCCCCGTCGGTAATGGTCATGTCCTGCACCTTGCTCCACAGGTTTTTATACTCTGCATAGTCCGGATTCTCGGCTTTCAGGTTGTCGCCCTTGCGGTTGAACTCATCCGTACTGTTGTCCACCTCATACCGCCACATACGGTCTGCCCCGCGGAACCACCCCGTAGCCTTGCGGATGTCCTCGGCATCCTCGCCGTTTTTCTCCATGATGCGCGCCTCGCGCAGCGCATCCCGGTCAACGTTCTGCCCCTGCACACCCACATAGCTGTACTTGTTTTTCTGTTCTCCTTTCTGTTCAACTTGAACATTTTTCTGTTTCCCGATCTCTCGGGCGTTATTTTTCGCCGCGTCCAGCGCGTCCAGATACTCATCAATGATCCCGGCAGCCTCCTGCAGGTTTTCCGCACGTTCCGCCAGCTTTCGGCCCTCGGCAGCGCCCAGCGTGGCGTCCCCGCCGCGCAGCACGTTCTTGATGCTCTCGATCAACTGCCCGATGGCATCCCGCAGCGTCTGCAGGATCGTCCGCTTCTGCGGTGTCGTGTACTGGTCCGCAGTCAGGATGTAGTCGCAGTACTGCTCCACGCCGTCATCCGTGCTCATGATGCCGCTTAAAAGGTCTGCGGCCACCTCATCATACAGCTCCGTGTCGGTTCCGTAGGCGTTCTCGTAAGCCTTAAAGACCTTGTCCTGTGCTTCGGTCATACCCACCTTTTCCGTGTAGAATGCCAGCGCCGTCCGCTTCACCTCGGCCCAGCCCTCAGGGTTGTTCTGCTGGATGTAGTGGGCCGTCTCGTGCAGCGCCGTCTGGTAGCTGTTCACGCTCTTTTCGCTCAGGCTGATTTCATTGTTAGCGGCGTTGTAACTACCGTTCACAGCGTTGCCATTCCCGTCGTCCAGCTCTCCGGCAATCGTCACATTGGTTCCCAGCTTCATAGCCGCAAGCTGCAAAGCCTGCAGCGGCGTGCTGGTGCTCTCGGGCGTCGTGCCGCGCATCGTGATAGCCGGGTTCCCGCTCACGCCGGGCGCTGCCATCGGTTCAGCAGCGGTCACTGTGCTGCGCCCGGCCTCATACGCCGCCCGCAGCGCCGTTTCGTTGTTCACCACGGCAGCCGCCGGGGCCACGGCACGCACACCCTGCTCAAACGTCAGGCTGCCTGTGCGCCCGGCATTGTACAGTCCACTCATAGCTTGTACATAGGTGTCAACGCTGCCGCCCCGGTAGTTCTCCACCAGCGCCGCATTCATAGCATCGTTGTAGATGCCGCTCCCGGCGATCTTCTGCACCTCGCCCACGTTCTTCTGTGCCGCCTGCCGCGCATTGTATGCCTGCTCCGCCTCGTCCACCGTCATGCCGCCAGCAACCATATTTCTCTGCGCCGCGATCCTCCGCAAAGCCTCAGAGCCTTCCTCTGAGGGGGAAGGTTTCTCCGCAGCGGCGGATGAGAGGCCGGCTTCCCGCTGTTGCCCCTGCTCGGTTTCGCCGCCCGCCATATCCGCGGTCTCCTGCTGCACCTGCCGGATCAGCGGCTGCGTAAACGCCTGCTCCTGCCGCCGTGCCTCCTGCTCGGCCAGCGCCGCCCGCGCCATCTCCGCGGCCTGCTTCTGTATATTTTCTTCTCCGCTAAGGTTCCTTGCCTCCTCCGCCGCAGCAGGGGCGGTGTTGCCCGCAGGCGACGGAGGAAGCTCCCCTTCCAAGCCTTCCCCCGTTGTGGGCAGACCTTCCGCAGCCTGCCCGTTCTCCGTCTCGGAAATTGTGTCCTGATTAACAACCCTGTCCATAATTTTTGCCCGGCCATTTTCGTCCAGCGCATTGAACAGATACCCCAAATCCGTCGGCGTAAACTTCTTCCCCGCGGCCTGCTGCTGGCGCATCGTCCCGGCCAGCTCGGCAGCCTCGCCGCCCTGCTGTTCAGCAACTTCCAGCACAGCGTCCGTCATCTGCTGTGCCTGCACACTCTTGCCGGTCCGCTGTGCCAGGCTGTCATTCACGGCATTCACCGGCCCGCTCATGGCCGCGCTCATCAGGCTGCCAATCAGGAAGCTGTACCACGCATCCGGGTCTGCCAGTCTCTGGGCAAAGCTACGGTCATCCTCCTGGTACAGCTGGCTGATGTAGCTGCCCGCCACGTCACTTACGTACTCCTCCAGGCCCTCACCGGCCATGTTTACCACACGGTTTGCCAGCCTGCGTCCCGTTGCCGTTTTAAAGATACGGTTTACCGCACCGTCTACAGCGTTAGAAATGCTTGCATACTGCTCCCCGCGCAGTCCGGGGATGCCGTCAAACATCTTTTCGGTTGCAATCTCCACGCCGCCGCTCAACGCACCGGCAAGCCCCGCCGTCAGCGGATCCGCGCCGTTGTCGCGGGCCTCCTGTGCGCTGGCACCTGCCGCGCTGGCATACAGCGCCGCAAACCCAGCCGTTGGGCCGCCCACAGCAGAAGCCGCCATGTTCGGGGCCATGCCTCCCACAGCGCTTACAACATCACCGGCCACGCGCAGCGCGCCGGTCTCGCCCTGCTCCTGCTGGTACATCCCGGCCAGCCGTCCGCCCTGCTCAATGCCCAGCGCACCGCGCATCGTCTCGTCTCCGCTGATAACATCTCGTTCGCTGTTGGCCCGCTTCATGCCCACTGTGCTGTATGGGCCTGCATTCCGCAGCTTTTCCTGCTCGTCCGCGGTCAGACTGTCCCATCTGTTCTTTCCGCCCTCACTGGCAGGCCGCACCTTGTTTTTCCAGTATGCCTCGTTCTGTTTCTGCGCCAGCTTTTGCGCATCCTCTCCGTCCGCCGCATCGTGGACACGCGCGATCAGCTCCCGTACGCTCTGGTCGTTGTCGATCAGGTTGCTGCCCACATTGGCAAATCCGCTCACCGCGCCGGTTCCGGCGCTCTTGGCAAGGTAGGCCAGTGCGCCATCTTTCTTACCCTGCTTCCCTTTGGCAGCTTTGCCGCCGTCCTTCCGGGCAGCCCATCCGTCGGTGCCGCTGCCCATCATCTGCTGCACCGCCGCCTCCCGGGCCGTCTGGGGCGTGCTTTTCTGCCTGGGCAGATCCAAAATGCCGGTTCGGCCAAACCGCAAAGCCTGCGCATCTCCTGCCACACTGCCGGTAATGCTCAGCCGGTTGTGATAGGGCTGTTCCCGCAGCGTCTGGGCCGTGTCTTCAAGCTGGCGCTGTGCAGCCCCCGACTGCAGCCCTTTCCGGAAGTTCCCGCTGTCCTCCCCGCTACCGCCCAGCGCCCGGCTCATCTCCTGCCGCTGCTGTGCCCGCAGCCGGTTCACTGCCGCCGTGCGGGCCATGCTTTCATTCACAACCGCACTGTTGCCGACTCTCGCCGTACTGTCGTTGCTCTGCCACCGGCGTTCGATTTCTTCATCCTCGCTCAGCTCCCGGCTGTTCTCCGTTCCGGCGTATACCGGCACGTTCGTGGCCGTGGTATGTACCTTGGACCATTTTTTCTTGATCTCACTGCTGCTTGCCATCTCTGGGCCTCCTTAGCCGTAAAACTTCTTCAGCGCCGCATCCTTTTCTTTGGCAGACAGCCCGGGATACTGCCGCGTCAGCGCACTGTACGCCTGCGCACCGGTCAGGCCGTTCACCGCAGCGCTCTGCGCGGCATACTCGGCTCGGCCCTTATTGCTCAAAGGCGCGTTTGCAGGCTGCCTGCTGCGGGATGCCAGTGCTCTGTCAATCGCCACCTGCTGCGTCAGTGGCGTGCTGAAGGTTTTCTTTCCCGCGCTGCTGCCGGAACTGCTCTTGCTGGTGCTTTTGCCGCTCTTGCTGGTGCTTTTGCCGCTCTTGTTGGTGCCCGTTCCCACTGCCTTCGCCGCAGCCGCAGCCGCCGCCTGCTTGTACGCCAGCTCCTCCCGGCTCAATGCCAGGTTCGCGTCAAACTGCCGCCGGTTCTCGGCCATCGTGGCATCATACTGGCGCTGCTGCTCGGCCAGCTCCTTCGCCCACTGCTCGTCGGCCACGTCGCCGCGGTAGCCGGTGTACAGGTAGTCGCGGTCCGTGTTGTAGCGGTTCACCTTGTCGCCCCACTCGGTATAGTCGCGGGTGTAGGCCGTGTTTTCCTTCTGGGTCAGGTAGTTCAGGTAATTGTAGTAGTCCGTCACGCTGTCCTGGTACCGCCCGTAGTCCGTCGCGTCGGCTCCCTGATACAGCCCGTACAGTCTCGTCAGGTCGTTGCCCTCGTTCTGGTACCGCGCCATTGCCAGCTGATACAGCTCGGGGATTCTGTCGTTCAGCTCGGTCATGTACTGCTGGTTCGCCTGCGCCGCCGCGCTGGTCGCGTAGCTGTTGCCGTACCCGCCTGTCAGGGCGCTGGCACTGGCCGCTGCATTCACAGCCGCCTGCCGCCCCTGCTCGGTGTACTTGTCCTTGTACTGCTGGTACAGCGCGTCCTTGTTAAAGTCGTAGTCGAACTTCCGGTTGCTCAGCTTATCCAGCAGCCCGTCCAGCTGGCTCTGATACTTGCTCGTGTACGCGCCGGGCTTCTTCCCCTCGTAATCGCTCAGCGCCTTCTGTGCATCCAGCACCGCGCCCGATTTCTCATACGCCCCCGGCGCATTCCCCTCCAGCTGATCCAGTCTCGTCTTGTAATTGCTCATGTTGTGCCCCCAATCGCGTTCAGCTTGTTGTATTCGTCCTCTGTGATTTTTATATATCCGGCAGCATCTTTGTTTCCGTAATTACCTTTATTTTTCAATCCACCATACAGGTAGGGGATTTCGTTCAACTGCGACGAATTCTTGTAGCCCATAAGCAGCTCCGCCCTTCGCGCATAGCATTGTCCGTTTTCTTTTTTAAGGTGCAGCCTGATTTTTTCCCAGTAGTGCGGTATTTGAAACTCCTGGCCCGTCTCGTCTACCAGCTTGTCAGTAGACACAAACATGCCGCCGTACAAATCCATGTCACAGTCACTTTCGTGCCCCTCCATAATTTCATCATACACATTCCGCAGACCTTCAAATTTGTAGGTCATGTACTCATTCGTAGCCACGCCTCTGCTATCCACTCTGCCGACGCCGCTGTTGTAGCTGTAAAACAGATCACAAAACCCGCCGTGCTCAAATCCCAGGTCCACGTCATCCCAGCATCCGGCTCTTCTCGCTTTCAGACCTGCGAACGCCCCTTTGGGGAAAGAGGGAAAGCTATAATTTGTGGCAAACATCTTCCACGCATTGATTCCGTTTTTCCACTTCCACGCGCTGAAGAGTCCGTCCGCAAGCGCTTGCCGCAGATTGCTGGTCACAGTGCCCGATGTACTGCCGCTCACCTTCCCGTTATATCCAATATATGTATTATTGAACATGCCCGTCAGTATGTCGGCACCGCTTTCTGCTACCGGCTTCAGCAGCTTCGCGCTCAGATTCACCTCACCAACGTTGTAGTTGCTCATGAACAGTTCTTCCCCATAGGTCTTTTCCGGTATCCCGGTAAAGATAGTTTCCGGGATATTCAGTATCCCCTGAGCAACAAAAAGTTTGCTCACAAGTAGCAGTTCATAATCCGCAGTGTCGCCAAACAATCGTTTAGGCAGTACTCCTGTTTTTCCTTGTACCCAATAATCGTAAGTCATATCCCAGGCCATCAGGAACCCACCGCTCGGTATAATATCTCCGAACAGCTTTTCCGGCATTTGCCCGAATTTAACAGTGTAAAATGCTTCTCCCCAATCCCACGCATCAATTTCCGCAAAAGCCCCGCTTGGCAGACCGCATGCCGTCAGGTCAGCCCCCTTAAATGCACGGTGCATGCTGCCGGTTACACACCTCACGCCGCCCTCAGTCTTTGCCGCTATGCCTTCCAAAAATTGGCTCGGAAATTCATCAAGCTGGCAGTAAAAGAACAACCCGTACAGGCTTATACCGGGTACTGCCTTTGCCGAATACGTCCAGCTGCCGCCGTCCCATCCTCCGTACTGGATCTTTCTCTTGCACCGCACGAAATTATCCGCGTTCAGCAGTTCCACCGTAAGATTTTTTACATAGGTGAAATAAAGCGGGGAGTAGTTATTTATCGTCAGCGGTGACGTTACCTTGCTTCTGTTGTGCATCAGCCCTTTATAGAACGCCGCCGCCTTTCCTGCAACTGGCATAATACAGTCAATCGCCAGCAGTTTGCCATAGATTGTACATTCTGTTGCCTTTTCCGGCAGCGTAATGTTATACCGCTTATAGTCCGTCCCGGCTTTTGGGTTATCATACCAGTATTTCGTCTGGATTTCCGTTACACCGCTGTTCCCGTAGCAGTTCTTGATCGTTCCGTCATTAAACACAAGGATGCACGCACCGTATGGTATGAGGCAGACTCTTGTATCGTAGTCGTAGTAGGTAAACGTAAACCGCACGGTTGGCGTCAGCTCCCACCAGTTATCGCGGTAAGCCGACGTCCCATTTTTTTCTTCATAATTTCCGTGCAGCTCAATATGCTGTTTGCCATGATAATACAGCGCTTTGTGAGGCTTTCCCTGAAAATATAAAGCGTTGTTGAACATGTGCAGCTCACTCATGACATCACCACCGCCCCCTGCACCAGATAAATTGTCTCCGGGTCCGGGTTGCTTGGCAGTGCCTTCACACTTTCAACATTCAAAAAGCCGCCTCCCCCTCCTCCACTCTCTCCCGTCGTCGTATTCCCGTTTCCCAGCCTCTCCCCGATTCCCTTGATCTGCTCCGTCAGCTGTTTCAGTTCACTCGGCTGCCACCCCTGCGTTCTGTCTCCGGTATTGATGTTGATCGTCGTCCCGCTGTTCCCGGCCAGCGCGTTGATAAGTTGCCGTATCAGATCCAGCTGATCCTGCACGTCGTTGCTCAGCTGATCTTCTCCGATGTTCCCCAAAAGATACCGCAGCTGCTCGTTCAGCTGGTACAGGTAGCTCTTGATCTGCTTGCTGTCTGTCGCATCAAACTTGTCGCTGTTGATGTCCGGCAGCTTCAGGTCTGCCAAACTCGCCATTACTTCACAGCACCTCCCACCTGCATGACTTTGTTCATGTTGAACAATTTAAACACGCCCTCGCCCTCCAGCCGCAGCGCGGCATGGTCGCACCGGCGCAGCACCACCGGCACCAGCAGGCTCGCATTGCGCCCGCCGTGCACCGTCTTGGCCGTGATCCAATCCCCGTCATCGTACCGCACCTTGACGGTCATCGTGCTGCCCTCCGGCAGCCAGACCCGCAGCTGAAAGCGGTTCAGGTACTTCGCGTTCAGCTCCCCGATGCCGATCATCCCGGTCTCGGCCCACCATCTTTCGCTCAGACCTTCACTGCCCGCCGTCACGCCGTCCGGCTCCATCTTCAGCACGCTGGCGTCCGCCATCACCATGTAGCCGTCCCCGTTCTTGCAGTAGAACGCCGTGACCTGCACATCGTCCTCCCGGCTCCACAACCCATGCTCCACGTCGTAGCAGAATACGCGGTTCTCCCCTGCTGCCGTCTGCATGTGGATGTAATATTTCCCGTTGATGCACCCGGCCACGGCGTTCCTGTATGCCACGTTGCCCAGCGCTTCGCTGATGCTGCTCGGCAGCCCGCCGTCGTAGCTTACCACATCCACCGGGCTCTTGTAGTACAGCGTCTCGTTCACAATAACCAGGCTCTTTTCACTGCCCTGCTGCACGCCGCGGCAGTTCGTCTGGCTGATCTGATAGTTCGACGGCTTTGTGCCGAACAGCTTCAGCAGGCAGTTCTCTTTAAAAAACAGTACGTACCCCAAAAACGTGATCGCCCCGGTAAATCTGCCAGGCGCGCCAACTGTCACGGCGTAGCTGTCGGTGTTCAGCCCCATGTAGCTCGTCCAGTTCGTGGGATCGCCCAGCTTGCAGGCCCGCAGCTCGTTGGTTTTCGTGCTGCACCCCCACAGCCGGTTGTTGCACTCAGTAATGTAGTCCAGCTCCGGCAGCTCGCGTTCCACCGTGATCGTGCCCGTCACCGTCGCCGCCGCATCGATGATGCCCGCCACCATAATGCCGTCATCGTCGGCAGCGTAGACGATCATGTCCCCGTTCAGGTCGTCGTACCCCGTCAGGCCGCTCACCTTCACGGTATCGTACAGTGCCAGCCCTCTGCCCAGCCCCGCCGCCGTGATCCGCACGTAGGTTGTGCCAACGCTCACCCAGTCCTTGGCGCTCGTGCTGTACATCTTCAGCACGTGGGGCGTCTCGCCGGTGTCCAGCCACAGCTTGGCGGTGTCCCCGGGGGCCGTGCCGCTCACCACATAATCCGTATAGGCGGTCTTGTCGTACTTGCACAGCGTCACCTGCACGCTGGCCGCCGTGTTCTTCACTCCAAGCGTGTCCACCGTGCCATCCTCGGCATTGTACCGCACGCCGTCCGGGAACACGATGACCCAGGCTCCCATTGCTATGATCTGCCTCTGCACGCTCCCGGCCAGCAGCAGGTTTGCGATTTTCGTGTTTTCCTTGTACAGCTCAACCCCCTGCGTCCAGTACAGCACGCCGTCCCGCACGCAGGTTGCCTTCATAGAGCCGGATGTATCCTGCGACGCCCTGCGCCCCCGCACCGTCAGCACCGGGTACAGCCCCGTGCTTATATTCTGGCAGTCGTAGAAGCTGCCCTCCGCGGGGGCGTCGTTGTGGTTGTAGCCCAGCCACCGCACCACGCTGTCCGTCGTCTTGCTCACAGATTTAAGGCCGGGCAGATACATTTCCGTTCTCCTCCGTTCCACGTTCTGGCGTGCAGGCCGCCGCTCTGCAACGGCATGACCTGCCGGTTGTAGTATTTGGCGTAGTCGTTATAGCTCTGGTTGTACAGCGCCGCGTCGTTCTGGTACAGGTCGTATTCCTGATTCTGCAGGTCGATCTGGCACGCCAGATACTGCACATACATCCGGTCATACGGCTTCACGGCCAGCAGCAGCTTGTCATCCGCGCCGCTCTCGTCCGCGGGGTTGTATCCGTTAAAGATCAAGCTCTGCCCGTGCTCGTGCGTCATCACCAGCTCACGGTACACTGCAAAATCCACTTCCTCCAGCCACCGCACCTTTGTGGTTCTGTCCACCGCGTTCGGCTTGATGGCATCCAGCTGGCGTATCGCCTCTCCAATCGTCATGCCTGTCCTCCTTCTTATCACAAAAGGGCAGAGATGTCACCACCTCTGCCCTCCTTTTCTCTCTTGCCTTCCCGTATCACTCCGACACGTTCTCGGCAATGAACTGCATTGCCGCAGCCTGCTGTGCCTGACTGTTCTCCAGGATCTCCACCACAGCCTTCGGCACCTTCACGCGCGCGCCGCGTTTGATCTTATACAGCACACCGTTAAGGCCAACCGTGATGTCGGTATCCTTCGGGTTTGCCGGGTTCATCGGCACCAGCAGATCCGTCAGCTCCATGTTGGGGTCACCCTCCTCGGCCACCTTGGCCGGGGCGCGGGCCGCCATCTCGGCTTCCTTCACAACCTCGCTGGCGTCCTTCGTAGCCGCCTCGGCCAGGTCAGCCGCCATATCCTTCTTTGCTGCCATGCTCCATACCTCCTTCCCAATCATTGTATGGGCCGATGCTCACCATCGGCCAACCCCCGCTTGCCTCCCTCTGCGAGGGAGGTGGCCCCGCAGGGCCGGAGGGAGAGAACCTCGCCCTTACAGCGCCGTTCTCTGGTTCATCAGTTCGCCTGCGCCGCTGCGTTCCAGCTCGAGCCGCTCTCCACGCGGATCATGTACTCCTCGGTCAGGATCTCCGCCGTCTTAACGGCCTTCCAGCCGATGGTAGAGCGCTGGTCCAGCGGGTCAGACGTGCCGCCGCTGCCCTTCTGCTTGACGATGGTCTCCAGACCGCCGCCGTTGACGCTCGTCTTGCCGTAGGCGTTGGCGGCAATAAACAGCGTGCCGAACACCGCCACGCCGTCCGCGCATTTGTCGGCAGTGCCCTTCCAGATCTTTGCCTCGGTGGTCTGCACAAAGCGCACACCGCCGATCTTGCCGATCTCACCGTTGTAGATGTTTTCCGGGTGCTGGTATTTCTGGATGTCAATCCACTGGTCCCCGGCCTCCATCATAAGGTCGTACGCCACGTAGGGGTGAATGATCGCAACAAAGTCCCCGTTAATGGGCTTCGCGTTGGCAGCCTTCAGCGCCGCAGCGACGCGGAAAACTTCCTTCACGGTCAGCACGTTCTTGGCAGTCAGGCCCGCACGGCTCGTGACCGCGGTCTCGCCCGTAGAACTGGGCGTCGGCTGATACATAACGTTCGTACCGGCGGCCAGCTTCTCGCGGGTCACGGTGTCCAGCGTGCGGCCCGCCTGGCTGCCGATCAGCGACAGCGTCTCCACAATCGTGTTGTCGATGGCCGTCATCTCCAGCATGTCAGACAGCGTCACGTAGTCGCCGTACTGGCTCACCGTAGCCGTCTGCGACGTGACCGACAGGCTCCTGCCGTCGGGCGTCACGCCCTCGGTCAGCGGGGTCGTCGCCTTCGGCAGCGCCGTGAACTTGCGGAACTCAATGGTCTTGCCGCCGTTCTTCGGGATGTTGCGCTCCTGGCCGAATTGGTCATGCACCAACTCGGGCTCCGCCTCGTCGATCAGCGTTTTGTCGTAAAAGGTTTTCATCTCGGCAGACAGCGTGCTGGTGCCGGTGGTGTTGGTGTTCGGGTTTCCGGCAAAGCGCTGGATGTCCACCATTTTGTTCATCTTGAACATTTTCAGCTCCTCACAGAGCCACTCTCATCACAAAACCACGCGCTCCCCCGATCTGGCTCTCTCGATCAGGGCGCGTCTGTCGGCTTTGCTCATGTGCGCCACGTCCGGCGCGCCGTTCACAGCGCCGGTGTTGGCCCCGCCGTTCTCCGGCGGGCGGTTTCGGTTTGCCTGTACGCTGGCCGCCACCTGTTGGGCAGCCTTCTGGCCCGCGTACTGCATAGCTCCCATCATGATCTCATCGTGATGCAGCACCTCATAGCAGGTTTTCACATCGATGCCGCTGTTCAGCAGCTTGGCAAAATGCGCGCCATTCGCGGGGTCGTTCAGCTCCGCTTCCAGGTCAAGCTCCGGGTAGAACTTTTTGGCCTCCTCCACCTCGGCATTCAGCGCGGCCAGTGCCTGCTGCTCGGCCTCATGGTTGGCAGTTTCCCGTTGGGCAGCCAGCAGCTGTGCGTTTTCGCGCTCCATCCGCTTGTAGTTTTTGTACTGCTCCACGCTCATCCCGGCTTTGGCGGCGTCCTCCTCCCAGAAGCTCTGGTCAGCCTCAATCGCCTTGCCAAGCCCCGCCACGTCCTCCGGCTTTACGCCGTACTTTTCGGCCAGCATACCCAAAATGGGCTGCACGGCCTTCAGGCTCGCTTCGGTCTGCTTCGACTTCGCAAACCGCTTGTCGATGATCCTCTGCATCTCCTGGCCGAACTCGTCCTTGTACTCCCCGGTGATCATACCGCGGAACAGGGTCAGCTTGTCCGGCCCGGGCTGCTGTTGGCTGGCCGCACCAACACTTTTTTCATTCCCCGCGGCGTCCGGGGTTCCTTCCGCACCGGCAGTGCCCGCTGCACCGCCCGCGCCTGCGCCCGTTGCACCAGCGCCGCCGCCCTCGGCAAAACGCTGGATGTCCGGCCATTTTTCCGTTTTCCTCATGATGTACTCCTTCTGCGGTCTTTCCCGCGTGTCTTTCAGCAGTACGGCGGGATGACCCCCTGGCCTTCCCCCTCGGGGGGAAGGTGCCGCCGCAGCGGCGGATGAGGGCTAACCCTTACTCGCCGCCCTGCCTGCCCACTGTAGGGCCGATGCTCTTCATCGGCCAGAGAGGGCGGGCGCTTCCGGCGCGGCTCGTTTTGTAAGGTCCTGCGTTCCCTTACTTTCCCATCATACCCCCGCCTATATGCCGTTTTCCCCCCACGCATCCTTGTTTTGCAAAATTTTTTCTGTAAAACTCACATATTCCGGGTACTGGTACGCCAGCGCCCTCAAAAAAGATGCCGTCGCATCCATCAGCTTGTATGCCTGGTATCCCTTTCCGTCTACCTCATGCAGCGCAGCGCCCCTGCGCCCGCCGCACCGGCAGCCGAACGCCAACAGGTTCGTTTCCAGCATCTCCATGGCTGTGCTGATGGCAGCGCATACCACATCCTGCCCGCAGGCCGCGGCTCCCGCGTGCCCCTCGGCCCGCATCCGCATCCGGCTGTCGCCCGCACTGCGCAGCCATACTACGCGGGTCACGTCTCATCCTCCCCGCGGTGCGGATTGGCGTTGTTCTGCGCCCGGCGCTGCGCCTGCACGGCCAGACTGTTGCCCGCCGCCACGTTGCCGATGCTGTCCGTCGTGACCTTGTGCTTGCTGTCAGTCTTTCCCGGCTGCGCCTGCTCACCGTTCTGGATAGCCTGCCCCATGTTGGCCGTGATGCCTGTGCCGTTCTGCGCATCCAGCACCGCGGCCATCTTCATCATCGTCGCCTGCAGCTGCTGCACTTGCTGGAATAGCCCGCCATTCTTCTGCACGTCCTCCAGCACCTGCTCCTTGCCGTCAAAGTCCATCATCTGCAGGCAGGCCGCCGACTGATCGGCCAGCTCCGGGTTGAAAAACCCCATCTGGTACAGCTCCTTGGCAAGCTCGTTCTGGCTCAACCGGCTGTAGGTTGACTTTTTCGCTGCCACCACGTTGATGTCAAATACCGGCAGCTTCTCGCTCATGCCCCATCCAAAATCCATCTCCTCCCGCTGGGGCACAAGACCGCTGTTGTCGAAGTCCATGAACTCATACCCTGTCCCGCCCTCACCGGTAATACGGAACGCTCGCGGCGCGGTGTAGAACTGCCGCATCAGCTCAATGCAGAGGTTGCACTCCTCGGTAAAGGCCCGGTACGCGCTCTTCAGGGCATCCCGGCTCAGCTTGCTGCCTGCCTCCTGCAAAGCGGCAATCGCGCTGGCCGCCGTCACGCCGCTGCCGGTCACGCCCTGGCTGAAATCCCGGTTTCCGCTCGTCTCCTTCAGCTCGCTGATCTTGTTGTTCAGGTGCGTGACGTAGATGTCAGACAGCACCGGCACCTGAACGCTGCGCACGGCATCTTCTCCCAGGTTGCCGTCCACGTGGATGATGCTCTTGTCTAAGTCGGTGAACTCCTCCTCATTCAGTCCGCTACCGCGGTTCACGAAGTACCGTATCCGGCTGGCCGCGTCGGCATTGCGCGTGATCGCCGCCCCCAGCACGTCAATACTGTACTGCGTGCCCTTCATCAGCTCAATGTACCCAAAGCCTGCCGGGCTGCCCGCCATCGGGAACATCACGTCCATCACAAACGGATACTTCCCGTGATCGTAGTACCCGCGCATGGCATAATCCGGGTCGTTTTCGCTGGCATACAGCACGCAGTCGTTCACGAACTTGCAGTAATGCAGCCGCCCGGCTTTTTTGTAATACCAGTCCACCACAAAGCTCTTGCCGTCGGTACGCACCTGGTCGTCGTACAGGTACTTCGGCACCTGCTCCGCGCCGCCGGTGTGGCCCTGCGCCCATGGCCAGCGCCCCAGCAGCACCTCATCGTCCATCATCTCCACATGGAACAGGTTCCGGCTCGCCTGCAGGTCGGTTACGCCCGGTTCCCAGTACAGGTTGAGCAGATCGACCATCCGGATGTCAATGTCGCCAAGCCCCCCGGCCTTGCTGCCGTCCCAGACCACCATCTTGCAGCCGGTGCCGTGCTTGATCTTGTACCACCATGTATCGTTGTACACCTGCTCATATCGGTTCTGCTCCAGCACCACCGGCAGGATCGCGCTCAGCTGTTTGGCCGTCTCGGTGTCATCCTTCGCCCGCGGCAGTACGTTGGGCTCCGGGTAGTTGTCCATCGCGTCCGCGTGCTTGTTGGCAAGGGAGTTGAACAGCCACGCCGAATCCGGCGCATTGTTCAGCGTCATCTCCGTGCCGTCGCCCTGGTTGTGAAGCCGGTACCACTGCTCATTGTTGATGATCTTCTCGTTCAGTGCCTTCTTTCCCTGCTTGTACTCCTGCAACGTCAGCGCCGCTTGCCGCACCTGCTCCACCCCGATAGGTCCTTTTACCCCCACCGGCCAGGATTGTTCATCTTGAACGTTTCCCGTACCTTCTCCCAAGCCTTCCCCCTCGGGGGAAGGTGCCGCCGCAGCGGCGGATGAGGGCAAGCCCTGCCCCATCATCCCGCTTTTCTGCTCTGCCCGTTTCTTCTTCGCCATCTCTCAATTCCTCCTTTTCAAGCCTTCCCCCTCGGGGGAAGGTGCCGCCCGCAGGCGGCGGATGAGGGCAAACCTTCCGCAGCCTGCCGTTCTCCTTCAAATCCTCAAAACCTTCGTCCCCGTCTGCTGCTCCTTGTACAGATCCAACGGGTCCTCCTCCGGCACGGCCCGCTTCACGTTGGGCCGCGGGCTGATTGGTGACGCCATCATCACGTACCGCCATTCATCGTAGATGTGATCCTCCATGTCGGTGTCAATGTCCTCGGGCCGCGTCTCGCTGTACACCAGCATCGGCACCGTGCGGATGAACCCTCTGCAGGTGTTGAACACCTGGAACATGCACTGCCCGTTTTTGTCAAAAGCAAGCCGGTAGTGGCACTGCATCAGCCCCGGCAGCCGCTTGTGGTCGCCCGGCTGCCAGTAGACCATATTCGGCGGCTTCACCATCATCTGCGCAATGCTCTCCCCTCGGCTCTCCTCAAAGATCGCCGGGTCCGCCACGCCGATGATCTGCCGCCCGCGCAGCATCGGGTCGTTCTCCTCCCGCTCCCGGATTCCCTCGGCGATCTCCTGCGGCGTCAGCTTCAGGCCGGTATTCGGCTCCTTGGTGCAGCCGTACCACTCCTTGATCCTGTACACTTTACCGTCTCCGTCGGCGGCGTACCATCCCACAGAAAACGGCTTCGAATACCCGAAGTCGAATCCCCGCCAGATCTTCCACCAGCTCGGTATCTCGAACGGCTCAATGACGTGCGTCCATGTCCCGTCCTTGTAGTGCGTCGGGTCGTTGCGCCACTCCTCAAAGACCTGCCCGCTGAAAATATCCCAGTCGCCCAGCAGCAGGGCCTTCCGCTGCTCCTCCGGCAGCATCTCCAGCCGCTGCACATACTCGGGGTCGCCCTGCATCAGAAACGGGTTGTCCTGCACAAGACTGGGTATGAACAGCCGCGTCCTCTCGCCCGCCTTGAACATCTGCCCTGCCGGTGCCGGGTCGATGAATCGCTCCTTTACCCAGGCATGGCCGACGCCGCCCGGGTTCGTGCTGCTCTTGATACCTCGCGGGAACGGCATTACGCCGCGCACGCGGCTCATCAGGTATATGTACTGGTTGTACGTGAAGTGTGTCAGCTCGTCAAAGCGCACCACGTCGTACTCCGCGCCCTGATAACGGTACACGTCGTTTTCCTTGTCGCAGTACCCGAATTCCAGCACGCTGCCGTTTTTCAACATCCCGCGGTGTGTACTGGAATTGTACCGGTACACCTTCAGCGGGAAGAACTTCAGATGTTCCTGCACCAAGCTGCGCTCCAGATCGGGGTAGGTTCGCCGCAGCATCAGCTGGCGGCTGCCCGGATACCGCAGCCCGTACAGTAGCGCGTCTACCAGCTGCCCCCGGCTCTTTCCGCCTCCTGCTGCGCCCCCGAACAGCGTCTCATCCGCCCGCGAATCCATAAATTTTTTCTGTTTTGGGGTAACTGCCAGATTAAGTACCAACCTTCACGCCTCCTGCTGCCCCCAGTCTCCTCCGCCGCAGCAGCGAATGAGGGCAACTCTCACGTTATTGCCCGTCTTCCCCCCTTCGGCACATCCTCCGTGACCTTCAGATTCACCACCAGCTCATTGTCCTGCACCTCCAGCTTTTCTGTGAACAGACCCTCATGCTTGCCCAGCAGTTCCAGCGCCTTCAGCCGATCCCGCGTGCCGGGCCGCCGCATCAGCATCACATCACGGCCCATATCGCCGTCATATTGATAATCCGCGTACTCTGTCTCCCCGCGCGCGATCTCGCTCAGCTTCTCCAATATCTGGCTCGCATTCATCACGGCCCCGGCGCTCGCCTCAGCCCGGGCTTTGTCCATCAGGTACTGGTAACGCATCCACACGTGCGGCTTCTTCAATTCCTCGCTCGCCTTCCGGTTCACGATCCGCGCCGCCGCCTTCGTGTTGTAGACCTGCCGGTAAGCCTCCCCCTGCTTCATCCCGCCGACCACCAGCTCCACGAACTTCTCCTGCTTATCCGTCAGGTTCCGCACCCGTTCTCACCTCCACCTCAATGTTACCCCACTTTTTTCTCATTTTCCCCCCACGCTGTTGATAACTTTTCATTTCTTCCTAAGCCTTCTCCCGATGGAGAAGGTGCCGCCGCAGCGGCGGATGTGGGCAGACCTCCCGCCGCCTGCCGCCCGCCCCTAAAAAGCAAAAATACCCCGGCAGGCCCGCCGGGGTATTTGTTTTATCCTGTTTACGTGTGCCCGCTCTCCAGCAGCCATCTGCAATACGCGCACCCCGTCTCCCTCGGCATCCGTGCGCAATGCTCCTCCAGGTACGTTTCCCGCTGTTCCGTGCTGGCAAACCGCGTCAGCGTCGCTGTCCCCGGTATAAATCCCTCGCAGGTGATGCTGTACCTGGCGTAACTCAAAAAGAAAGGGCACTTTATATCCGCTGTTTCCCCGTACTTCATTTCAGTACCTCAAACAAAGAAAGGCGGCAGCCTTGGGAGCGCCGCCGCCTCTCCACTTATAGGAGAAAAGTCATGCCGCCGGGACAGAGCAAACCTGTGTAGAATCAGGGGAGCTCGTTACCGCCGCACCGCGGTCCCGGCACCTCTATCATCATTTCTGCGTCCGCCCTTTGTCAAGTCCAAAAATGTTCAACTTGAACATTTTACTGCTTTTCTGCCACCCCGCCGGGCAATCCGCTTTGTGCGGGCAATGTTCGCTTGTTTTCATCGGCCAACGCCTCGAAGCGCCTTTCCTGCGCTACATCCGGGTATTTCTGCTTATCCACGGGCGACAGGAACATTTCAAGTGGCCGCGCCCACTGTTTTGTAGGGTCACCAACCCTGTGATAAATCACCATCAGTTCCGCCGACTCGCTATGTACCGCAATGCCGTCCACAACATAGGTTGCGCCCTTGAAGTGCCTGTACGCATTGCCGAGCATAGCCCGCCTGTAAAGACCTGCCTTGCTCTGTGCGGTTTCACGTTCAGTCATTATTCCACCATCCTTGCAATCGCTGTCATCTTCATCATCAAAAAGCCCGCTGCCGCATTCCCAGAGTTTACATATTCCATCCGCGCGCTGGAACATCCGGTACTCATACATCTTGCTTTCCGGGTTTATGCACCGCATGGCTTTCCAGTATTTGCACCTGCCGCACCGCGGACTATCATTTATCAAGCGCGGATCACTATCTCTCTGCATCGTCGTTTACCATCCTCACACCGCCGTCCGGCTCAACCTCATTCTCTGGCCGTCCCGGTATTTCCTGCACGGCCAGCTGTATTTTATAATTCATCTCCAGCGGGTTTTCTTCCCATGTGTGGCTTCTCGCTTCCATGTAGCTCACGCAGGCTTCTTTTCCCTTTGGCAAATCAGCAAGCATTTCCATAAGGCGTCTGCCAAGCGCATTCATCATCTCCGCGCGTGCGCAGCCGATTTCTTCCGGCGCGCAGTAATAAATCTTCCGTTCCTCCTGTAAAATCTTCATCTTCGCATCCCCTTCAGCCTTGGCACCGCCTCGCCGGGCATAGCCTCAATTTCCATTGCCGCCGCCCGCCGGGCCTTATCGCTCAGCACATTCACGGCTTTTTTCTTCACGTGCGCCCGCCGCACCCTTTCCGCAACAGCCGCCTGTATATTTTTTTCTATTGCCCGCTGCAGCTCTATTTCCTCTATCGGGCCGCGCACCGGCTCTTTCTCCGCCTCCTGTATGATCGGTATCTCCTGCCGCATGGCCTGTTCCGCGCAATGCTGCAGGCGCGTCAGTGCCCATTCCAAATCTTCCCTGGCCCATTCATTGAACTGCCGGTAGTTCAGCAGTGCTTCGGCCCGCACCGCGTTCAGCCGTTCGGTGCCAAAGCCCAGCACGTCCCTCATGCCGATGGCAAAGCAGCACCAGGCCGCCGTGGCCGCAGTGTCTCCAGTCCGCCGCAACTCCTGCTCCCGCCAATTCCTGGGCGCGCGGTTCAGCGGCACAGGGAACTCCGTCTCGCAGATCCCGCCCAGCTTGTTCCGCAGCACCGCCACTCCTTTGGCCGTGCCCAGCTCCTCAACGATGGCCGCGATCTCATCCTGCACCTTCGCCATCACCGCCGCTACCCGCTCCAGCCTGTCCCGGCCCACGCCGTACCGCTGGTGTACGGCCACGGCAATGCACCAGCTAGTAATCTGCGCCACCGCATCCTGCGTTTTTTCCTTCTCGTCCAGTAAATCAGGTTTCCGCTTCACGCCGTGCCTCCTTCATCTTCATCCCGGCATATCTCAATTCGTGCGCTGCAGTGCGGGCAGCATCTCCGCATCATACGCTTACGCCTCGCATTTCCAGCACTGCGCGTTGCAGCTTGTTCAGGTTGCAGTCCATCTCACTCACAAACCTGCGGCACAGCTTAGGGTTCACGGCGTTGCCCAGCTCGCAGTAGATAAACTCCATCGACTCCCGGCTGAACGACGTGCCACATACCTTGTTGATGCCGTGCAGGTGGTAATTCTGGCTGCGGTTGCTACCACCTTTGAACGCCTCACGGCTGAGGTATTCGATCACCCGCGCCCGCAACTCGTCGATGGTCTGCACCCCATCCAGCGGAACCCATGTGTTTCTAAGCGGATAGATGACAAGTTCCAACCGCATATTGATGAAACATTTCGGGAACGCTTCTGCCAGCATCGACCTGATCTTCGGGTTGAGAATCAAATTATCCATTGTTTTCACCCTTTCTCCAAATCATCAATAGTTTTCCGCCAACTCCGGGCCCGTACAGATCTTTTAACTGCATCGCAATCGAGTGCGCCATCAGTGATGTGCTTGCTTCGTATTCAGGTTTGCAGCTGACGTTGTAGATAAGGCAGACTACGCGGTAGCAGACATCGACGTTGCGTGGCTTTCCGGCGATTTTGCTTTTCGCATCCATAAACATATCTTCGGCCCAGCGCCTGTTTCCGCAGCACGTGGCGGCCATGATGATTTTAATAGCTCTCTTTTTTGTCATAGCGGCCACATTCTTCTTTTTCAGGTAAGGCCGCGCCCACTTCACGTAGGGTCTTTGCTCAATATTCATCTTGTTCCCTCCAAAATATCAATCGCCTTGCGCACCGCCGCGCATCCATGCACGCTGCACGCCTGCTCAAACCCGCATCCCAGGCAGCATTCCGGTCTGCGCTCCACAGCCACCCGCCTCAACTGGCGCAGCAGCTCTCCGAATCTCCCGCTCTCCACTGCGCTTTCTTCTTCCGCATCCGCCGGGTCATCCGTAGGGGGCGTCGGAGGGAGTTCCCTTTCCGAGCCTTCTCCATCGGGAGAAGGTGCCGCCGCAGCGGCGGATGAGGGCAGACCTTCCGCAGCCTGCCGTTCTCCCGTCGGTTCCTCCGCCAGCTCCTCCAGCTCCCCGTCCATCCTGTCCAGCGCTTCCCGGCTCACATCCTTGAACCGTTTCCGATCTTCTTCCTGCTTCCATGTTCCCGTCATCATGTTCTTGTACATGCTGTCCGCAACTTCGCAGAACTTCCAAGCCATGACTTCAACCATCCAGTTCACATTGCCGCGGCCAATAAACATTGTCCCGCCAACAAAACCCTGCACACGGCCACCGCCGGGTATTGTGAAAATTCTTCCATCGCACACGGCCATCAAACTGTTCGTATTTTCCGAACTATTCGCCGTAGCATCCAGCTCATCCGACAAGTCGCTGAACAGTGCTTCCCGCACGGCCCGCTTCACGGCCACTTCCTGCACGTCTTTCAGGCTTACCATGCCCAAGCTGCCCGTCATATCCTTCTGCCACCCCGCCGGGTACTGGCACGCCGCATACGCCACCGTGAACGGCAGCAGCCCCTGTTCCATTCTCGCCTTCAGCTCCGGGATCAGCTTCTCAGCAATGCCCGCGTACTTGCTCACCGCCGGGCCGCTCATGCCGGTCAGGCGGCTCACCACCTCCCGCGTCGGCCCGTCCAGCCGGATTCCGCCCAGCTCGGCCACCTTCACGCTCCGCAGCGTCTTGACTGCCGTCGTGGCCTGCTCCACCTGCACCATCTTTTCATAGTCGGTCAGCTCCCGGTACTGGTTCGACGCGATCATCCGCAGCATCTCCTGCGCGTCGCTCTCCGCCGGGCGCACGATGCAGGGCACGGTCTGTATCCGCACGCCGCGGCTCACCAGCCGCAGCAGCGCCTGGTACCGCCGGTGCCCCGTCACAATGCGGTACTTCCCGCCGGTCTCAGCCTTCACAACAAGGTTCTGCTCCAGCCCGTTCGCCGCAATGCTGTCCGCCAGCTGGTCGATCTCACACATCCGGTAGAAGTTTCTGCTCGACGGTTCCAGCGCCTCCAGCGGCAGCATCTTCAGTTCTCCCGCCGCGTTGCTGTCCGCCTTCGCTTTCAGTTTGTCCAGATAGCCCATTTCGCTTTATCTCCCTTCCACAAGCCACCGCGCCAGCCATCGGTAGGCCATGCTGGCCGCGCATTTCGGGCTGAACAGCGCAAGCAGCTTGTCCGCCCTGTCTGCCTCACCGGCCTTCGGCGTCCAGCTGATTGCCGTCGGGGCCAGTTCACACCCCAGCTCTTCCCCCAACGCCGTTATTTCCCGTTCAATGTCCTTCGCTTCCCGTTTCTGCCTGCGCCGCACGCCGGGCCACATCACCGGCAGCGCCGTCACCCGCACATCGTAGTCGCCGCCCCGCAGCTCCTCGATCACGCACGCAGCGCCTTTCTTGCTCGCGCCGCTGTCCGTCGTGGGGATCAAGATCCTGTCGCTCGCCTCAATGGCATTCAAAACCGCAATGTTGAACTCCGGTGGGCAGTCGATCAGCACAAAATCAAACTGTTTTTTGTTCTCTTCGTTGTGTAGAAATCTCTCTAAGGCGTCTACCCGATCCAGCCGGTCACCCAGGTCAAACAGCCCGTCCCCGCCGGGCAGCACATACAGCTGCGGCCAGACACAGCTTTTCCTTGCCAGCTCGCTCATCGGCATATCCGGGAACTCCATCCCATACGCCGCGCCAAGAGTCAGCGTCGTGTCCTTGCAGGGGGCGGCGTCCCCGACGCCCCGCTCCGCCTGGCAGTGTTCCGGTCCGGTCAGGCAGTCCGTCGCGTTCCCCTGCCCGTCCAGATCGACCACCAACACCCGCTTCCCGTGCCCGCTCGCCAGCCAGTACGCCAGGTTGCACACCGTCGTTGTCTTTCCAACTCCGCCCTTGCGGTTCATGATCCCGATCACTCTCATAAATTTTCTCCTTTCTCAGCCTTCCCCCTCGGGGGAAGGTGCCGCCGCAGCGGCGGATGAGGGCAGACCTTCCGGCAAACTGCCGCTATCCCTTTCTCCTGATTTCCTCCATCCGGTGCGTCTCCCGCAGCTTTACCGTTCTCTGCCACAACCCGCCGGGAAATTCCAGCTCCACCACGGCAAACCGCCCTTCCGGATGTACGTACACGGCCACGCCTTTCTTCATAACGCAGCGCCCGCTTTTGTTCTGCTGCAGCGGCACAAGATGCGCCACCACCACCGCGTCACCGGCCTTAATTCCGCCATCCCTTCCCATACTCCGGGAACCTCCCTTCCAGATAGTCCTCCAGCGCCTTCTCAGCCTCTTCCTCTCCGTAACAGACGCAGCAGCAATACCCGCTGTCCACCAGCTCATTCAGCCAGCACTTCTGGTTCGGCTGCACCCGCCCGCCGTGTGCCTTCATCTCGATGAACAGCCCGGAGCTCATGGCCGAATACCCGTCGTCCCGCACCAGCTCCATCGGCACCGGCAGGAACAGGTCAGGCACGCCGCTCTTCACACCCATAGCCTTGAAGATCGCACCCTCTGCCTTGCTCCGTGCCCCGCCGTTCGGTATGTGGAACAGCAGCCGCAGCTTTTCAAACGCCCCGCCGCGGTTCGCCGTGATCTCGGCCCACCGCATCACATGGATCTGCTCCGTGTCCTCGCTCGTCGCTCCGTTCGCATTTCTCCGTATCATGCTTTTCTCCTTTCTCCGCCTTCCCCTGAGGGGGAAGGTGCCGCCGCAGCGGCGGATGAGGGCAGACCTTCCGCAGCCTGCCGTTCCTGTTCCGCCATTTTCGCACTCTCACGAAAATGCTCGTCATTGGCCCGTTCCCGCAAACTGCACTAGCCACCCCCACTGCTCTCCGTACATCTGCATCGGGGTCAGCCCGCTTCTCACGGCATACCGCATCACGGCTTCCATCTGGCTTTGCGTCGCGCCGCGGTCCATCCGGGCATACACAGCCTTGCGCTGCTCCTTGTCCGCATAAAACGCAACACCTGTCAGCTGGTAGTACAGCCTCATTAGCTTCGTACACACTGTCTGCCGCGCTCTCTTTCCGTCCTGCACAGTAGTGGGCGGCGTCCCAGACGCCCCGACTACCTGCCTTCCGTCCCCCTGTTTTCCACAAAGTTTTCCACAATCGCCGCCCTCGGGGGCAACAGGGGTTAATATATCCTTTCCTTTACTTTCATTTAGGGGTTGTTCCGCCTGCAAACTGGGGTTTGTCGGCGGGCAAACTTCCTTTTGCCCGCACCAAATAAAACCTTTGGGCAGCTCGTCTCCCAAAAGCCAATATTTCCGCTCCACCTGGACCGTGGCGCGTCTCTCTTTTGCAGCCGATATAAAGTTCTGTTGCAGCTGCTTTGATGTCAGAACGCCTGCACTTCCGAACAGCCCGTCATCAAACAGCCCGATCCGGCAGCAGGTCGTCACGGTCTGCTGTACGCAGTCCGTAGTCACCCCACAACCCAGCTTTTGCGCCAAAATCGCGGGTGAAAATTCGTCCCACTTGTAGTAGTAACCCGTGCTGGCGGCGGCGCGTTGGTAGATGGCGAAGTACACCAGAAAACCCCGTGACCCTTGTGTGCCCAGCAACTTTGCGAATGTGTCGTCGTGATCCAGAACGGCGACGTCCCAGCTTGTGTATCGCAACCCCACTGCAGGGGGTCTGCCCATACATCAAACCCCCATGTACTCCCCCGCAGCGTTGTACGCCATCGGGTTGGCCCGGCTTGCATCCCAGCCGAACAGCACGCCGTAGCAGCACGCCGCGGCCTGCGCAGGCGTCACGCCGTACCGGCGGTTCAGCACCTCCGGTTCCTCACGCAGCTCCCCGCGCACCTTCGGCGCGTAGATCGTGCTGTCGCCCGGGTACACAACCCCCGTATCCCCTGTGTAGGGGTCCTGTACATAGCTGTGGTGGGGGTACCCCTTAAACAGCAGCTCGTTCTTCTTGCTCTCTCCCCGTGCCAGCTCGCTCACCGGCACAGCCTTACTCGGCTTTGGCAACATTATCATTTCCTCCTTACTATTCTCTCGCTGTCCTTCGCCTCATGCAGCCCGGACGGCCCATACAATCCCGGCAGGCGCTGCTTGCGGACAGGCCCCGCCGGGTCACGGATAGCGCATCCCCCAGCCTTCTCCATCGGGAGAAGGTGCCGCCGCAGCGGCGGATGAGGGCAGACCTTCCGCAGCCTGCCGCTGCACCCTCAAAAGTACACACCTTGGGCGTCCGTGTCGCCCCCGCGCGGCAAATAGCGGCCCGCACGGTACCCGTCCGGCCATCAGTCTCCCCTTTCAGAGACGTCCAGCCGCTGGCAGCGGTCAGTTTTCAAGCCTTCCCCCTCGGGGGAAGGTGCCGCCGCAGCGGCGGATGAGGGCAGACCTCGCCCTGCATCCCGCCCGCTGCCCGGCTCGCGCCGATACCGCCAAACGCGCTTTACTCTTGCTGCGCAGCCGCATTTCTCCTGCGTATGCGCCGCACCGTGTCCTCGCTGCACCCATGCCTGGCCGCAACATCCTTTGTCGCCATCCCCTGCCTGAGATCAGCCAGGATTGCCTGCTCCACCTCCCCGCCAAACACCCGCGGCCTCCCGCTCGGCTTGATCGTAAACACACGCCCGCGCTTGCACCCCTTGCCTCCCTCGTTTACGAGGGGGGTGGCCCCACAGGGCCGGGGGGAGTCCCCCGCAGGCACCGCTTCCCCATACACCCCGCCGCCCACGCCGCCCCATGCCCATTCGTCATACGGCCAGCTCGCCACCGTCGGTTTGCCCTCGGCCTCCTCCAGCACCGGGTCACGCGTGCGCAGCCCAATAATTTTGCGTACAGTCTCCCGCCTCAGCCCGTACTTCTCGCACGTCCGGGTAATGTACGCCCGCGGCTTCGCCGCCTTCCGGTACCCGGCCCGGATCTTCTTCTTGTTCTCCTCACTGATCCGCATCCTGCGCCTGCTTCCTCATTTCGTTCAGGTCGATAGTCATTATGTCTGTAAATTTATACATCACATGTGCCATAGCCAGACTTTCCTGCAGCACCTTAAACACGCCGTCCTGGGTCTGTTTCTCCGGTTTCAGGGTTCCAATCAGCGCATGCATCAGTGCGAACTCCGTCAGAACCGATACACTCGCGGGCGAGCCGTGACGCTCAATGGTCATTCCTGCCCCTGGCTCCCATTTCATAGTGAACGCTACGGGTTCCTTAAAAATTTCCTTCAAATCGTTATCGTTTTGCATATTCTTTTCTCCTTTACCTTCTTCAAATTGGTCCCGGTTTTACCCGACCTTTTCCCGTGCTTTCTTCTTTGTGGCCGGCTTTTTCTCGGCCAGCCACTGCTGATATTCTTCTTCCATGCCCGGTTGGGCAAAAAAGCTCTCGCAAAGCGCGGCCAGCATACGCGCCTGAAGCTCCGGAAGCTGTGCTTTTTCCTTCTTCGCGGCCACTGTTCGCATCTCCTTCCGTCGTCTGCCTAAAAAATGTTCAACTTGAACATTCCCTTATCAGGCCCCCTTGCTCTGCTCGTCCAGCGCCGCCCGGGTCATCATGCCCTGCGCAAACGCCGCAGGCGGCTCTTAGCGCGAAGACTGAAGATGGCCCCGCAGGGCCGGATGAGGGCAGACCTTCCGCCGGGCATCTCTAAAAAATGTTCAACATGAACATTCTGCTGCCTCTCCGTA
>OGIO01000633.1_pt1 | contig 39284 bp, 35 predicted proteins | sample 1571841 | NCBI WGS metagenome assembly OGIO01 (sample SAMEA2582111, study PRJEB24529) | metagenome | biome: Human gut stool | place: China | collected 2011
GGGAGGGACCCGGTAAACCGGGAAGATTCCCTAGTGCCATAGCCGAATGTAGCGAAAGCGTGCCTTCGTGTATTGTCGCATTTGCATATACATTTATAAACATTTAAGTGTTTCGCAATTAACTACTTAAGTCAACTAGAAGAATGATATCATCAAATTATCTATTTATCAACCTTTTTCTCCGAAAATTCCAGCATATTTTTCCGATACCACAGCGGAAGCAGATTCTGCTGGCACTTCGGATTCTTCCTGTCTTCAATGGCTGTAGATTCAAAATATGCCGACCAGAGCTGTTTGTAATCCCACACTTCTGTGGACACATCATACCCCACTGTTCCCGGAATATTCGCCTCACTGTCTTTTACAAAGAAGAAGTCCTCAAACTTCTTGTGTACCAGGGATAATTTCCTTACTTCATCATAAATAATGAAGTTCTCATTTGGAAAGCGTCCTGCAAAATGCCTTGCAATCAGCGGCAGGACGTTGCATTTCGGCTCTATTCTGGCATACAGCACGTCCCCGGTATCTTCAAATCTTATAAATTCGATGAAAGAATGAGCTTCATTTGCAGCTTTTCTGGATAATTCCATGACGGACATAACATAATCATCCCCAAGCCTTTTCACAATGCCGGTTCCGATCTGGAAGCCTCGCACAAGAAATGCAAATACATCCGATGCCCTGTCCTCATCGTAATGGCATAAGGCTCGCAGAACCATCAGATAGGCTTCCTCTCCTAATTTTCTCCGGATGGCCGATATGGTCTGATCCGCTTTCTTATCATCTGTTTCTACCTGAATAATAGAGGTAAACATCTCGTATTCATAATTTTCCCGTGGGTGAATCCGTATATTATCTTCATAATGGTCGGCAAGTGCACCGGGCTTTCCCGAAAACTTCTCATTCTTCAGAACAAATCCGTCATAAATTGCCGTAAGCATTCCTTCAATGGAGTCTTCGCAAAGTAATACTATTTTTTCCATATAACATCATCTTCTTTCTATATAGTCAAAAATTGTCATCTGTTGATATTCATTTCCATATGTGGGCAGGGGGTCACTGCTTATCAGCTGACCGGTAATATACTGTTCTTCCATGCGCGTATGGTACATCATTCGTCCGTTACAGGTTATAAAATACAATGCTCTCTTTAATACGACTCCCATCTTCTTTATCTGAGCAAAGTCCAGTCTGCCATATCTCCTGGCTGCAATAATACGTCTTGCACTTTTTACTCCGATGCCCGGAACACGGAGCAGTGTGTAGTAATCTGCCGTGTTGATTTCTACCGGAAACAATTCCAGGTGCCTTACCGCCCAGTCACATTTCGGATCAATCAGCTGATTAAAATCCGGCCGTTCCTCGGTCAGAAGTTCTGTCGCATGAAATCCGTAAAACCTCAACAGCCAGTCCGCCTGATACAGTCTGTGTTCCCGCAGCAGCGGCGGTTTTACATTCTTTCCGGGAAGGGCTGCATCCTCATTCACTGGAATATAAGCGGAATAATACACCCGCCTTAAATCATACCGGTCATACAATGCCTGTGATACATTGATAATATGGTAATCACTCTCATTTGTTGCCCCGACTATCATCTGGGTACTCTGTCCTGCTGGAACGAAATATTTCCCGTTTGTTCCGACATAAGATGCGGTCCGGATTTCATTTCCCTGTTTTGCAATCTCTGCCACGTCACTGTCCTGTACTCTTCTTTTTCCTTTGCTTCCCAACCGTTCCATCAGTCCTTCCCGGCTTTCCCTCAGTGCTTCTTCGGACAGTTCCGGCAGCATCCGGCTCTGCTGATCATATCCTGTATCCGTCATCACAATGGACTGTTTCATATTCTTTATACCATGCATCTGCCGGTTATTTGTAATTCCGGTTTGAATTTCTTTCATCGGAGTCAGAATACTTCTGCGGTTCTTATGCGGTGCAAGCATACTTAATCCGTCCGCTGTCGGCAGTTCCAGATTCACACTCATTCTGTCAGTCAGATAGCCAAGCCGCTCTACCAGCTCCGGATCACATCCCGGAATCGCCTTGACATGGATGTAACCCCGGAAATGATATTCCATACGGAGTTTCCATATCGCCTCATAGATCTTCCCCATGGTATAATCCGGACTCTGTATAATCCCCGAACTCAGGAATAATCCTTCAATATAATTCCTGCGGTAGAATTCCATCGTCAGCTTACAGAGTTCTTCCGGTGTAAAAGCCGCCCTCGGAACATCATTGGAAACCCGGTTCACACAATACCGGCAGTCAAAGATACATTCATTGGTAAACAGTATCTTTAAAAGGGAGATACATCTGCCATCTGCCGCAAAAGAATGACAGATTCCGGAAGCCGAAGAACTTCCCATATCTTTTCCATTTCCCCGCCGCTCCACTCCGCTCGAGGAGCAGGACACATCATATTTCGCAGCATCAGATAAAATCCTTAACTTATCTTCTATCGTTGCATTCTGTGACAATAAAACATACTCATTCATGGCAATCCTCTTTTATCGAATATTTGTTCTATTGTTATTATAGCACATCGAACAGATATTCGCAAGCATTGTTTCAGAATTTCAACATTTTACCAGTTCAACCAGAACATTGGTCATAACCTCCATCGACTCTGCCGGAATGTATTCGTATTTTCCATGGAAATTATGTCCGCCGGTGGACAGATTCGGGCATGGCAGCCCCATATAGGAAAGTCTTGCTCCGTCCGTGCCACCACGAATTGGGACGATGACAGGCTCTATACCGCATTTCCTCATGGCTTCCTCTGCCGCCTTCACAATCTGCATATGCGGAAGAATTTTTTCTTTCATGTTATAGTAGGAATCTTCTACGAGAGCATCGACTGTTCCGTCCCCGTATTTTTCATTCAGATACTGCGTTACATGCTGTATATACCGTTTCCTCTTCTCGAAATTTTCCCGGTCATGATCCCGGATAATGTAGGACAGCTCTGCTTCACTCTCATCGCCTTTCATTCCGCAGAGATGATAAAAGCCTTCATACCCTTCCGTACAGGCCGGACTTTCTGCAGGCGGAAGCATCTGCTGAAATTCCATAGCGATAAGGCTCGCATTTTTCATCTTATTCTTTGCTTCTCCCGGATGGATGTTCACACCATGCACCAGAATATCCGCTGAAGCCGCATTAAAGTTCTCGTATTCAATTTCTCCAAGCTTTCCGCCATCGACGGTATAGGCATAGTCTGCACTGAAATATTCCACATCGAACAAATCCGCACCCCTGCCGATTTCCTCATCCGGTGTGAATGCAATCCGCACCGGCCCATGCTTTATTTTATCCTGCTTTATTTTATCCAGTGCCGCTATAATCTCTGCGACACCCGCCTTGTCATCGCTTCCAAGCAGGGTTGTACCATCGGTCACAATGATCGTCTGGCCAATGTAGTCCTTTAAATGTTCAAATTCACTGACTTGCATAATGATATTCTGCTCCTGATTCAGCACAATATCTCCTCCGTCATAATCCGGAATGATGCGTGGTCTGATATTCTCGCCTGAAAATGCCGGTGCGGTATCCATATGTGCAATAAATCCGATGACCGGACGGTTTTCTAGCCCCTCTGTGGCAGGCAATGCAGCATATACATAGCCATGTTCATCCATTTTCACCTGTTCTGCCCCGACGGACTCTAACTCCTTTACCAGATATTCCGCGAAAACAAGTTGTCCTCCGGTACTCGGACAATTCGCACATTCCTCATCCGACTGTGTCGGATATTTAATATATTCAAAAAAACGTTCGTATGTCATATCTGCCTCCATGTATCTGTGATTTGGTATAACCCAGTGTACCACTTTTTTTCTTTATTTCACAGATTAAACTTACTTTTTTCACAAAGCTATCACATTTATACGGTATCTTATAGATCATAAGGAACAGTTAAGTGTTTCTTATGTTTTTGATTTTTTATTTTTTCATAATAATTTTCTTTTAAACATAAAGAAAATTACTCCTCCCCATTTTTCGGACTCCGGCCTTTCTCCCCGGAGTCCTTTTTTGCTTTATTTCTTCCCTGTTATTCCTGACTGCCCTGATAGCACAATGCCAGCATGGTAATATCATCAAATTGTAATGCATCTCCTACAAAACGATCCACATCTTCTTTTACTTTTTTACAGATTAATTCTGCATCTGCATCCTTTATGGCATTGAGCAGCCGGCACAGCCGTTCTTCGCTGTATAATTCTCCTTTTTTGTTCATTGCTTCCGTGACCCCGTCCGTATAGAGAAACATTTTATCTCCGGGCTGTAACATCAGCTTATCTTTCTCATATGCAATGCCTTCCATTCCTGCCAGAACAAAATTTACCTGTGATTCCAGATATGCAAAAGAACCGCTTTCCCGGCACAGCAGTGGTGGGTTATGTCCGCCATTGACATATTCCAGATCGCCCGTTTTCAAATCCAGGATACCAAACCATGCGGTCACAAACATACCCGCATCATTTCCCTCGCACAGCTTGTTATTTGCCGTGGTAAACACCTGATCCGCCGCAAGTCCGGATTCCGCCAGACTCTTTATCAGTGTTTTCGCCGTCATCATGAACATTGCCGCCGGAATTCCTTTGCCGGATACATCCGCAATGAGAAATGCCAATCGGTCTTCCCCAACAAAATAGAAATCATAGAAATCTCCACCGACTTCTTTTGCCGTCATCATATCCGCATAAATATCAAGATCCGTCCGGTTTGGATAGGGCGGAAATACACCAGGCAGGGCGGAATGTTGGATTGCTTTTGCAAATTCCAGTTCCTGATCGATCCGGGCAGCCGCCTCTTCGATATAACATTTCAAGGTAACCACCGTGGAATTAATATCATCGGACAGGGACGCAAATTCCTCATTACTTCTTACATCCACCACGACATCAAGATTTCCTCCTGTGATCTCTGCCAGGGATTCATTTACCTTCCGTATATTATCCACGATGAGTCTTTTTATCAGATAGTAAATCAGAACAAATAAAATGCCAAAAATAACCATTTCCATGAACACGGTTACATAAACGGATACATCCCTTGTAAAGACTGCCTCACTCTGCGGCAGAACCGCAATAATCGAATAGCCCTCGGAAACAAGATACATACAGTATGATTTTCTTCCATATACTTCTGCATCAAATTTTTCGCCTTCTTTCATCTCTTTTATATCAAGATGAATCCCTGTTTTTTCAAGCTGTTTGCCCTCATTATTATTCCGGTCGCTGACAATATTTCCTTTTTCATCTGCTATGATAATACAGCCATCCTCACCCACATGGCGGTTTCTTGTTACACCGATTACCTGTGCATCAATATCCTGCTGGAAACGCTCCGCATCATATGCAACCTGCACAAAACCGCCGTTTTCCAGTGCAATGCCTGCATATTTACGCATAATTTCACTGTTGGAAGATGTTGGCTGATAACTCTGCACATATTCTTTTGTCTTTCCGTCCAACAGCACCAGAAATTCTGCGGACTGCTTTCCGCCCTTCATATTATAATTCAGAAATTCTTCCGGAAATGTACTTACCGTAATAATGCCCAGCCGGTTAATTATATTAATTTCCGCAACATTATATTTCTCCCTGAGTTCCTTTAACTGCTCCTCTCCAACATTTTCCATCCGGTTAATTTCATCCGCAACATTTCTGGTGATTTTTAAAAGATTCTCATCCGATGCGTCCATAACATCCTGCTCCACATCCCTGATATTCAGTTCAAGAAGCCCTGTTGCATCATTCTCCGACAGCCCGGTCTGAAGCTTCCATAAAAATGCGGTTGTTGCCAGAAATGCTATGATTACACAGATTAACAGCCAGTGCTGGAAAGTCTGGGAGATTTTTTTTAGTTCATGTATGCTTTTCCGATTTTCTTTTCCGATTATGGACACAAGAAGCACTGCCGTCATAACCGCCAGTCCGTTCACCAGAACCATCGGTGCAGTACATTTCTTTACAAATTCAAATGCCGTGTGTACATCTGACATATTGGTAACAAAGATCATGAGCATATGAATCAGTTCTACAATGGCTGCAATCGCAAGACCATACTGCCACGCAGGTTTCTTGTTGTCGAACATCAGTTTTCGTAATGCTGCCGCAATGAATCCTGCCAGAACCGTGGAAATAGAACAGGCAAGTCTGGTATAAGTTCCTGCTCCCCACAAAACGGCAAACTAGCGTTCCACACCACCTGCAATTCCTGCTATGATACCTGCCGGACCTCCGAATATCAGTCCTGCGCATAAAGGTGCAGTATCCCTGACATTCAGAATCGCTCCGCCGATATTTACACCGAACTCTGTTCCGCAGACGGACAGGATTCCAAAAACTATGCCTGTTATCATCTGTTTCGTTCCGTATTTCAATTTTCCAAAAGCTGTTTTTCCATCCAGAAGATACAGAAATACAGTCACTGCAATGTTAAGCAGTGCAACAAAAATCAGTTCAAGATAAACCATTTTCTGCCCTCCTCCGATCCGTATTCCACCTTTTTACAAGTGATAACTTATTTTTTCCGTTTTCATAACAATAATGCATCTGGTCAACCGTATTCCGTACCAGAAATATCCCAAGTCCTCCGATCTGCCTTTCTTCCAGAGGCTTTGTAATGTCCGGTTGCTTATGCTCCAGTGGATTATAGGGAATCCCCTCGTCCTCCAGAACAAATACGATTTCTCCCTGCTGTCCTGTGTCCGCTGACACGGTTACTATTCCATTTTTATCCTGATAGGCATATTTCGCTATATTGGCAAACATTTCATCCATGCAGAACTGCATCTGTGTGATTACTTCTGCGGGTGCGTTCTGTTTTTCCAGTATTCTTTTTGCAAAATCCAGCACCATGTCAAGATTTACAAGATCCGCTTTTACCGTCAGACTCTCCACATTTTCCTCCTTACTCCGTTTCCGGTAATTCAATGTATATCGCCATACCTTTTCCTTTTTCAGACTTTGCGTAAATCGTTCCATCTTTCTGCTCTACAAGTTCTTTCACTACAAAAAGTCCCATTCCTGATCCGCTCTGACCTTCTTCTCCCTGATAGAATTTTTCAAATATTTTTTCTGTCTTTTCTTTTCCACAGCCTCTGCCATTGTCTTTTATGACAATTAAGGTCTGATTTTCAATATGTGACAGTGTGATTACAATTACCCCTTCGCTGTGCATATATTTTAATGAGTTTTCTATAATATTTCCAAATATTTTACGGATATTATTTTTTGCAGCTTTTACAATGATCCTTTCTTCCGATGCGGTTACCTGAATCCGTACTCCCAGAATTTCCGCAAATGGCCGGTATTTTTCCGCCGCATTTTCCGCCTCCGTTACAAGATTGAGCCATTCTTCCTTTTCATCTGCTGCAGGTCCGCCTTTTTCCCTGATCTGAATGGATTTTAACATATGTTCCGCCAGGGAATCCTGCAGCACATCGATTTCTTTTTCCTGCTTTTGTATTGTTTCCCTTAACTGTGCTTTTTCTTCCTCAAAATTCTTCTTCATGGCAATCAGCATTTCATTTTTTAATGTCTGTGTCTGGATAATATTGCCTGCTATGCAGCATAATACCGTAAGGCCTGCCATTATGATTCCGGCAGTCAGATTATCTTCCTTCAGGAAATATAATGCTTCCAGAAATGCCACCAGTGCCAGAATATACAAAATTATACTTTTTTTAACAATTCTCATCTTATTCCTCTATTTCTATGTATTTTGTAAATCCTGATTTGCTCAGGATATCCTCTACAGCCTGGCATATACTTTTTAATTTGAACTTTCCGCCTTTTGCCGATGCCGTCTTCTGTGCAATCAGAAAAGTACGGAGTCCTGCACTGGACACATAATCACATTCTTTTAAATCCAATGTGAGATTTGGCATTTTCTGTAATGATTTTAAAACTTCTGCCTGAAGCTGTGTGCTTGTATTGGTATCAATTCTTCCTGTTATTTTTAACAGAATCTCTGTTTCCTGTTTTACTTCTTCCACTGTCATTCTGCATATCTCCATTTATTTCAATATAATATTCTGCCCTGGCCGTTCCATATCCAGATATCCCACCGTTCCGTATTCTATCATGGCATTCATGTCCAGATAGGTATGCCCGTCCATTCTTCCGCCATGTTTCAGAAAGATCAGGCGCATCGTGCAGCCAAAGGGCTTAAACTGCTCCAAAAGAAACACCAGTCCTGCTTTTTCTTTCTGCTCCACCTGTGTTTTTATCAGAATAGTAATATCACTCTCCTCTATATTTTTTTTCCTCTCGTAGGACTCCCCTTTATTTTTCTCAAGAATTACCGGGGATTCTCCAAGAACGATCCGGATGACCTGCTCCATCGCTTTTTTCGTTCCCTTTATCCTGTTCAGTGCATAGGCATTTTTAACCAGCTTACGCATAACATCTTCTCTCAAAAATCCGCCCTGCAAATTAATTCCGAGCCATTCCGCCAGAACCGGAAGCATTTCCTCTGGAGCGGTATCGGGCTGGAAATTTTTGTAAAACTGATCAATATCTCCCTGAAATTCATGATACAATGCAGAGAATATGGTCAGATAGCGATGGAAAAAGCTGTTTCTTTCCCGGTAAATTTCCGGAAATGTGTCCAGAAAGTCATCTTCCTTCTGATACACTTTCATTCCGTTTACCCAGCCCTCTCCTTCGCCTTCCATGCTTATGGCGATCCACAGATATCTTCCTCTCAACCGGTACAGCAGGATATCTTTCTTATTTTCTTCCTGAAATCCGCCTGCCGCCTGCATAAATTTTAATTTTTCCTCTGTGGATAATGTTCCGCCGCACAGCAAATCATCCAGATCCACCACGGTATCTTTCCAGCGGATTTCTTTCTGATTCATGCTCACAACGGAAATTTTCACATCTGCTCTGCCCGTCCACTCATAATCAATTATCAGCCTATCCCAGGTACTGTTATCCTCCGCACCGTCAAGTGCCTGAAGAAACCAGCTTTTTCCGTCCGGCTGCCGGACAAGCCTTTGTTTCTTTATCGTATATACTGCCATATTGTCTCCCTTTCATTATGTATGCATATGTCCTGGAAATTTCCCCGGATTCAGGTCAAGCTTGATTTCTCCCGGATAGAGCAGGCAGTTATCTGCCGGCCGTATATCCGCCCCCTCTAAAGATGCATGGGAAAGATTTCCCGGTTTTATCTGGAAGTCACCAACGGACTGTACACATTCCAGTGCTTCCACATGGCTGAAAATCCGGTCAAATTTTAACACATCACCAAAATTTTTTTCCGAATGAAGATAATCCAATTCCTTTCTTATGACCTCTTCTATCTGCCGCCCCGCTTTTGCATAATTGTCTTTTACAAAGATTTTTCCATAAACATGGACGGGCAGATATACGGGCTGTTCCAGTTCAAAAACAGTATTTAACATACGCTTTTCCTCAAGTGCCTGCGAAATCATTTGCTTATACTTTCCGGATAATTTCGGCATTCCCGGGTGTGCCGGTTTTACAGCAATGCACACTGCATTTTTTTTCGGACTGCGGTATGCCCTTACCTTATCAATGCAAAGACCTGGCACATTTTTTACGATATGCTCATAATCTTCCGCCGTTACCGCCGCATGTACCTGGTAAATATCATCTAAAAACCGGGCTTTTAAGGATTCCATGCTTTCCATATATCTTCCTCCCATGCCCGGTGCCGGATTGGAGAAACGGATTCCTGTCCGGTAGCCTTTCGGCTGAAATTCCTTTCCTGCCGGAAGATTTCCCTGTTCTCCCTGAAAAGTACAGATTCCGCCAAGATACAGTTCACACCCGTACAGATTTCCTGCATCCAGTATCTTAAGACTGCCACTTTCTTCCTCTATCTGAAAATGAAACCCGGTTGCCTTATCTTTGCCCGGCTACAGATAATAATAACATATTTTTCCGGTCTTTTTTATCTGCTTTTCCGCAATAACGGAACATCCCTGCCATGCAATATTTTCTGCCGGCAGTTTCATGCGTTCCCCATCATAGCCATAGATTGTTCCCAGATGCCAGGTCCGCATCATTTCCTCCGTATATGCACTCAGAAGATATACCTTCGGCATTGTTTCTACTATGCCAAGTATGTACTGCCTTACCTTATCCGCTCCCCGTACATACTGCCCGGCTGCCGCTCCAATCCATACTACTTCCCCATCCAGATGTGTAAACAGCCTGCCCAGCTGCCTGAAATAGTATTCCTGCAATATCTGTTCTGTTAGCTGCAAACATTTTGCTTTCAACTGCTCCTTCATACCATGTTCCTTTTCTTATTTCGCTGTGGGCTTTTTATTTTAATATTTTATAATAAACCAGCCTGTTTGTAAATGTTTATGGGACGAAACCGTATCTTTCAGGGACGAATTTTGGCAATATTTTACATATCCGATAGAAATCCGGCAATTATTGCTTTTTTCTTTCCTTATTTTGCACAACTTTTTGTATTTTTCTTCATACATTATTTTCAAACGCGTCACAGAATAACCACATTTCTACTTTATATTTAGTACTGTAAGAAACAAGAAGAGTTTCTTATATAGTTTTTTAATTTTTTTATTTTTTCATAATAATTTTTCTTTTCATTAAAGAAAAATTACTCCTCCCCATTTTTCGTAGCTCCGGTCTTCTCCCCGGAGCTATTTTTTTCCTATTTTTGACCTTTTCTGTTTTGTTTTTGACAATTTCTGCTTTGTTCTTCTTTCCATATTGACTTTTTTCCCTCATTCCCTTACTATTACCAAAGCTAAAATCAAGAAAAATTGAGGTGATTTTTTATGAAAAACTTATTTAAGGACACCTACCCCTATTTTAAGAAGTACATAGGAGTTCACATATTCTGTTGTGTACTCAGTGCTATCCGTATGGTAGTCCTTGTGGCAGAACCTCAGATTCTCGCCCTGATTGTTGACCGTGTAATCAACCCTGCCTTCGGTGAAGAACCAACGGCAAACAGCAGCATCTTTTCTTTCCTGATTGACGACCTGCCAGCAGATGACTACGATGCCATTCTCGCCCGCTTAGTCGGCATGATGTTCGTGCTTATGGCTGTGTATTTCGTCAGTTTTTACACGAAATGGCATTTATCCCACTACTTCGGTATCAAAAGTGAGAAAATGCTGCGGAAAGATACACTGGACAAAATCAACCACTCCAGCAGTGAATTGCTGCAGGATTATACCGCCGGAGATTTGCTGACCATCACAAACTCCGACCCGCAGAAACTAAAATCTCTGTATGCAGATTATCTGACCAGAATGGTTGATCCTATTTTTTACATTTCCCTTTCCGCGATTTACCTGATGCGGATCAGTATATGGCTGATGATATTTCCTGCCATTACAGGTATTCTTTATGTCATTGTTACCAGACGGTATATGCGCCGTTCCAAGTATTACTATGACAGACAGTGGAGAAAAACCTCCGAGCTTACTTCCGAGATTCAGGAAAGTATCTATGGCATCCGTACCATTAAGGCTTATGCAAGGGAAGATTACCAGACAGAAATCTTCAGCCGTAAAAACCATGCCTTGCGCGACACCCTTTATGAATTTGGTGATTACAGAGCAAGATTTAATCTGCTCTACTCCAGTATCCAGAATGCCCTTTATATTATCAGTATGATTTATGGAATCGTACTGTCCGTTCATTTCAGCATGACAGCGGGTGAATTTACCAGTTTCCTGTCCTACCTGATGACCATTGCCGGACAGTTTACCGGCATTTCCAATACACTGGGGGAAATGCAGAACTGCGTTGTGTCCAGCAATCGTATCTTTACTTTCTTAAGAAAGAAAGATCCGGCACAGGAAATCTACGGTACGAAAGAGGTCAGTGCAAAACCGCATATTACCTTGCACAACGTTACGATCCGTTCCAATGATCATGACGAAAATGAGCATGCGGACCTTGTCACAAATATTGACCTGGACCTGCCTTATGGAAAGAAAGTCGGCATCATGGGACGTACCGGAAGCGGAAAGTCCGTACTCTTAAAGGGACTCCAGACCTATCTGGAATATGAAAGCAACAAATATTCTGCGGATGATCCAGAATGCTCTTATCACCTGAGAGGAGATTTTAAAAATCTGGATAAATTCCGTACAGACCAGACAAAAAATAACAGCGAGAAAACTGATTATCAATCCGGTACTTATGAGATAGACGGCATTGATGTTCATGCGTATTCCCGTGAAAGCATCCGCCGTTCCTTCGGTTTTGCCATGCAGGATATCTTCCTGTTTTCCAATACGATCGAGGCAAATATTGCCTACTATAACCCGGATGCCTCCCCAGAACAGGTGCATGCCTGTGGAAAAGCTGCGGAAGTAGATGAATTTGCCAACAAACTTCCGGATAAATACGATACCATCGTCGGCGAAAAAGGATTTGGCCTTTCCGGCGGTCAGAAACAACGTGTATCCATTGCAAGAGCATTGTTAAAAGATGCACCGGTTCTTGTCCTGGATGACTGCACCAGTGCCCTGGACTTTGAAACGGAAAAGAAAATCTTCCGGAATATCAAGGATTTCTGTGGGGATAAAACTTTGTTAATCGCAAGCCACCGTGCAAATGCCTTAAAAGATATGGATGAAATCCTGTTCTTTGAGAACGGAAAAATTGTGGAACGCGGCACACACGAAGAACTGATGAAATTAAATGGCCGATATGCAGAAATCTATAATCATCAGGCCGGTCAGGAGGTGTTAGAATGAGTAAGAAGAATCTGTACTTTGAAGACGAAGTCATGGAACGGAAATTTAATTTCCAGATGCTGAAAAATATCGTGTCTTACGCAGAAAAATATAAGAAAACTTATTTTCTGGTAATGCTTTTCCTTGTTTTAAACAGTGTGCTTTCCATGATTCCTGCAACACTGAATATGATGTTGATCAACCATGTGCTTCCAAAAAGCGGTGTGTTAAGCTCCCACTTCCAGACCTATGCCATTGTTCTGGTCAGTGTCTGGGCGAGTGTCATGATTGGCCAGGTTATCACGGCATACCTGAATAACCGCATGACCATCCGTCTGGGAACAAATATTGTCAGCGAACTGCGAAATGATATGTTTAAAAAACTGATGGATCTGAGTTTTGAATACTACGACACCCGTCCATCCGGCAAGATTCTGGTAAGAATCACTTCCTACTGTGACGAGGTATCCAGTATTTTCATTGACCATCTGACCAATATCATTGTCAATCTGTTTAAACTGATTCTCTCCCTGGTTGTGGTATGCTTCCTTCAGATTCATCTGATGATAAACGTACTCGCCATCGAGCTTCCGCTTCTCGTGATTGTTTATCTTCTGGTCCGTGGATTACAGAAAGCCGCCAGAATCACCAGAAACAAGAACAGTAACCGTACCGCGTTTGTTGCGGAAGATATCAGCGGTGTGGATGTTATCCACGCATTTAACAGGGCAGATTTAAACTCGGAAATTCTCTGTGACCTGACAGACCAGACAAACAAATGTTTCATGTTTGAAACTCATTTCCGGGAAGCTATTTTCCCAATGGCACACGGCATTATCCGTATGTGCTGTTCCGTTATCATCTATGTGTCCGCACTCGCCATGATTCAGAAGAATCCTGCCAGTCTGACACTGGGTGTTATCATCAGTGTTACTACTTACATGGAATTATTTGCCAATGCGGTATTTGAACTTTGTCAGAGACTTCAGAACATCACAACCCTGACCACCAATCTGGAGCGAATCTTTGAACTGATGTACGAAGAACCTGCCATCAAAGATTCTCCGGATGCAGCCGTTCTTCCGCCAATCAAAGGCCATGTCTGCTATAAAGATGTATCCTTTGGCTATGTACCTGGCATCAACGTGCTGGAACATGTCGACCTGGATGTAAAACCGGGCGAAATGATTGCACTGGTAGGTCCTACCGGTGCCGGAAAAACGACACTTATCAGTCTTCTAAGCCGTTTCTATGACGTGACCGGCGGAGAAATTACTATTGATGGACATAATATCAAGGATGTTACCTTACAGTCCCTGCGCCGTCAGGTATGCACCATGATGCAGGACACCTTCCTTTTCAGCCGTGAGGTCATTGAAAATATCCGTTTCTCCAAACCGGATGCTACGGATGAAGAATGTATCGCTGCCGCAAAGAAAGTCTCTGCGGATGAATTTATTACCAGACTGCCGCACGGCTATCACACCCGGTTATCCAAACAGGGCAGTGAGCTGTCCGGAGGTGAACGTCAGCTTCTCTCCTTTGCCAGACTGATTCTTGCAGATCCAAAGATTCTGATTCTGGACGAGGCAACCAGTAATATCGACTCGGAAACAGAAGCCCAGATTCAGGAAATGTTAAAAGTTGTCCTGAAGGGACGTACCAGCTTTGTCATTGCACACCGTCTTTCTACCATAAAGAATGCAGACCGTATTCTTTACATTGATGATAAGCACATTGTGGAAATGGGCAGCCACGACGAACTGATGGCAAAGAAAGGTCATTACTACCAGTTAATTCAGAAAGAAAAATAGATCCAAAAAAGCAGTCCCTGTCATGGGACTGCTTTTTGCTGGTCATATGATTCTTATACATTTACCGGTTATGCAGCATCATCGCTCCATAAATCTTCATAATCATAATCGTCATCGTAGTCATAATCAAAATCATCATAAACACCGCTGCCATAGCTTCTGATTAAATCTGAAAGATCGCTGAGGTCAATTCCTGCAAGAGCTAAGATGGACTTGATATCCTCCTCATCCATTACACTGTCCGGAGCTTTTACTTTTACATCCTGATCTTCGGATACCTTACATTCAACATTCGCACTCATGTTGTCGTTATCCATTTTCAGATCGATTCCATAGGAAAGTGTCCATACTGCCGCACCTTCCTCACCGGAATAATCTGTTCCGATTTTCAGTGAAAAGTCTGGCATATCATCTTCATTCATGGCATCTTCCAGATCTTTCTGAAGTTTCTCAGGATCAGAAGTAATCTCACTGATGGCATCATCTGCGGAAACACCCATATCTCCGACAATATCCTGAATACTCTTCATGATATCTTCGCCATCCTCTGCAAATACCTTTATGAATGCTTTCACCAGTGATACAGCATTATCATTGTTTATTTCAATGGTATATCCATCCTTGGAAGAATAAACTCCATCTGCTTCTTTCGCCATCTTTTCTGCTTCACTTAAAAGGTAAGCTGCTGACTTCTGAAGTTTCTTTATGGTATCTTCGTCATTCAGGGTGTCTTTGATCTCATCCATTTCATTCGATACATCGGCATTCTCCAGAACTGCCTCATACACATCCTTAATTGTGCTGACCGGAATTGCGATATAATCGCCATCCGGAATCAATGTAGTATATGTTTCCACTTCATCCTTCAAATCAAATAAATCAGCTACATTCACTACCATATCCACTGCATTCGACACATTGACATATAAGGTATCATCTGCCAGAATAAATTCTGTAAGGTCACCTTTTATCTTTCCACATTCGACACCGACTTTCATACTCATGGCATCTGTTCCTGCAATCTTTCCGCTCAGGGTAAGTTTTGCATCCAATGCATCTGCTTTCATACCCAGTGTCTTCATAATTTCTTCTTCATCTGAGCCAAACAGCTCCAAATCATCTCCCTTTAAGGAAAGATTCATTGTTACACTGTAATCACCTTTCTGTATTGCAGAACCTTTCTCCACTGCATCTGCAAAAGATTTCGCAGATACTTCTTTGGTTTCTGAACTTTCTTTCTCAGCACTTCCACAGCCTGCCAGTGTTGCAGCCGCCATCGCAACTGTTAATGACATCGCAGTAAACTTTTTCAGTTTCATATAATCCTCCATTCTCTGTATACCATGTATACAACTATACTCTGCATTCCCGCAGTACATTTTCATACCTTCTGCGGCATAAAACACTTTTTAATTTACTACAAATCAGTCTGTTTGTCAATATGGCAGCTTTTCCTTATTTTTCATATAATTCCGTCACCACAGAGTTTTTCCTTCTTCCGATTCCCGCAAATCCCAGTATGCCTGCCACGATAACAAAGCCTAACAGAACCATTCTCAGGTCAAACCCTCTGCCAGCCCCTGAAACCTTTATCAGATTCCCGAATATTTCCGTCCGAAGCATATTTTTCCATATTACCAGGGATACGGGAACAGAAATAATCTGTGCCAGAAATGCTACTATCAGGCTGTCCGCCCACAGACTCCATCCGGTATGCCTGTAACCTGCTATCTTAAAATATGCTGTTTCACTCCGCAGCTTCTGTAAATCAATCTTCTGTTTAAAATATACTGCCGTCACTACTCCGAGCACAATCAGGACGAACATCACTGCGATAACGGTACAGATGATTTTTCCTTTTGTTTTAAAAAAAGAATCGATACCCGCCTGTTTCTGCAGTACTTTGTTATACCAGTCGCTCTGGTATACCGCCATTCCTTTCTCGATGACATTCAATGATATGCATGCCAGTGTAAATGTTGTGATATAAAACAGAATTGTATAGATACTTTCCCTGAGTTTCATAATTCTTCTCTTAAAAAGCCATCCTGCCATTTTTCATCCCTCCGATTTTAATTCCCTTGCCGGTACAATTTTTCTGATCTGTTTTTCGGTCTGATATACCACTGCCAGCATAATAATGATTATGATAGCCAATGCTCCCGGTAAAAGCCCCGGCTCAAATCCAAGATGCAGAATGCCATATTCTATTCCGAATATTTTTTCCACTGCCGAATCTGCTATGGTCAGAATCGCAAATGCTATGATCGCTGCCATCAGAAAAGCCCAGAGCATACGGACAGCATATTCAAGCAGGATAATTCCCGTTACCTGCCTTCCGGTATACCCCTGTGTCAGATACAGTGCCATCTCCTTTTTTCTTCCGCTTACATCATTCAGCACTACGATCATGGTATTGATCAATGCTATCACCAGTAAAAAGACCGCTATCAGATTTCCGACAAACTGTACCATTCCCGCTATCTGCTCTATACTGTTCTCTTCCAGCAGCATTACCGGACTCAGATGCAAATCGGAATATTTTTCTTTTATCGCATCCATATCCTTATAATCTTTTACCTGTACCCCTACTATATGCTGTACTTCATATCCGACATAGGTTTCCCTGTTATAATTCCCGCTTTCCTTCATCTGGCGGAGCATTAAATCCCGGATTCCTTCCATGGAGATTTCATATGCCTGAACTGCCTCATTTTCGACAAGATATGCTGTAGTATTTCCCGTTACCGCCATGATATTGTCATACGTTCCGCATACCAGATATTCCAGCTCTGTCTGCTTCTCATTCCAGTCCGTAACAGTAATGGTAATCTTCTTTCCCACCAGTTCAGAAGTTGTCCCGCCTTCCTCATCTGTTCCATATAAATACTGTGGCAGAAGAATCTCTCCTTCTTCCGGCATTGTTCCTGTATACAGGTAATTCTTCATCGCATCCGTACAAGCCTTAAGTTCAAGCACAGTTTCTTTTCCTGCCTGCGTTTTTGCATGCACGACTAACGGCGTGATATAATGATAAACACTTTCCAGCCTGTCATCTTCCCTGCTGTCTGCCAGAATTCTGTTGTATACACTGTCATTCTCATCATCATCCACCGTCAATGTTCTCGCAAGCGGAACTTTGCTTATCTGCTCCGTAAATGATTTTGCCGAAGAAGAAAGCGAATTAACGATAAAATAAATCAGCAATGCCGTAAACAACAGATATTTCATTGCTTTCCCTGTCTTTTTTCTTCCTTTCAGATTCCCCCATGCACTTTTGATATAATCTGCTGCTCTCATTTCTCCACCTCCAAAAATTTTGGTCACATTTCCACGATTTCATCTGCATAATCCTTCACTGCTTCATTATGTGACACCGCGATTACCGTATGCCCCTGCTCCGCCAGCTTTTTCAGATACGAAAATACGATTTTCTCATTTTCTTCATCCAGATTTCCGGTCGGTTCATCCGCCAGTATAATATCCGGATTATTTGCCAATGCTCTCGCAATGCACACCCTCTGCTGTTCCCCTCCGCTCATCTGTGATGGCAGGGATGATTTCAGATTCTCTACCCCAAAATCCGCCATCAGCTTTTCTGCAATCTGTTTCCTGTCCGTTGATGGAATTTCCCGGTTTATCCTCATCGGCACTATCACATTTTCCTCTCCGTTCAGATACGGATTCAGATAAAATCCCTGAAATACAAATCCTATATTTTTCATTCTCAGTACAGCTTTTTCCTTCTCTTTTAATCCGGTTACGTTTTTTCCCATAACCAGAACTTCCCCGTCCGTTGCACTGTCGATAGTTCCAATGATATTCAGCAGTGTCGATTTTCCTGCCCCGGAACGCCCCATAATCGCATAAAATTTTCCGGACTCAAAGGTATACGAAAAATCCTCCAGTATCATAGTTTTTCCATCATATGTTTTGCTTAAATTTTTTACATTAATTGTTTCTGCCATAAAACTTCTCCTTCCTGTGTCCTCTCGATTTTCTTTTGCACATCTGATATAATCTACTGCTTTCACCTGACCACCCCAAGAAATTCTTCCAGTCCATCATCGTACAGATCCATGTATTCCCCATCCTGCCGGTATACCGTCGCCTGATAGACCTTCCTCGTTCTTTCAGCAGTTCCATCCGGAAATCCCACAATGCTGTCCAAAGCCCATACTATCAAAACAAAATCCTCCGTATCCGTTTCAAATATATCTGCCAAGTCCGTCCTCATTGAGTCCGGCAACTTACTTCTGTCTGCTATTTTTTGAAGAACCTCTTTTTCCTCTTCGGTTTCACTTCTATAAAGATATTTCTCAAATCTTATCCAATCATGGCAATCCGTATCCGCCAGTTCCAGCATATCCTGTACTGTTATCTTTCCGATTTCATTCTTTACCGCATCCAGTAAAGTTTCCCATACATTCATTTCCTCCTCTGCGGAAACCACAACATTTCCGATGATGTCCAGATAATACTTTGTTCCCACTCCGTTGTTCATCAGGCTCTGATTTATAATACTTTGTCCTTTACGATCCGTTCCTATCATTCCCATGGAAAGATAAGTATCATTCTTTCCATTCAAATGCAGCAGCCAGTTTCTGTCATCTTCTTTTATTTCTGTTATATCAGATAATTTTGTAATATGGCAGGGATACATCTTCATTCCGCTGAGTGCTTTTTCTATCTTCTCCAGATTATCCTTATCTTCCAGCAGATACATCGAATATCCATACTCTCCGCTTTCCTGGCTTCCATACAGAATAACTTCGGCAGATTCTATTGTCCGGTTTCCCGACATATGATACATTACCGTATATTTCTTCGGCAGAAAGAATATCCACACCAGCATACCTGTCACTGCCAGCAGCAGAAACAATAACAGAAGCAGCAAAATTTTCTTTACTGATAACCTCTTTTTCATTTTCCCTCACCTCGTATTCTGTTTTTTAAATACCATAAGTTATTACTCTTCTACTTATTAAGTACGATTTCTTTCTCTTTGCTTGCACCTTTTATCATTTATTATATCCCAGAAATTCTTCCAATCCATCATCATACAGACTCATGTATTCCCCATCCTGCCGGTATACCGTTGCCAGACAGACCTCCCTCGTTCTTTCAGCCGTTCTATCCGAAAATTCCACAATGCTGTCCAAAGCCCATACCATCAAAACAAAATCCTCCGTATCCGTTTCAAATATATCTGCTAAGTCCGTTCTCATTGAATCCGGCAGCTTACTTCTGTCCGCTATTTTTTGAAGAATCTCCTTCTCCTCTTCGGTTTTAGCTTTTCTATAAAGATATTTCTCAAATCTTATCCAATCATGGCAATCCGTATCTGCCAGCTCCAGCATATCCTGTACTGTTATCTTTCCGATTTCATTCTTTACCGCATCCAGTAAAGTTTCCCATACATTCATTTCCTCCTCTGCGGAAACCACAACATTTCCGATGATGTCCAGATAATACTTTGTTCCCACTCCGTTGTTCATCAGGCTCTGATTTATAATACTTTGTCCTTTACGATCCGTTCCTATCATTCCCATGGAAAGATAAGTATCATTCTTTCCATTCAAATGCAGCAGCCAGTTTCTGTCATCTTCTTTTATTTCTGTTATATCAGATAATTTTGTAATATGGCAGGGATACATCTTCATTCCGCTGAGTGCTTTTTCTATCTTCTCCAGATTATCCTTATCTTCCAGCAGATACATCGAATATCCATACTCTCCGCTTTCCTGGCTTCCATACAGAATAACTTCGGCAGATTCTATTGTCCGGTTTCCCGACATATGATACATTACCGTATATTTCTTCGGCAGAAAGAATATCCACACCAGCATACCTGTCACTGCCAGCAGCAGAAACAATAACAGAAGTAATATTACCCGTTTTTTCTTTCTCGTCATCTCAGCCACCTCCTCATCTATCCTGTTATACAGGGGAAATATGCTATTTGACATATTTCCCCGCATTACCAAACTATTTTTCCTTTAAATTTTTACCATGTATCTTTAAAAGATGTAACTGTATAATTTGCGGAATCATAATTTCTAACTCTGTAAGCATGATTCTTTCCAGCACTAATAGAACCGAATGGCAGATTATAGGTCAAACCCTTACTTGATACTGTTACAAATATATTTCTATATGCTTCTTCCACCGGCAGCACAAGTACATTTTTAAAAATCGATATCCTGCTATCACCGGCTGCTGAAACCTGTCCATAGGTTATCTTTCCCTGATGGGTAGTTGCTGTTCCAAATTCCATTCTTACACTTTCCCAATACTGCAGCGGACCAACCGTAACTGGTCCGTGAGAATATGAAGTCTGTGCAGCAGCAAATACAACTGCTGCCATAGCAACTGTCATTAATAAAGTTATCATTATTGCTGATATGTATTTTTTCATAAATACCATCCTTTATTATATTATTCATTTCTTTTTGCCTCCTCTAAACTATTATAAATCGGTATATCATCATAACCTAATAAGTCATCTACGGTGTCCATATACTCCCCATATATATATACCTTGTATTCATTTCCTGATTTTATCAAATATGTATTTTCTTCTGTTGTCATCACCCCACCCTCCACAGTTTCTGTGCTATACGGCATAATATTAAAACAGACCTTACACATAACCAAAATAATAATCACGGTTATTAATATTCCCTGCTGAATATGGGATACGGATAGCCCATCACCGATAAGCTCCAGCCGTTTCTTTAAGAACTTATATCCGCTGTTATTAAATGCTATTATTCCCGCCGTTTCATCTTTTTTCTGTCCTGCAGTATTTATTAATGCATTCATATATGCTCTAACTTCCTGTTTCTGCATATTTTTTACGATATTCTTATCATTCCGTATTTCGATCAGCTGTAGTAATTGTATTTTGATGTAATATAACAATGGATTCCACCAAAATGAAATGCATAACACTTCAATCAAAATAATCCACAGCAGATCTTTATTTTTTATATGCATGATTTCATGCAGCAGAATATAATGCATCTGCTCCCTGCTGTATTCCTTTTCCGGCAAAAGAATGTATGGTTTTTTTATGCCTGCCGTACATGGGGAATCCACCTGTCCGGCATATACAAAGTGGATTTTTTCTATCCCATCATAATGCCTGCTGTCCAGTCCATATTTTTTAAGTACGGTATCATAATTTTCTGTGTCCCGGACTGACAGATAGCGGAACAGACTTTTATACCGCATAACATATCTGACCAGTGCCACAAGTGCTCCTGCCAGCCATATAACTGCCAGAACATGCATCAGCAGAATATTATGATAAATAGGATGCCGGAACATTCTTATAACCGGCTGTAATGTATCCTCTATTTCTATATTGTAAGCAAATCGGAATTCAACCGGAAAAAACATAAGTGTAATAATAAAGCAGATAATAAATATCAGGCACTCCGGTCCCACATTCCGGATTATCCGTATTCTTTTTATCAGCATACACATCAGAAAAAGTATTACGGAATAAAATACGCAGGTTGCTACTATAGAAACTAATGATATCTCCATATTTCCTCCCATTACTCCTGTGTCTTTTTATCGACCAGTTTTTTTAATTCTTCTATCTCTTCCCCACTCAGCTTCTTCTTTCGCATATTGCCAAGAAATGCCGCTGCAATGCCAAGTGTCTGCAGTTTGCCGTTGTCAAAGATACGCTGCTGGACTCTCTGAATCTCAGCAGCCGCAAATTCTTCCCGGCTAAAGCAGGGAACAAATTTCCTCGCATAAACATTGGCTGCCGGTACAAAACCATTCACCCTGACCGCTTCTTTCTTTAACAGATGTTTTACAATCTGTGCGGTTGAAGCTGTGCTTAACTGGTTTTGCTCCTGATACTGTACAATCTCCTGTATCGTCATTCCATCCTCATGCTCCCATAAAATCTTCATAACAGCTACCTCTGCATCTGTCAGTTTCTGTACTTTACACATATACCTCACTCTTTCTTTATTTTTCTGCTTTTTTTCTTTAGTTTCATGCTTTTTTCACTCTTTTTTTACTATTTATCTACATTAAAACATATTTCTTACAATTTGTCAATATAGATTATTTAATTCAGACTTTTATGATGGAACTTTTTGTTCGGTAATAAAATCTGATTTTAACGAAAAAAACACCACCCGGTATACCGCCGGATGATGCCTCCTCATGAAACACCTTCATTATTAAATTCAGGAATAAAGCTTTCTTCTGCCGTTCCCCCTTCCTGTATAAACCCGTTTTCCACACCAAGCTCCAGTGCATAATCAATGACTGACTCATATTCTTCTTCCGTGACAGTTCTTCTCAATTCTTCAAACCTCTGCTCTCCCACCGGTGTATACTGGTTCATAATGCTGAAATAAATATGATTTCCATAGGTATGCCAGGCATAATCCAGAACTTTTTTGGAATCTTCTGTATTTCCCGGAAGAATCAGATGCCTTAAAATCAATCCTTTCCGCATGAGAACATCCTCTTCCTCCCCAGTGTATTCCACATTCTCCGAAAGATTCCCTTCCCGGTAAAACTGCGGTGTCCCTGTCTGACGGAACATTTCCTGTACCGCTGCTGCCGCCACTTCAAAATAATCCGGTGCCTTTGCATAACGATTTGCCAGCTCTGCAGAATAATATTTCATATCCGGAAGATAAATATCTATTAAGCCCTCCAGACTTTTCAGGGTTTCCACCTTCTCATAGCTTCCCGTATTATAGACAAACGGCAGCCGGAAGCCCTGCTTTTTTGCCCTTATGATGGCTTCCCGGATCTGTGGCACGAAATGCGTCGGTGTCACAAGATTAATATTATTTGCACCTTTTTCTTCCAGTTCAAAAAAGATTTCCACCAGCCGTTCCATGCTAATCTCTTTTCCTGATTTTCCGATTGCAATATTGTGGTTCTGGCAGAACACGCAGCGAAGCGGACAGCCTGAAAAAAAGACCGCCCCGCTTCCGTTTTTCCCTGATATGACCGGTTCTTCCCACATATGAAGAGCCGCTCGTGCCGCCATAATATGCTCCGTCATGCCACAGTAACCATACCCTGTTTTCCTGTCCACATTACAATCTCTCGGACATAATCTGCATCCCATATCCTACATCTGCTTCCTTACTATCATATATTCATCTCCAAACCGGAAATAAGGGCAATGTGATACCTGGTTCATCATAAATCTTGCCATCTCGTCCTCGTCCAGATTCATCTGGCAGGTATAACATTCATAATCTTCATCATATTCATAATACATGCACATCTCGCATGTTCCCTGTACCTTGCTCATAATTTTTCTTCCTTTCCATGCTGCTTTATTATACCCGCTTATATCCGCAAATGCAAGCATATTCACACTTTCTTCCCGGAAGCATATACTATCGTATGAACGTAATAAGGAGGCTTTATATGTCTCTGTGTATTTCCACAGTCGGAGGCGATTCCCGCCAATATTATATGCTTCTCCGGCTGTTCACTTATTTCAGCCGGATATGTCAGCCCGTTCTAATCAAATGTTACGGTTTAAATATTTCTCCGGAGCAGCAGACCGGACTTCTGACCTGTTACCATGATAGTATTCTTTTCTGCAGCGGGCTGCCGGAAGCCGTGAAAGGAGCGGATCTTCTGATTTGTCCTGCACCTTTTACCAGAGACGGCATACACCTGAACCTGTCCGATCGGGCAAATTCCGTTTCCATCAGCGAACTTTCGGACTTAAAACATCTGCCTGCCTTTATTGCCGGTGGTGGATTTCCAAAACATTTTTCAAATAGCGTAAAATCCCGCACACTGCTGAAAGATTATATGAAAGACTCTGATTTTCTGAATACAAATTCCACGCTGACTGCAGAGGGACTTCTCTCTTATATTATCCGGAATACGGACTGTTCCATCTCAGGATCCCGGATCTTAATTGCCGGATATGGCCACTGCGGGGAACAAATTGCCGCAAAACTGTCCGCGTTATCAGCGGAAATTTCTATCTTTGATAAAGATCCCGATCGACAAAAAGCCGCTGAAGATGCAGGTTTCCCATTTTATGACATTCATGCCTGGCCATTTGTGCATGCGGACTTTGATCTGATTATTAATACGATTCCTTCCCCAGTGTTCAAATCCTGTTTTCTGCGCCATCTGAAAAAGGACTGTGTACTGTTTGAAGTCGCTTCCAGACCGGGCGGATTTGATGAGGATATGTGCCGCGGTCTCTCCCTGAAGCTTATCTCCTGTCCCGGCATCCCCGGAAAAACAGCACCGAAGCCTGCAGGTGAAGCCATTGCTGACGCAGTTCTTCCCCTTCTGAAACAATTCTGATTTTATTATAAGAAAGGACGCCATCTATGAAACATTCTTTTGAAGGAAAAAATATCGGCATCGCCATGACCGGTTCCTATTGCACATACAAAAAGACATTTGAAGCCATCCGGCAGTTAAAAAATACCGGAGCAAATCTGATTCCCATCTTTTCCTTTAATGCCGCAAGTACGGACAGTCGTTTTGGCACACACGATGACTTTCTTCAGCTTGCCAGGGATTTAACCGGAAAAGAACCGATTCTGACCATACCGGATGCAGAACCGATCGGTCCGAAATCCATGCTTGATATCCTTGTCATTGCACCATGTACCGGAAATACCCTGTCAAAACTGGCAAACGGTATCTCTGATACTCCTGTATTAATGGCTGCAAAATCACACCTGCGGAACAATAAACCGCTTGTCATTTCTTTATCAACCAATGATGCACTGGGAATGAATCTGAAAAATATAGGTATACTTCTTAATACCAAAAACATTTATTTTGTACCTTTCGGGCAGGATAATTACAGGACGAAGCCAAACTCCATGATTGCTCATGTAGAGCTTCTTTCTGATACCATAGAACTGGCATTTGAATACAAACAGCTTCAGCCTGTAATTAAAAGCCATATTTTATAAGAAAGTCAGGTGACTCATATGTGCGGAATCGCAGGATTCTATCAGACCGGTTTTGATTATACCAGATCAGAGGAATATCTGCACCGCCTGGATCATATGAAAAACAGTCTTCTGCACCGCGGTCCGGATAATAATGATTTATTTCTGTCGGCTCATGCGGGGCTTGCCCATACACGACTGTCCATCATTGATCTGGCGGGCGGCAGGCAGCCAATGAAAAAATCTTTTTCTTACAAAACAGCCATTATTTCTTATAATGGTGAGATCTATAACGGAAAAGAACTAAAAAATTATCTCCGGAAATACCGGATAACCTGGAATACTTCGAGTGATACGGAAATCATTCTGAACGGCTATCTTGCCGAAGGCACTGCCTTTCTCGCAAAACTGAACGGCATCTTTGCATTCGCCATTTATGATTTCAGGGCAGATGCACTGCTTCTGGTGCGTGACCGTCTCGGAGTCAAACCTCTGTTTTACTGCGAAACAGATGGGCAGCTTATCTTTGCTTCCGAGCAGAAGGCATTATTTGCCTATGGCTTCAAACCTTCGGCAGACAAAGACACCTGGGGAGAAATCTTCGGCACCGGTCCGGCACATACCCTCGGAAATGGTGTATTTCACGGCATCCATGAACTTCTTCCCGGACATTTCCTGCTTGCCAGGGAACGTAGGCGGAGCATACAGGCATATTGGAAATTAACCGCCGCAGAGCATACAGACTCCCTGGAAGAAACGGAGGAAAAAGTAAGTTCCCTTGTCTATGACAGTGTAAAACGACAGATGGTTTCTGATATCCCCATCTGTACCTTTTTATCCGGCGGACTGGATTCAAGTCTTGTCTCCGCCATCTGTGCGGGGGAATTAAAAAAGCAGGGAAAAACACTGAATACTTACTCCTTTGATTTTGTGAATAATGATAAAAATTTTAAGGCGAATGCCTTCCAGTCATCACAGGATCGCCCATTTGCCGTCCTGATGTCCGGACACATAGGAAGCCATCACACCATTCTGGAATGTAACAATGAAATCCAGGCAGATTATCTCTATAAAGCCGTGGATGCCCACGACCTGCCATGCATGGCTGATGTAGAATCCTCCCTCCTGTATTTCTGCAGCGAAGTTGCGAAACACCAGAAGGTTACACTGACCGGGGAATGTGCGGATGAAATCTTCGGCGGATATCCGTGGTTTCATAAAGAAGAAATGTTTAACAAAGACAGTTTTCCGTGGAGTCATGACAAAAATGCCAGAACCTGCCTTCTCCGGGACGATTTTGCCGCAGAAACAGATGTCATGGCATATGCCGACCGGGCATACCACGAGTCGGTATCAAAGACTCCTGCCCTTGCCGGCGAAGATCCGAAAGAAGCCAGACGGCGTGAAATATCCTGGCTTAATCTGCAATGGTTCATGATGACACTCTTAAACCGCATGGATCGCACCAGTATGTATTCCGGTCTGGAAGCCAGAGTTCCGTTTGCCGACCACCGCATTGTAGAATATGTATACAATATCCCGTGGCATATGAAATGTAATAACGGTGTTACCAAAAGCCTTCTGGTTTCAGCCGGAAAAAATCTTCTTCCAGAGGAAGTTCTCTTCCGGAAAAAAAGCCCTTATCCAAAGACTTACGATCCGGCATATGAAGCCCTGCTTAAATCAAGGCTGGTTGACATTATGAATTCGCCAAACGAACCGATCCATTCCATTATCGATAAAAATAAGGTATTTGCATTTCTCCAGACACCGTCTGATTATGGCAGGCCATGGTACGGCCAGCTGATGGCAGGTCCGCAGATGACGGCCTATCTGCTTCAGATTAATTACTGGATGAAAACCTGTCATATCAGCTCATGACAAAAGGGCAGGTAATGCCTGCCCTTTTTTTGCTATATTGAATTTACTGAATTATGCCGGTACGGTATAGCTTTCTTCTTTGTTAATCACGATGATGCTTACGGAATGTGCCGGTACACCCAGCATAACATCTCCTGCTTCTGAAATAATACCTGTAACATTCGGTGTTACCTTTTCCGGTTCTTCAAATGTATTCTCATCATCAAGCTGATATCCTGACATACGGATCATACGTCCCATATTAGTCTTTCCACCCATTCCATGAAGATGGATATCCAGTTCTTTTACGGAATCTGAGATATTGACAATCTTAAGAATAATGCTTCCGTCATTCTTTGCACTTGCTGAAGTATATAACGGTTCCTCCAGCACCGGTTTCAGATATACATCATGATACTGTTTTCCATCGACGAAGGTCTTAATGCTTCTGCCGTCTACCTGAAGCTCCAGTTCGTAGGTTCTGCCCTGCTCTACGGAAAAGGTATACTGTGCCAGACACGAACCTCTTCCATTGATATCTTCTGCTACTGCCATGTCAAGATTCTGCCATGCTCCCAGCTCCCAGAACATTCTGTTTTTCTGATCTTTCTTATTAAATTCAATGAAAAATCCCTTTGTTCCGCTTACTTCTTTTGCTTTCATGCGGATGGTGTATTTTCCGGACTTCATATCCGTCAATGTAACATTTCTATTCTCTGCATTGACACATATGTCTGCCGGTCTGATTTCTTCACCGGTTTCATTATCGGTAATAACAATATCCGTATATTCCACGTCTGCATCGCGCCACTCCAGTGCAATCTCACCGGACAGACAGGATTTCTCCGGCATCAGATCACGGATTTCATCCTCGAACTCGATCCTGTTCTCAAGCAGGCTGTCACCCTGATATTTCATAAACATACTCTGCACATAATAATTCGGTGTTCCAAATGCCTGATGGTTATTAAACCAGATCATATCCGGTTTCCAGTTTACATAATCGACATTACATAACATCGGCGCATAACATGCCATCGCTACATTTCCGGCATTTCTCTCCAGTCCGGTCATATAGGATGCCTCAATCAATGCATTATACCAGGTATTTCCCCATGTTGCATACTCCCCGAGGAATACCTTCGGATCGTCCTTGCCCATGTTATCATAACGGTGCTGGTTTGCAATAAACCATTCCGGTGACATATAATAATGCTCATCAATTAAATCCGAATGATTTTCCCTCGCTGATTTCCAGCCTCTTTCGTATTCCCCGCCTGCCGCGAACGGACTTGCCGTATTGATAATCTTAATATCCGGATATTTTTCTTTTATTGCTTTGTGGAATAATGGATATCTCTCAAAGAAGGCTTCTCCAACTTCCTCATTTCCGATCGCAATATATTCAAGATGGAATGGCTCTCTGTGTCCCATTGCCGCTCTTATCTTTCCCCAGCCGCTGCTGTGGCTGCCATTTGCAAATTCAATCAGGTCGAGTGCATCATCGATCCATTCCTGCATTTCTTCCATCGGTGTGATTCTCTGATGATGCGGATCGTATCCTCCCGGAAGCACCGGTACGGGTTTTGCTCCGATGTCCTCGCAGAAACAGAAGTATTCATAATATCCGAGTCCCAGTGTCTGATTGTAGCCCCAGTTATTTCTTCTTGCCGGTCTTCCCTCCAGACCTCCCAGTGTATTTTTCCAGCGGTACATGGAATCCCTGTCCTCTGAATTCAGGGAACCGTCATGCACCAGACAGCCGCCCGGAAAACGCATGAACTTAGGCTTCATTTCCGCAAGAAGCTCTGCGATATCTTTTCTCATACCATTTTTTCTGTTATGGAAGGTATCGGTCGGGAACAGGGAAACCAGGTCAAGACAAACTGTTCCGGTTCCTTCTGCCGTAATGTATAACTTTGCACTGTCATCTGTTACTTCCGGCATAAAATAGAACTCATACCTGTTCCAGTCACGATTCAGCTTTACGGACTGTTTCTCATAAACAACACCGTCCTCACTTCTTAATGACACCCAGATACAGCGATCAAAATCTTCGGTTCTCTTTGCATAACAGGAAAAACGATAAGATGCCCCTTCTCTGATTGGAATACCTCTTCCAAATCCAAGATTGCGGATACCAAGATCTTTTCCCGGCTTCTTAATCTCCATCGCAAGATAATGCGGATTACTGAAATGAACCGGCTCATCCTGCTCGATATTCAGACTTATAATTCCACTGCCGGTCACCTTTTCCCATCCGGTCAGTGCATGATATTCCTTATTATCAACCTCGGAAAACTCAAAGGAACGGTTCTGAATCAGTTCACCATACAGACCGCCGTCCGCCGCATGGTTAATATCTTCAAAAAATAATCCAAATAAGTCTCCTATGTCTTCTGTCCTTTTGTTTGTCCAGACTTCCCATTTGTTGCTCATAACAAAAAACCTCCTCGTGATATTTGTTTACACTGCATAAGTATAGTATACCATGATTTACCATATTTTTGCACTATAGTTTTTTATAAATTAACGTTTTTTTTGTGAAAAAAACCAGTTTTTATATCTTTTCTTTTTTTTCATTTTCAGCTATAATGATGTATAAGTTTACTCACAATACTATGGAGGTTACAAATGAAGTTATTAGAAGACAGAATCCGACGTGACGGAATCGTGAAAGAAGGAAACGTATTAAAAGTAGACAGCTTTCTGAATCATCAGATGGATGTGGAATTATTTGGTCAGATGGGCGAAGAATGGAAGCGTCTGTTTGCCGGTCAGAATATTACAAAGATTCTGACGATTGAAGCATCCGGGATCGGTATTGCCTGTATCGTTGCACAGCATTTCCATGTACCGGTTGTTTTTGCAAAGAAAGCCCAGAGTGTCAATATTGACGGAGAAGTATATTCTTCCAAGGTAGAGTCCTTTACCAAGAAAAGAGTTTATGATGTTATCGTGTCAAAGAAGTTTTTAAACGAAAATGACAATGTACTGATTATTGATGACTTCCTTGCAAATGGATGTGCCGTAAACGGGCTGATCAAGCTGATTAAGGATGCCGGTGCAAGCATTGCCGGTGTGGGCATTGCTGTTGAGAAGGGATTCCAGCAGGGTGGTGACCTGATCCGTAAACAGGGCATCCATCTGGAATCACTTGCCATTGTCGAATCGATGGATGCTTCAACAGGGGAAATCGTATTCCGCAGTTAATTTAAGATAAAAGATAAGAAAGCAGTTTCTGTCAGGGGAAATACCAGACAGAGACTGCTTTTTTAACTTATTTTTTCTCTTTTACAAATATGGAAAACAGGGCACAGATAAGCAGTAAGAATACATACTGGATATTTGGAATAATATCAAATGCCGATATTTCATATTCTGCTACCAGTCCGAGTGCAATCAGCATCTGCGCTCCGTATGGGATGATTCCCTGCCAGATGCAGCAGAAAATATCCATCAGGGATGCGGTTTTCTTTGGCGATATGTCATATTCCTGGCTGATTTCCCGGGCAATCGGTGCCGCCATAACGATCGCTACCGTATTATTTGCCGTCGCAATATCCATGGCGGAGGATAAAACGGCGATACCAAGCTGTCCGCCATTTCTTCCCCGGAAATATTTCCTTATAATATAGAGAATATAATCAAAGCCGCCGTAGGCCTTCATCAATGCCCCAAGTGCCGACACCAGTACCGCAACGATGATGGTTTCATACATTCCGGATGCTCCCTGTCCCATGCTGGAGAACACCAGCGATACGGTAAATCCCGGTACGGTAAGAAATCCTACCAGGGTAAACAGCAGAATCCCGCAGCCGAGAACCAGTAATACGTTCAATCCCAGAAGTGCAAGTGCAAGCACTGCGAAATACGGAAGTGCCTGCCAGATATTATAACTGAGATTCTCTACCTGACCGCCGCCACCACCACGGAAAAACAGAATAATCACGGTAATGACCGCTGCCGGACAGGCAATGGCGAAGTTCTCCCTGAATTTATCCCGCATATCGCAGCCCTGTGTTCTCGTTGCCGCAATCGTTGTATCGGAAATGAAGGACATATTATCACCAAACATTGCGCCGCCGATAATTGCTCCGAGAAGAACGGCCAGATTCAAATCTGCCGCCTGTGCCGTCGCAGCTGCAATCGGAACTAATACTGAAATCGTTCCGCAGGAAGTTCCCATCGCCATCGATATAATACAGGAAATCAGGAAGAAACCGATTGCCAGCTGATTGGCCGGTAAAATATCGAGCAGGAGATATGCCGTACTCTCCGAACCACCCGCCGCCTGTGCCATACTGCTGAACACTCCGGCAAACAGAAAGATCAGTATCATGGCTACGATATTTTCATCGCCGACTCCCTGCGACATGACTTTTAATTTTTCCTGAAATGACAGTTTCCGGTTCTGCAGCAATGCAACGACCAGTGCAATGGTAAATGCCACTACTACGGACATGATATAAAATCCCTGATTTTCCCCTTTTACATACTGATAATAAATACCGCTCCCGACATATAACACAAGGAAAACCACGATCGGGCATAATGCCGCCGCCTTTCCTTTCTTTTCCGTCTGACTCATATCCTTTCCTCTCTCACATCCATGTCAATAATTTCCTTCTCTGATTCTGCCTGCCATATAAACAGAGAATCCATATGCTTCTTTAATATTCTTTTTCCGCCGCAGTCGCCCTGAAGGCTGAACAGTTCTTCCCTCAGGCTCTCATGAAAGCCGCATGGATTATAGAGCTGCCCCTTCCAACCGACCGCACCAGCCAGGCACCCGCTTTTTTCCAGACCTGTAATAAAACCGGCAAAGGTTTCATAGGTCAGTGCGGGCTGATCACAAACTGCAAATATATTGTAATCCGCCTTTCCTGCGTGTTCCAGTCCCAGTCTTATGGAATGGGAAATTCCATATTCCGGATGAGGGTTATCCACATAATCGATACCGGATCCGGCTATTGCCTGCTTTATTTCCTCATAGCGGGACACCAGAATAACCTGATTTATATTATTACAATTTTGTTTTATTTTAATTGCATTATCTGTAATGTATCTGTACATTGGTCTGTCATGCAGCAGAAACAGCATCTTATCACCGCCAAATCTTGTGCCGTTTCCTGCTGCCAGAAGGATAATATTACTGCTCATGCATACCCTTCCATATCTTCTCCGGCGTAACCGGAAGTTCACGAATCCATACATGCGTCGCATTATATACCGCATGTGCAATCGCCGGACTCGGTGTATTTATGACGATTTCACCTATGGATTTTGCCCCGAATGGTCCGGTCGGTTCGTAACTACTCTCAAATTCCACCCTGAGATTTCCCATGTCAAGTCTGGTTGGAATCTTATACTGCATAAATGAAGAAGTATAATTCTTTCCATCACTGCCGTAGATTACATCTTCATACATTGCCATTCCGATTCCCTGTACCAGGCCGCCTTCTGTCTGTACCCTGGCAAGATTTGGATTGATCACCGTACCGCAGTCCACCACGGCAACATAGTCGATAATATCATATTTTCCGGTTACTTTGTCCAGTTCAATCTCTACCATTCCTACCATAAACGGAGGCGGTGAAACCGGAGAGGAATGCTGTTTTGTCACTTCCAGCTCGTGCGTATTATTACACATTGCCTTATTTGCAATATCTTTCAGGGAAACCTCCGGTCCGCCCGGAACAAATACCCTCTGTCCGTCAAATTCAGCGTCCTCTTCCGGCACTCCCAGAATCTCTGCCCCGTTTCTGCAGATCTTTTTTCTCAGTTCTTCCGCCGTCTTAACCACTGCCATACCGGTAATATAGGTTGTACTGGATGCATACGATCCACAGTCATACGGAGATACATCCGTATCAACTCCCGATACAATGATATTTTCGACATCACAGTCCAGGCAGTCAGCCGCCATCTGGGCAAGAATGGTATCACAGCCGGTCCCCATATCGGTACAGCCTACCATAAGGCTGTAGAATCCATCATCATTGACCTTTAACGTAACCGAACCGACATCACAGTTTGAAATACCGGAACCCTGCATTGCCATGGCTACTCCTACACTTCTTACTTTGCCGTTTCCCATGTCTTTACACGGATATTTCTCATCCCATCCGATCATTTCCTTCGCTCTTGCCAGGCATCGGTCCAATGCACAGCTGTTTGCCGTTTCTCCATAATATGCCGGCATCTTCATTCCTTCCCTGACCATGTTTAATTCACGTAATTTTACCGGATCCATGTCCAGCTTCGCCGCCAGTTCATTGACCGCCGATTCCAGTGCGAACAATCCCTGTGTTGCGCCATATCCGCGGTATGCCCCTGCGCTGCAGACATTGGAATACACTACATCATAGGAGAAATGAAAGGCTTCCGCTCCACTGTATAACGGAATGGATTTATGTCCGGACAGACCTACCGTCGTTGGTCCATGCTCCCCGAACGCACCGGAATTGGAAAGGGTATGAACCGAGATTGCTCGTATTTTTCCTGTTTTGTCCGCTCCCAGTCTGACAGTTACTTCCATCTCGTGACGTGGGGAAGAAGCGATCTGTGACTCTTCTCTTGTGTATACAATCTTTGCCGGCTTTCCTGTTTTCATGGTTACAAGTGCCGGATAAACTTCGGTCACTACCGTCTGTTTTGCCCCAAATCCACCACCAATTCTCGGCTTTACCACACGAATCCGTGATTTCGGAATATCAAGGGCATTGGAAAGAATTCTTCTTACATGGAACGGAATCTGCGTCGAGGACACAACATTCAATCTTCCGAAAGCATCCATATAACTGTAAGTCCGAAAGGTTTCCATCATCGCCTGCTGGTTTGCCTTTGTGTGATAGGTATGTTCCACCACATAATCACACTCCGCAAGGATTCCTTCCACATCTCCGTGTGTTTCCGATGCACTTGCACACAGATTTCTCCGGTTATCCGCACCCACGGGACAGAGTGATTTCCAGTCCTCCTCCGGATGAATCAGAATCTCATTATCCTTCGATTCGCGAAAATCCAGAATCGCCGGCAATTTCTGATATTTTACCTTTATCAGTTTCATCGCTTTATTGACCGCCTTTTCATCCTCACCTGCCACAATGGCAACCGCATCACCCACATAACGCACCCTCTGATCCAGAATCAGCCTGTCATACGGGCTTGGCTCCGGAAATGTCTGACCTGCCATGGTAAATCGTTTGCCCGGTGTATCTTTATAGGTAAGAATACAGGTGATCCCCGGCACTTTTTCAGCAATCTTTGTATTAATCTCTTCTATAATACCATGCGCAATAGGACTTCTAAGCACTTTACAGATCAGACAGTCCTTTGGTGCAATGTCATCTGTATACACCGGTTTTCCCGTAACCAGTGCCATCGCATCTTTTTTTCTGATCGCCTTATTTACAAAATGATTACTCATGACTGCCTCCTTCCGCCTGTTTTGCCTGCAGGTATGACTGTACCGCCCTTAAATGTCCCTGATATCCGGTACATCTGCATAAATTTCCTTCCAGATATTCCTTTATCTCCTGCTCATCCGGCTGCTGTAATTCCTTTGTCATGGCAATCACATTTACAATAAATCCCGGATTACAGAATCCACACTGATCGGCACCCTGATCGGCGAGAAATGAACCAAACTCCTCAGCTTCCTTCTGCAGTCCTTCCAGTGTGAAAATCTCTTTTCCATTCGCCCTGACTGCAAGTGTTGTACAGGATAAAACTGGCTTTCCATCCATCAGAACCGTACAGAGACCACAATTTGAAGTTTCACATCCTCTTTTCACACTGTAACAGCCTTTTTCCCTGAGATATTCCAACAGCGGCATATCCACGGCAATCTCATCCGTGATCTTTTTTCCGTTTAATGAAAACTGAATCTTCATCTCTCCTCCTTATCCGGCTCTGTGCCATTTCTGATTTCTTCCAATGCACGGTTTAACAGGGTATCTGCCAGAAAACTGCGGTATTCCCGTCCCGCTCTCATATTGCTTCCAAATACAACCGGCTCTTTCCATGTTCCGTTTTCCAGCTCCCTTAATACGGCTCTCGCCGGTCTTGCACCGACAGCCGCCACCTGGCTTCCATCCGCCAGTTCTGCCGCACACACGGCAACAACCGGAAAATCCGTTGATTGCAGACGGAAAGACTGATAAGCCGTCCTTCTGCCATCTTTCTTCACAATCAGCCGGATCAGAATATCCCTGTCATATTTCATCTGTGCAAATTCACGAAGCGGAACAATTCCTCCGGAGAACAGTTCCACATAACTGTCCATGGCAAGAAAACAGGTCAGAACATCGGAAAAGCCGAATCTTCCGTATATACTTCCGCCCACCGTTGCCAGATTACGAAACTGTATGCCGACAATATGTCGTACCGCCTCCTGGCAGGCATGATTAAAATACTGATTCAGTCCCTCATGTGTCTCAATCTGTCTCAATGTGACCATACAACCAATCGAAAACTCTTCCTCATTCTCTGTAATTGTATCCAGTCCCAGTCCTGATAAATCAATCGCCGTTCCATAACTCTTCCTGCCCGTCTTTAACCAGCCGGTTCCACCCAGCACAATATTATTCTTCTTCTGATTCAATTCATATGCCTGATCCACACTCTCTGCCAGTACATACTGCTGAAATGAAAACATCTTCTTCCACCTTTCTGATTTCTTAAAATTGTTAATTGCGAAACTCATAATATATATCTATTGTATATGCAAATCGAACAATTACTAAGAAGGTACTATGAGGCAGGTACTAAGGAGGGACCCAATTTATTGGGAAGATTCCTTAGTACAGTCGATATTTAATACCGCTACCCACGCACTAGGGAAACTTCCCTAGTGCCATAGCCGAATGTAGCGAGAGCGTGCCTTCGTGTCATTGTTTCATTTGCATATATATTTATAAATATTTAAGTGTTTTGCAATTACCTATATCTGGTATACCGCTGCGTTGTAATTGAGCGGATTTCTCTCATTGTAATCAAATCCCACTATCTGCACACTTTCCGGCAGTTCCGCCTGTGTATTCCATGTCTGCACCGGAATTCCCATATCCCGGATCAGCTTCCAGCTTCGTACGGACAATGCTTCGATATGTTCGCCGTGATGTCCCATTTCTCTGGAAATCTGACGGAAGAAATCGCGGTACTCCTGTACATCCGGTGCAAAATCCGGTCTTGTTTTCATGTTTTCCCGCAGGTACACATCGAAAGTCATAAGCTCACGAAGAATCTGCTCTTCCGTATGAAGCTCCGGTCTTTCCGCAAAAAAATCCCGGAAAAACTGCAATAAAATACGGTAGCGGTCAATTCTTGCGTGTTTTTTATTTTTCTCAAAATGCACTTCATAGTATTCACCCAGCTTTTCAAACATCGCAAACGGAGTATCAAAATAGGTCAGGAGATATCGCAGGCTGCAGGTGAACTGCTCACTGTTGTAATACTGTTCAACCATATCCTCGACCTGTTTTAATTTCAATATCTCATCAAAGCTGAGCCAGTCTGTATACAATACTTCATATGGCGGATAACTGCGGTAGGCAATTCCATATTTTTCACTTTTTTCTGCAATCGCCGAACCTTTTAACACCTTGAGAAAGCCAAGCTGAAGCTGGTCGGAATACAGGGCATAGATTTCGTTGAAGGAATGTTTAAAGCTTTCAAAATCCTCGTAGGGCAGTCCCGCAATGAGATCAAGATGGAGATTAATATTCTGGAAACCACGCAGTTTTTGCACCACCTCTTTCAGCCGCACAAGGTCCATCTTCCGGCTGACTTCCTTTATGGTAATGTCGTTTGTGGACTGCACACCGATTTCAAGCTGCACCAGCCCTGGCCGCATATTTTTCAGAATCTCCAGTTCCTCCTCACCTAACAGATCCGCTCCGATTTCAAAATGAAAGTTTGTTATACCATTGTCATGCTGTGCAATGTATTTCCATATGGCAGTTGCATGTGACTTATTGCAGTTAAAGGTACGATCCACGAATTTGACCTGACTAACCTGATGGTCCAGAAAGAACTGTATCTCCTTTAATACTTTATCAATACTCCGGAAACGCACCGCTTTGTCCAGAGAGGACAGGCAGTAGCTGCAGGAAAACGGACAGCCCCTGCTCGTTTCGTAGTACAGAATCTTATGTCTCAGACTTTGAAATAATGCATTCGGCACAAGTTCCGTTCCTTGCTCCGTTTCCGCTTCGTCCGCATAGATAAATGGCAACGAGGACAAATCGATCGGCTGCGGCGGTGTGCTGTCAAATTCCCCTTCTGTATCATTTCCATAATAATCACACAGAGATGCAAAGACACGTTCGCCCTCGCCGCACATGACTCCGGTGATCTCCGGATGCTCCTGCAGAATTTCCTCTCTATTATAGGACACCTCCGGACCACCCAGCCAGATATCCGTATGGGGAAGCAGTACCTTTAACTCCTTTATCAGTGTCATGACATAGGAAATATTCCAGATATAACAGGAAAATCCGATCACATCCGGCTTCTCCCGGTAGATTTCTTCCAGTATCTCATCTATCTGCTGGTTAATGGTAAACTCCCGGTAGATAACGGATACCCTGCCGTCCTTCACCGCTTCGCTGTATTTCCGGGCATATGCGTCCAGGCAGTATACTGCCAGATTGGAATGTATGTATTTTGCATTGATTGCCGCCAGTAATATTTTTTTACTCATCGGATTCCCTCCAGTACTGTTTTTAGGGCAATGATCAGACCATTTTTCAGAGATGCCTCTTCAATGTATTCCTGCCTGGTATGTTCTCCCGCACCCAGACACGTTCCAATGCAGATAGACGGAATTCCCCGCGACAGCGGAACATTACAGTCCGTAGAACCGCTTTTTACATCCGGTGCTTTTCCTGTTATTTCCCGTATTATCCGGCTGATCCGTTCCACAAGTCCGATCTGCTGCACCATGCCCTCCTCTGAAAATCCACCCATCGAAGGTCTTATGCCCAGAATATCTTTCTTCACTTCCAGTTCTCCCGCACCTTCCTGTCTGGTTTTCTCCAACAGGGTATCAAAATATTCCTGCAATTTTCCAAGGCTCTCCGAATCGTCCGAACGGATTTCAAAATCCGCCTGACATTCTTCTGCAATGGCATTTACCGTTGTTCCGCCCTGTATCCGTCCCACGTTGTAAGTGACCGCTCCGCTGTACTCTTCCGGATTGATCTGATAAAAAAGCCGAATCAGTTCACTCATCGCCACAATGGCGTTTTTTCTGCCAAAATCATTGTACGAATGTCCGCCCTGTCCCGTGATGGTGATTTTATACCGGACCGATCCCAGTGCCTTACAGAAAATCGTCGTATAGTCCAGGTCAAAAGCTATCCAGCGGCAGATTTCCGGATAATGCTCCAGCACTCTCTTACTTCCTGCGAGGTTGCCCGTTCCCTCTTCGCATACATTGAACACGAATAAGAGCCTCTTCTCCGGCACAATCCCCTCTTCAAAAATATATTTTGCACAGAATAGCAATGAACATATGTTCGCCCTGTTGTCTTTGATTCCCAGACCGTATATCCTGCCGCTTCCATCCCGCTCAAACGGAAGCGGTCCTTCCATATCCGGAAACACCGTATCCGTATGGGCAGTCACCGCAAAACACTCACTTCCCGGCTCAAATGCTTCTCCCAGTTCACAGTACACATTGCAGATATCGTCCTCATAAATATGCACCTGGTCATATCCAGACTTCTCCGCATATCCACACAGCAGTTTTTTAATCAACTCCGCAATCCTGTTTTCCCTGTACGATGGGGACGGTGTCTCCGTCAGTGCCTGTAAGACATCTGCATACTCCTGCCTGTTCTCCTCTGCAAACACACTGTAATCCTTCATATCAGTCTCTCCCTTCTGATTTTTTTTAATGATAGTTAATTGCAAAACTCATAATTTATCTTTATTGTATATGCAAATCAAACAATT
>OGIO01000643.1_pt1 | contig 39104 bp, 26 predicted proteins | sample 1571841 | NCBI WGS metagenome assembly OGIO01 (sample SAMEA2582111, study PRJEB24529) | metagenome | biome: Human gut stool | place: China | collected 2011
TAAGATTTGCGGGGATAGCGGGCTGTTTTTCACCCACATGTATCCCCGAAGCCTCCTTTTATTGCACAGTTGGAGCTCCCTAAATAGTGCGAAGCCCGGTGTTACCAGCGCCTGGCTTTCGCATTTCTTCTAAGTTCCTTGCGGGAGATCTCGCCGTACCAGAAGGCAGACCGCAAAGGGGCGCCTTGCCTCTTCATAGAAGCAATGACTGTGGCAGGACTTACAGATCTTCCATACTCCGGCAGGCGAGTTTCGTCGTGAACTTGCGGTACTCCGCATGGTTCGACAGGAAAAGATCTGCACGAGTCCGAAGTTTCTCTTCGTCGTACTTGTTTCGGTTTCGCTTCACCTCCGCAAAGAAAATTTCTTTGTCGAAGGGGTTCACCGCGACGATGTCGATTTCGTTTTCTCCCTTCCGATCCCACCAGGAACCGACTTCACTGAAATCACCGGTTTCCCACAACTGTTGTTTGAAATAGCTCTCGAGGACGTGCCTTCCCATGAAGTCGGGGAGTGTTGCATTAACGTGCTCCAGGAGTCGGCGAACGTTCCCCTGTTCGATAAGCGCATAGTGCGGATTGATGTATCGAAACCAGAAGAGAAGGAAGGGGTCCGTCAGCACAAGGCGGTGACCGCGGTTGTTGACGGCTCCGCCGACGGGTTCTTCACGACGGATGATTCGCCAGTGGTTTTCAAGTTTGTAGAGTTGGCTCTCGACATTCTGACTGCCGAAGGATGAAAGAATCTCGCTTCGCTTGGTTTTGCCTGCGGCAATCTTGGAAAGCGTTTCGAAATACAGAGCGTAGTCGTCCTTGAATTCGGTGTGTAGCAAGGTCTCCCCTTCCGTGATGAAGAAGGACGCGGGTGCCAGGACCGCGCGCAACATGGCGTCCGCATCCGTCTTTCCCGACTGCATCAACATTTCGATGTATTTTGCGACGCCTCCCGTGATCATGTGAAGCGTCAACAGATCTTCCGCCCTGTAGTCCGGATTGTAATCGTGCAGGATCGTTTTCACCGTGGTTGTGGAGAAGGGCCGGAGCACGAGTTGGCCGTCCTTGCGTCCGTACAGCGGCGCATTGACGTTCTCGGTGATTTCTCTCATGGCCGTTGCTACGGAACCGGTGAGGATCAGAAGCATCTTCGTCTTTTTGCGAAGGCGATCCCATAACTTCTGCAGTTCGCCGAAAAACGAAGGCTCAAGAGTCTCCAGATTTTGAAATTCGTCGATCATGAGGACCATAGGCTGCGTTTCGGTCTTCCCCAAAAGATATTTGAAGAGAGAGGCAAAGGTCGAGAACGCGGCGTCCAATCCTTTAAGCCCGAGCATTCCGGCGTTTTCCTCCAAAAAGGCGCGGACATTTCCTTCGGCCGACAAGCCTTTGTTGACGAAGAGGAAAAGGTAGGGCACCCGACCGTTTTCGAAGACGTGGTTGACGAGCGAGGTCTTTCCAATGCGGCGTCTTCCGGTGATGACGAGCATGCGGCTGCAGTCGTTGAGCACCTGCTCGAGGCTGTCTTCAAGCCAGGCGGATTCTTCTTGGCGGTCGTAGAACGGAAAGGACATGATCGTACGGCGTGAACGGAGGATACGAGGCCATTATATATCGAAAGCATTACGACTAAAACACTTTTGATCGTAATGCTTTTTGAGTCAAGGCATACCCTTTCTTGCAGTAGCCGGTTAACCAAATGGTGAGAAGTCTGACGTGCCTCCGGAGAACTTTCTGGTCTTACAGAAAAAGAAGGACGCTCCGAAACATCATCTTCGCTGAAGCGTTTATGCGGCGTATGAAAAGGCCGGTCCATTTCTGAACCGGCCTTGTGAGAGATCTTTGCGGGCGACCTCGGTACTTTGCCTCACCGCCCGCAGAGAGTCGTCACGCCGACGACGCCCGGTCGCCGGCCTTTCGGTTACGCACCCGTCGCGGCGGACTCACCCGCAATGCGGCCGTAGGTAAACGCGTCGCCCAAGGCGTTGCCGCCCACGCGGTTCGTCCCGTGGATGCCGCCCGTCACTTCGCCCGCGGCGTAGAGCCCCGGAATGACCTTGCCGTGACGGTCGAGCACTCGGGCCTTCACGTCGATCTTGACGCCGCCCATCGTGTGGTGGCGCGCCATCCCGATCGGACCCGCATAGAAGGGAGCCTTTTCGATCTTGTGCGCGAGCATGCGCGGCGCACGGCCGAGCGGATCCTTCTTCGTGTCGACCGTCTTGTTGTATTCGGCGATCGTCTTCTTGAGCTCTTCGGCGGGAACGCCGATCTTGCCCGCGAGTTCTTCGATCGTCTGCGCTTCAAAGAGCGTGCCGTCCGCAAGAGCCTTCTTGTTCGTTTCGCCCTGGAACTTGTTGTCCGCGGCAAAGCCAACCGAGTCGGTGAGCGGATAGACGGTCTGTGCGGTCTGCGCGAGCGTCGCGTCGCGGATCACGTCGCGGCGGGAGTCTTCGGCGACGAAGCGCTTCCCTTCCTTGTTGACGAAGATCGAGTACTCGATCACCTGAATGAGGTTGCCTTTCGACTTGTAGCCCGGGGCCGTGCCCGGAATGCACTGGATGTAGTCGAGACCGATCGCGAGCGCTCCGATGTCCTGCATGGCGACCAGGACTTCGCCCGTGGCGCCCGGCTGGTTCGTCGTGGAGAGCTTGGTGAGGCGCGGGTCGAAGTAGGCGCACATTTCGGCGTTGTAGGCGTAGCCGCCCGCCGATGCGACGACGCCCTTCGTGGCGCGCCAGTACTCCTTCTTCCCCTTCACCTCGACTTCGACGCCGAGCACGCGGCCTTCCGACGGATTTTCACGAATGAAGGCCGTCACCTTGTGGCCCGTGAGGACTTCGCCCTTGAGTTCCTTCAGGCGCTTCAGCATCGCTTCGATGTAGGCATAACCCTTCTGACCCTGCGGGTTGCGGCAGCGCGGCCAGAGGCCGCCGTAGATCTGATAGATGGGCGTAAAGGTGACGCCGAGCTTGCGGAACCATTCGACCGTTTCGGGCATCTTTTCGGCGTACTGGGCGACCAGAGCCGGGTCGGCGCGGAAGTCGCCCGCGGCGAGCGTCTGTTCGGTATGAAGCTTCGGGGAGTCTTCGATGCCGGCCTTCTTCGCTTCTTCCACGATGGCGCCGTTCATGCCGCCGCCCGACACCATGGTGTTGCCGCCGGGCATGCCGAGCTTTTCAAGGATCGCGACCTTCGCGCCCTTTTCCAGCGCCGTGATGGCGGCGGCGAGACCCGCACCGCCTGCGCCCACGATGATGACGTCGACGGTGTGATCCCACTTCTTGGGAATCGAGCAGAGGTCGGCGGCGTGCGCCGCGCCCGTGAGACCGACGGCCGCGACGGCGGCGGTGGAGCCGAAGAACTGACGACGGGAGATGTTGCTCATGGATGAACTCCTTTTTGGGGACGGGGCGGGGCGGACGGAGGTCGTATGACAGTGGGATCCGCCCCGCGGACCCGTCAAGAGAAAATGCTCTTCTTGCAAGTTCATGGTAGGTGAGGGAGGACGGAAAGTCATTCGATCTTTCCCTATGGTTGATGTGCAAAATCGTGAATGAATGTTCCAAAATTTTGATATTCTGAAGGTTTTTGGGAGGTGGTGTCCGACACGATTTGCGGAGGTGTTTTCCCTTCTTTCCCAAGGATTTCGTTGACGTATTCCCGGCGGGCGATCGATAATTTTTTCTTTTCCTTTCATTCTCTCCCAACTCCGTTTTAACCTCATGCCGGACACAGACAACAACACTGAAGAGATTCGCCGCTTCGTCGCGCAGTGGCTTCTGGAAGAAAACCGCCGGACCGCCGTCGCCGATTTTCAACGCCCGTATACATGGTCCGAAAGTCACGTGACGGCCTTTACGGAATCGCTCCTTGACTCGCTTTTTCGTCCGGAGAAGGGCTCGCCCGACATCGGGGTCGTGGTGATCGAAGAGACGTCCGACGCGGATTTCATCGTGGACGGTCAACAGCGCCTCCTGACCTTTGCTCTCCTCATCGTCGAATGGTACGGGGAAGAGATTTTGGGGGCTAGAAAGCTCGGTGTGAGAACGTGGTCCCGCCTCAGGCAGCTTCTCCGGACGAACAATCTGCAGAGCACCGTCCATGCCAGCAGAATCCGCCGAATCATTCGGAACGTGTGTCACCGACGTTCCGATGCGAGCGCCGCTTCGAAAGGGGAAAGGCTTGCTTTGCTCCGGAGCGTGACCTTTTCCATCGTGTCTTTTGAGCGCAAGCGTGGAGAGACTTCGAACCCCGCGGTCCGCAACTTTTTCGAGCCGCTCAATACGACGGCGAAACCCTTGAACGGCGGGCAGATTCTCAAAGCTCACCACATGGGGAGAATTTACGGGAACAATCCCGCGGCGACATGGGACCGACAGTCTCGGTACGAAACGTGGTTCCGCAGTCACAAAGAAGATGAGAGGCTTGGGCTGAGCACCTTTTCTCCCTTCTGTTTTAATCGAAACGAAGAAATTTCCGTCGAGCGTTTCATCGATTCGCACGATCAGGACGCCTACTACCGACTGGGCTGCGGCTTCGTTCAGGGCGTGCAGGCCATGCTTCTCGGTCAGGACAAATGGTGGTGGGAGATCACCTCGCAGGGGAGCGAACGACAGGCTCCTTTCGAACGGCTTGAGGGGAGTCCACGCGGAACCTCGAACGAAGGTAGCGGAGCGGGAACCGATCGTAGATGGCGGGCCACGGAGCCGCTCGCCTTTTCGGAGGCGGAAGGGTTCTTCCGCATGGTCGGGCGTTTTGCGCGGCTGTATGACGCCTACTGTCTGGAACTCTCGTGTCTTTCCGAGCGGTTCGGCGAGGTGATTCAGGAAAAGATCGCGGATCACGGTCTCTCAGAGGATGATCCGGACCGCCGTCCCGCAAGGCTTGTGTGCAGAGCGGCGCGCCTCATGGCGGCCTTCGGCCGGTGTCTCGTCAAGTGGAGTAAAGAGGACAAACGGCTTCAGACGGAAGCGTCTCTCGGGAGACTCTGTCGTTGGGAAAACAATGAACGAATCGAAATCGTGCCTTGGGTAAGCGACGCCGGCGCTTGGCTGGCCTTGCCCGACATCCCGAACGACTTGTCAAACACGTACGGTTCCATCCCGACCGTTGTGTATGCCGCCGCGCTTCTCTGGAGCGACAAGTTTCCGCAGAAGGAAGCCGACGACGACATCGTGCGGCTTCTCATGGTGCAGCTTCTCTTCGCCCGTTTCTGTTCAAGATGGGACAGCGTCTGGAGGTCGCTTTGCATGTGGGAAGCCGTGGCCGCCGCGCATTTTTCGACGAATGCGCAGGGAGCGCTTTGGCGCTTTTTGAAGACCGCGCGCAATATGGGCACCCAATGGCCCCGGGAACTTGAGGCGACGATCAACCGAATGCCGGGCGGACGTGAGGCAAACAAACCTCAAAATAAGCACGCATCCGACGAGGGGCTTCCACCCGAAGAAATGAAGGCCCTCGACGAACTCCGTTCGCTTCTTTCCCAGTATCTGAGTTTCTGACCGCATCATGGCGCATCGTACTTTTGTCAATCATTACGACCTCTCGGCCCTCGATCTTCTGGCGGCCAGCGGGAATTTTCTTCGGCAAATCGCCCAACGGGCCGAGCGGGAGCCCGCGCTCCACATCCCCTTCTGGCAGCGAGACTATGACTGGGGAAAGAAGCAGATCGAGAATTTCCTCTCGTCCGTTCATCAGGCGGCGCAGTCGAAGACCGACCTCTACCTCGGGACGCTCGTCTTCGGGATTCACTCGAAATACCCCGACAAAATTCTCGTGATCGACGGTCAGCAACGTCTGCGGAGCATCCAGAACCTTCTCATCCGTTCCCGAGAGTATTTCGGCCAGGGCGAGTCCGCAGACGTACTGCCGCTCGTTCACGGTCTCGGCGACGCGGAAAGGCCGATTCAGACGGTCGAGGCGGTGAAGGCGAGCTTTTCCTCCGACGAGCAAAGGACGGCCTTCTCTCTCGAAAGTCTCAAGGACAAGGGCTTTAATGAAGTCGCTCCCGAGGAGTGGCTCCTCCGTCTGAAGTTTCGTGCGGTCGTCACGTACTTCAAGCGCGACGGACGTTGTGCGGAGGATCCGTTCGACGTCGTCATGTCGAATCTATTCGCCAACGTAAACCGCCAGGCCAAGCCCCTCGACGACATTGACGTCGCGAAGGCGAAGATTCTCTTCGGACTTCGCAAATTCGGGTACGAAAAGGAGGCCGAAGAATTCGCCCGCGAGTGGGAGACGGCGAGAATGCTGCAGTTGGTGCCTACGCAACTGGCGGACAGGGCGTTGCTTGACGGCGACGTTCTCGACGACAAGACCGAAAAGATCCTCACGGCCGTGCCCTACGACCCCGAGACGGTGCGCGTGCAGTTTTCGCGTTACCTGCTTCTTGTAAAGGCCTTTGCTGAAGGGGTCGACGCTCCCGTGAACAAGGAATACCAAGAGATCGCATACAAAGGGGCTTTCGGTGACGAATTCGAGAAATTGCGCCGGGGAGACGACGGCGACGCGCTTCTTGCGTTTGCCGGGGCTCTCAAAACGGTGAACGACCTCTTTCTTGCAAACCGCGACTTTCTCCTTCTCGCCCGCCGCAACCGCGTGGAAGTGAAGGAGGGCGAGGAAGCCGAAAAACGTCCGCTTCTCACGCCCGCACGGAATCGACTGCTGATGTTCCAGGGCTACGTGAGCGGCGGAACGACGCGCGCGAGCTGGTTCTCTGAAAAGACGCTTATGCGGCTTCTGCGGGAATTGGCGTGTTGCCGGCAGGTAGAAGACGCGGCTCTGGACGAAATCCTGGTGAGACTCGAAAAGGAACTTTTTAAAGACTTGATGAGTTCCTCGGGTGAAGGCCCGACCCTCACCGCGCGCGACTGGTTCCTCTGGCGGGCGCTGTTCGATGTCGAAGGGAATCCTGTCTACAAGGCGGCCGTGAAGGGGTGCGAGAAGATGATCGAGACATCGGCCGCAAGCTTCACGGTCGACTCGGGCGAAGCCCTTTTGCGGATGTTGAGAGCAAACGCCAAGCCGTACGAACCGGATGGACTCCCCACCGTTACTGGAGCCGCTCAAGTTGAACATTGGGCTGCGATTGAGCGCGGTCGGGAAAAAGAGAAGGAGATGATCGATCTCTTCGAATCGCTTTCCAATAAGGCCCACATTGCCGAGGGTCTCAATCAGTCGATGCGAAACGACAGCATTCTGAAGAAGGCCGGGCACCGCGATCCCTCCTGGTGGCCGACGCTGCAGTTCCTCGCAGCGTATTCGGCCTGCGGCAGGGGATGGGCCGTGGCGGCGAATTCGCTCGACCAGACGAATCTCGAGGCGTTCATCAAACCGCTCGACGAATTCTGGAAGACGGTCGCGGAAGAGTACAAGGCAACGAATAACGCTGAAGAAAAGGGCTGTTGATCCGGGGAACGACGGAAACAGGAGGTTACCATGGGCCGAGCGAACGCTTAGGTGTAGCGGAAAATGCTCTCAATCAGGCGAATCTCGAGATTTCCATCAGGTCGCTTAACGAGTTCTGGAAGACGGTGGCAGGAAAGTCTTGAAGAGAAGATCGGTAAAAAAATGGTGGTTATCTGCTAATATCGGTAAAGCACAGTTTTACCGTTTTACCGATTGCTAATCATGAGGCTTCAGGAACCCGAAGGACCCATGCTTGAGTACAAGCAGGAATGGAGCGATACGGCCAAGAAGACGTTGATCGCCTTCGCCAACCATCTCGGCGGTATTATGCAGATAGGCGTCGCCGATGACGGGGAAGTGGTGGGTTGCAATTTTGATCGTGTCGACCGCAGCGTCCGCAGTTTTGCGCGCGACGGCGTCGAGCCCGCCATGACCCGTTTGGTGGACGTCAAAAAGCAGGAACTCGGCGGGAAAGTCTTTGCAACCGTCCTTGTGAAACCCGGGGACCACCGTCCGTACTCTTTTCGAGGAAAGGTGCTGACGGAGGGCGGCGTATACATTCGTCTCGGCGGGCAGACCGTGCCCGCCAAGTTGGAAGAGGTCGTTCAGCTGATTCAGCGCGGTGATCCGAGAACGTGGGAGAGTCGTCCGAGCGCGGAGCAGAGCTTGACCTTCAAAGACGCCTCCGAGATTTTGCAGGGAAACCGGATTCCTTTTGATGAAGGATACTGGCTGGGATACGGACTATACAACCGAGAGCGCGAGTACACCAATTTGGCGCTTCTTCTTTCCGATCAAAATCCCTACCGCGTCGTCGTCAACAGGTACTACGGATCCGGAAAGTTGGAAAGTTCGGTTCGTATCGACGGATCCATTCTGCGGCAATGGATTGTCGCTCGAGATCGATTGTTTGAGGTGAACGTTCCCGTAATCGACAAAGAGACCGAGGACTTCGCACGAAAAGAAACCTATCCCTGGCCTAAGGTGGCGGTGCGCGAGTCGCTCACCAACACGCTTGCGCATCGCGATTATTCATCACCTCTTCAGGTGTCGGTCAACATTCATCCCGCAGTGATTTCGTTTTATACGCCGGGCGGGATCCCGCCGGAATTGACGCTCGAGGAAGCATTGAGGGAGGGCGCGAGCTTTTGCCGCAACGAAAAGTTGACGGAGTTCTTCATGCGGCTCCACTGGATGGAGAAGGCGGGGACGGGATTCGGCGACATTTTCCGCGCCTATGCGGATTATCCTCAAAAACCAAAGCTGCAGCACATTGGTCGATCCTTCGAAATTGAGTTGCCGCGAATCAATGAGAATGTGACGGGCAGAGAGTCCGCTGCGCTTCTTTTTATTCAGGCCAATCCGGAGGGGCGAACCCGCTCGGAGATCGAGGCTTATCTCGGTTGCAGTCGTCCGACCGTGTTGAACATGCTCAAGGAACTCAAAGAGAGCGGTCGTGTGGCGGTAAAGGGGCGCGGTCCGTTGACGAGATATGTCGCACGCTGAAGACGAGACGGCGCTCGGGTAATCAGGACGAGGTTGTCGAGCTTAAGAAAACCAAAACTGAAAAAAGAAAGGAAAGCCTCGCCATTGTAAGAATTGGCGCACATCGGGTTACGTGCGGGCGGGGCTACCGGCCTCCTCCTTCGGGGAGGCCGGGAAGAAAAACGTCATCAGTTTGCCTTGACCTGAGCGGCCGCCTTGGGCTTCGCTCGGGGCTTCGCCCCTGTTTCTCATCGGGGAAAGAGGCCGACGGCCTTAGCCTGCGGTCTTCGGGGCGCGGCGGCCTTACTGCATGGGCAGGGAAAGCGGACGAGGCCGCAGCGGACGATTCGGAGGGAGGATCGGCAGGGACGGGCGAAGCCCGAACGAGAGAGGTTCGGGCGAAGTTCCCCATGTCAGCCGTGCAATGGACCAACGCAAACCGCCCGGCCGGAAACTCTTCCGAGCGGGCGGTTTGCTTGTGCGGTGCGGGCCGCGTTCGGTGCGGCCCGTCAGGTCGGGAAAGTTCGCCCTGCGTCAGAGCGCGGGCATTTCCACTTCGTAGACGACGTTCTTGTCGCCTTCGAGACCGAGGATGAAGAGCGAGCCGTCCTTCTGCGCGAGCGAATGGGGTTTGGCCATTTCGGGGAGCGCATAGGTCTTTTCAACGAGGGCGCGTTCGGGATCGATCACGAGGAGCGTGTTGTACTGCGCGGAGACCGCGAGGATCTTGCCGCCCGCATATTCGGCGCCGACCACGTAGTAGTCGAGGGGCTTTTCAATCTTCCCGAAGGCGGGGGCCGCCTTGAGGTTGCGCTCCATCAGCACCTTGCGGTCGCTCATGTCGAAGGTGGCGACGATCGAGTGCTTCTGCTTGTTGTTCGGCACCGTGACGATGTGCGCCTGGTTCTTGTCGTCGAACGTGATGTTCGTCGTGTAGGAGAAGCGCGCACGGGACGTGTTGAAGCGCGGACGCGCGGTCTTCCAGACGTCGGCGAAGGCGGGGGTCGCTTCACGGAAAACGCGCCACTGCCACCAGGGATCGACCTTTGCGGGGTCGATCAACTTCGTGCCCCACATCGTCTTGTTCTGAGCCATGGCGATGAGGTTGTCGCCCCAGAAGTCGGCGTCGACCGTCACGCGGATGTCGTTGCCGTTGGGTCGGTCGAGAATCGCCTTGTCGGTCACGGTCTTGAGGGCCGCGTCGGTGTAGTAGATGCCGGCGTTGTCGGTGACGAAGGCGAACTTCTGAAGCTTTTCGTTGTAGCTCACGCCCACGACCGTGCCGAGCCCGAAAACGCCCTTGGGTTCAAAGGGAAGAACGGTTTTTCCCTTCGCCTTCAGTTCGCCCGCGGCGGGCAGAGGCGCGGCCTTTGGGTCGGCGTTGAAGGTGATCTCTTCGTTGACGCCCGCAACCCACGGCGTGTCGACGTCGTAGCCGCCGCGAAGACTCCAGGGCGAAACGGCGCGGCCCCAGAGGCTCATGGTCCAGTCGTGCGAGGCCTTCGAGATGTCAAGCGTGAAACGAACCGGATTGCCCTTGCCGGCAAACGGCGGAACGCCGTTTTCAAGGAAGGCCTGGAAGGTGTTCGAGAGGCAGACCGCAAAGCTCATCGCCACGACGGCCTTGGCGTAGCCCGAGAAGGGTTTGATCACCTTGCGCGTGCCGGCGAGGTCCTGGCTCACCGGATTTTCCTTGCGCACGAAGAGGATGAGGACGACAAGGGCGAGCACCGACACCCAGTAGACGAAAACGCCCCAGCTGTAGGTGTGGGCGCCGAACATGGCGTCGCCGAAGCCCTGCCCGTGGTCCTGATGGATGAGCATGCTCGTGTGGCGCAGGCACATGTAGAGCCCGAAGAAGGAGCTGAAGGCCATCGAGGCGAGGTACTTCATGCGAAGACCGTAGCGCAGGACCATGACGCCCAAAACGCCGATCAGGATCATGCCCGTGCGTTCGAACCAGCAGAGCGTGCAGGGGCTCTCGCCGAACACGTAGCCGAGCACCACGTTGGCGATCCCGACGGGGATCGCGAGGATGAGGAGCACTTCGGTCGCGACGAGCGCGTTGAAATTCTTTTCGCTTTCAAAGAACTTGCGGAACATCGTGTCGTCCTCCTCTTAGATGGCGCCCTGCGGGACGAAGAAGCCCGTCGACGCGATGAGGAACATCACGACGCAGATGGCGAGACCGAGAAGAAAGCACCCGAAGGCGAGTCCTTCCTTTTCCGGCTTGAGCCACGTGATACCGACGCAGGCGGAGAGCGCTGCCAGCATGAGAAATTCCATGGAGAGTACCTTTGTGTTGAGGTGAAACGAAATTTCGCGAATTGTAAGAGCGACCCCAAAAAAGTGCATCAAAAATCAGAAGTTCTCGGGGAAAACGAGTAAAGGAAATGCTGAGTGGGGAGGGTATCTACTCATCTCGCAAACCCGGCTCGAGAGGGTGGCGGGCGGTTCGAACGTAGCTCTGCCGTCGCGTTTCGGCAGGGGCAAACGTCTTTGTCGAGGCCGGCGATAGGAGCGGGCTATGTGGTGCGACGAAAAGTCTTCTGATGAAAAGTCTTTTGGTCGTAATGCTTTTCTGTCTACATCACGGTTACGTCCTTAAGGACGGAGGCCGGCGGACTATCGAACCGGAAAACGATGTCGAAGGATGTCGCTCCGGGCAAGGTGAATGTCGCCGCCGTCCGTGTTCTTCGTGCGTCATGACCGCTATAAAAAGGAGAAAAGGAACGGGTCCTCTCTTTGGGCTCTCCCCCGTCGAATCCTCTCCCGGAACACCCCATGACCGTCGAAGAAAAACTCCACCGTCTCGGCCTTGCTCTGCCGCTCCCCTCCGTTCCCGCGGACGTCTACCGCCGCACCCGGCGCGTCGGCAATCTCGTCTATGTGGCGGGGCGCACGCCCAACATCGACAGCCGTCTTCAGCCCGAGTACGTGGGCGTCGTGGGGCGCGACATTACGCCCGAACTCGCAAAGAAGGGAGCAGAGCTTTCGGGCCTCAACATCCTTGCGGCCCTCAAGGCCGAAGTGGGAAGTCTCGACAAGGTGAAGGGATTCGTGCAGATTTTGGGCTACGTTCGTAGCGCTCCCGACTTTGGGGGCCAGCCCGGCGTGATCAACGGAGCGTCTGAACTCTTCGTCGCGCTCTATGGTGAAGGTGGTCTTGCGGCACGCATGGCGCTCGGCACGAACTCCCCGAAGGGGCCTGCGTCGAGATCTGTGCGATCGCCGAAGTGGAGCCGGACTGAGAAGGCGAGGCAAAACCGTGAAACAACGCGGGGCCGCTCGACCTCCTTGGCGGGATGGGTCGGGCGGCTCCGTTTCGTATTGTTTGGCGTAACGAAGAAAACTGTTGCGGAGTTCTTGCTTAGTCTCGATGACCAAGTCATTCGCGGACTTCAACATCGTGCCCTTTGATGAATTTTTGGAAGTCCTTCTTGTGCTTATTGAGGTCAGTTTGAAATGGTTCGACATCATCGAGGGCATGCGCCATGTTCTTATAACCTTCTGCACTCAAATCAAGAATCGTCTGTTGCCAGGGAGCTTCCCAATGTTCGTCCGTGCGCAGAGGAAGGCCGCGACGTCGGTGGGCTTGTCGTAAAAAGATCAGAATCGATTCTGGTGTAGTCAGCCCGATCGATGAGAAAATTCGATCCAAATCCGCCTTGACGGCGCTGTCGATGCTCACGGTTATCTGCGAGGTTGGCATGACTGTCCTACGAATGTAAGGAACATTAAGGGTTAATCGGGTTATACGCCGTCTGCCACAAATTTGTCATGGTCATAGACACGAATTCCCCGAAGGAGCCTGCGTCGAAACCTGCGTGATTGCGAAAGTGGATCCCGACAAGGCGCGCTCTACAGCGCCCGGAGCCGCTCGACCCTATTGGCGGGATGGGTCGGGCGGCTCCGTTCTTTTTCCCGCTCGGAGGTCCGGTACGACGTTTGCGGGACCGACGTCTATCGGTTGCCGAAGCAAAGTCGGCGTCACTCATAGAATTCCGGATTTTCTTCGCGCAGTTTCGTGAGACTGCTTCTTTCGCGCTCGGCAAGCCACTCGACGAAGACGCGCACGCGGCGTTTTTCCCAGGCGGCCTCCGTGGCGCAGACAAAGCACGAGGCGGACTTGCGGCGCCAACCCGAAAGAATCGGAACGAGCTGTTTACTTTGGAAGGCGTCGTGCGCGTGATAGAGCGGCATGTCGGGGATGATCCCGGCGCCGAGCACGGCGGCGTTTTTGGCGGAAATGAGGCTGTTGAAGCGCAGCGTCTTCTTCCAGAGGAGATTGACGGTTCGATCGCCCTTTGAGAGCGTTTCGGTGGAATTGCGCGAGGGCGTCTGCAGAAGGACGCCCGTGTGGTTCACGAGTTCGCTCGGGTGGCGGGGCGTCCCGTGGCGCTGCAGATATCGGGGCGACGCACAGGGAATGAAGGGCATCTCGCCCACGTATCGCGCGACGATTCCGGGCATCGGCGTGTCGGGACCGTAGCCCACCACCACGTCGAGCTTCGGGCCGCCGTCGAAGAAGACCGCGGGAAGGCTGTTGCGCAGCTGACGCAGTTCAATTTCGATGTCGGGGTAGGTGTCCTGAAAGAGAACGAGCCCCGGCGTGATTTCGCTCGGACCGATCCCCGCGTGCGCGGCGAGGCGAATCATGCCGGAGAGCCGGTTCTTGTCGCCCCGCAGGTCGTCGACCATTTCCTGATAGGCGGCCAGAAGCGCCTCGGCCTTTTCATAGGCGCGTTGTCCCGTTTCGGTAAGTTCAAGCGGACGCTTGTCGCGCAGGAAAAGAGGCGTTCCGACTTCGGCTTCGATCGCCTTCACGGCGCGGCTCGCCGTGCTCGGTTCACAGTCGAGACGGTCGCTGGCGGCATGAATGCCGCCCGCACGCACGATTTCGCAGAACATCCGCCAAACCCGCAGGTCCTCCGTTCGCGCCATCTTCTTCTCCTTTCCAAAAAAATATCCTAGGACTATCCCTGATGCGTTGCAGAAAAAGCAACCGGGTAAAGCTCATCTTGCAACAAGAACAATGTGCGGTGGTACGCATCAGAGGGTGAATCAGGGTTTTCCTGAGGGGGTTTTGTTGCGCCCCATGCAACATGAGGAGGCAATACGTTGCCTTTTCAATTTTCCAGCTGAAGACGATACTGCGGGACATCGACGGAGAAGAGCGGCTTTGCGCAGGCTCCGCCGCCGAAAAACCCCGTTCCAAACAAACCCTCTCTCAGCTCAAGGAGAACCCATCATGACCTGGCAAATCTGGTTTGCCGTCGCGGCGATCGTTCTGACGATCGTCGGTCTCGTCAAGCGACTCGAGACGCGCATGCTGCTCGTCGTCGCGGGCTTTTGCATGTGCGCCGTGGCGGGCGAACCGCTCAAGGCCTTCCAATCCTTCGTGAAGGGAATGACGAATCCCACGCTCGTTCCCGCCATCTGCTCGGCCATGGGCTTTGCCGCGGCCGTGACCGCTTCGAAGTGCGACCAGCATCTCGTCGCCGCCGTGGCGGCTCCGCTCAAGAAGTTGGGCGGTCTTCTCATTCCCGCGGCCACGATCCTCACCTTCCTCATCAACATCGCGATCATGTCGGCGGCGGGTACGGCCGCGACGGCGGGCGCGACCTTCATTCCGCTCCTCCTTCGCGCGGGCATCCGTCCGGCGGCGGCCGCGGCGGCCGTGGGCGGCGGCACGATGACGGGTCTCCTTCTCAACCCGGGCTGCGCGCACGACATCTACGTCGCGAAGATGGCCGAAATGGACCTGATGGCCTTCATCGCCTACCTCGCTCCCTACGCCGTGGGTCTCGTCCTCGTCGCGACGATTCTCAACGCCGCCATCATGATCCTCAAGAACAAGGACCACAAGGCCGATCCTTCGGAATTCCAGGGCACCGTCCAGGAAACGCAGGCCTTCAAGGTCAATCCCCTCAAGGCCGTTGCGCCGCTCGTTCCGCTCGTCATCCTCATGAGCGCCTCGATCTGGTTCCCGAAGGCGGGCATCGACGTCGTCGCCGCCATGATCATCGGCACGGTCGTCATCGCGCTCGTCACGCTCATGAATCCGGGCGAACTCTCCAAGGCCTTCTTCAAGGGCATGGGCTCGGGCTACATGCAGGTGATCGGCCTCATCGTCGCGGCGGGCGTCTTCGCCGCGGGTCTCCAGGCCACGGGCGCCGTCGCGGCCTTCATCGAATTCCTCAAGGGCTCGAACGAATTCGCCCGCTGGGGCGCGGCCTTCGGTCCCTTCCTCATGGCCTTGGGCACGGGCTCGGGCGAAGCCGCCATCTGGGCCTTCAATCAGGCCGTGACGCCTTCGGCCGCGAGCTTCGGCATGGAACCGGAAGGTCTGGGTCTCCTCGCCATTCTCGCCGGTCAGTTCGGCCGCACGGCGAGTCCTCTCGCGGGCTGCATCATCATCGTCGCGGGCTTTGCGGGCGCCGACGCGGTGCAGGTCTGCAAGCGCCTCTTCCCGGGCATGCTCGTCGCCTGCGTCCTCTCGGCTCTCATCCTGGTCTAAATCCCTCGAGGAGAACGCGTCATGTTCGATCTCATCGTTCGCTCGGCCACGGTCGTCGATCCGGAAAAGTGCACGCAGCGCGTTGCGGACGTGGCCATTGAGAACGGCCGCATCGCCCTCGTCGAGCCCGTGATCACGGGGCCCGCCTGGGAAGAACTCCCGGCCGAGGGGCTGGTGCTTCAGCCCGGCGTCATCGACACGCATCTGCACCTGACGGCGAGCCTTTCGAGCCACGCCATGGCGGTGCGGGCGGGCGTCACGACGGCCGTCGACATGGCCGGTCCCGCGGGCGAAGTCATGGCCGCGGCCAAGGTCCGCGGCCGGGGACTCAACATCGCGGTTCTGAACGCGATCCTTCCCGAACACAACGTGAAGGACCGCAATCCCGACGCGGCGGAAATCGACGCCTTCCTCACCGCCTCGCTCTCGGAAGGCGCCTTCGGCGTGAAGCTTCTCGGCGGGCACTTCCCGCTCACGCCCGAAGCCTCCGCCCGAATGGTGCGGCAGTCCGCCGAGCGCGGCGTCTACATGGCCTGGCACGCGGGTACGACCGAAAAGGGCTCGAACCTCGAGGGGCTTCGCGAAGCCGTGGAACTCTGCGGCGGGCATTCGCTTCACATGGCGCATTTGAACGCCTACTGCCGCGGCCGCGTTCTTCCCGTGCTCGACGAATGTCTCGAAGCCGCCGCGCTTCTTGAAGCCCATCCCGAACTCGTGACGGAGAGCTATCTCTCGGCGCGAAACGGCTGCCCCCTGGGCCTCAACGACGACGGCACCCCGAAGTCCGGGATTCTCGCGGGGAATCTGCGCGCCTTCGGCTTCACGGCGGACCTAGCCGGTCTTCGCAAGGCCGTTCTCGCTCACCGTCTCGGCATTCTCGTGCCGAGCGAGGACGACGTCGAGGTCGTCTCGGGCGAAGCGGGGCTCGAGTACTTCGAAGAGGCCCGGGCCGCCGGGAAACCCGTCGACGGGTCGTTTGACGGCGTCAATCCCTTCGCCGCGCGCGCCTTCTTTGCGGAGCGCCGCCGTTCGGACGGCTCCTTCCTCGTCGACGCGATCGGCACCGACGGGGGCGGCATTCCCCGCAACGTCATTCTCGAGTCGGGCCTTTCGCTCGTGAAGCTCGGGGCGCTCGACGCCGTCGACTTCGCCGTGAAGACCTCGTACCTGCCTTCCCGCATGCTCGGACTCGCGCAGAAGGGCACGCTCGCTTCCGGAAGCGACGCGGACCTCACGATCTACGACCCCGTTTCACAACGCGCCGTCCATTCCCTCGTGAAGGGGCGATTCCTCCTTCGCGACGGGCGCGCGGTGGGACGTGAAGCGCGGATCGTCTGCACCGAAGCCGGCGTCGAAGCCGTGCGCAGGGCGGGGCTCGAACCCGTCGTCGCGCCGGGGGGCGTTCCGACGCTCGATCGTCGCCAGGCCGCGGGGATCGTCTGATTTTTTTCGATTTCACCCACCTTCAAAACTCATTCTGAGAGGAAACATCATGAAAACCATTTCCATCCGCCTCACTTCGCTCGCCGCGGCGCTCTGCGCGGCGGGGTTCGCACAGTCCGTTTCCGCGGCCGACGTCACGTTCTTCGGCTTTTTGGACCAGGGCATCACCTATCGTCATGAAGATCTGAATGCCGGCATGCGGGGTCCGCAGGGACAGAGCTCCTGGGCGCCCTCCCCGATCGGCGAGGACGGAACCGTGGCGGCCGCGGGTTCGAAGAGCACCGTCGAACAGGGCACCGGCAACGTCTCCACCTGGGGCATCAAGGGCTCCGAAGAAATCGGCGACGGCACGAAGGTGATCTTCCACCTCGAATCGGGCTTCCTCGCCGACGACGGCACGATCTACGGCTCGGGCAACAAGCTCTTCGAGCGCGAATCCTCGGTCGGGATCGAGTCGACGACCTACGGTCAGATCAAGTTCGGGCGCTTTCCGGCCCTGACGACGGGGTCGGGCACGACCGGGATCTTCAATTCCCGCGTCAATCCCTTCGGCGCCGGCTGGGGCAACATGACGGGCGGCTGGAAGTTTGCCGGCACGCTCGCGAACGCCCGCTACGACAACATGATCAACTACATTTCTCCGAAGTTCGGCGGCCTGCAGTTCCACGCTCAGTATTCGTTCAAGAACAACAGCTCCGACGCCGAAGAGGAAGGCTCCCACAAGACCGACCGCTGGTGGGCCGTGGGCGCCACCTATACGGCGGAACGCTTCTACCTCGCCGCCGCCGTGGACTGCATCGACTACGCCAATCGTCAGAACTACTACGTCAACAACGCGATGCGTTCGGCCGAAGACGCCTACAAGGTGCTCGTGGGCGGCCACTACGACTTCGGGACCTTCAAGCTCTACGGCACGGCGCAGTACATGAAGAACATCCCCTGGATCGGCGGCTACTCGACGAAGGAGGTCGCGCCGATGCTGAACTCCGCCTTCACGGACAAGGAAGTTTCTCAGAAGGGCTTTGACGCCTGGGCCGTGTCGACGGGCGTCGACTTCCGCGCCGCGGGCGGCACGGTGAAGATGTCGGTCGCCTATGCGCAGGCCGAAAACCAGAACGACACCGGCGCGACGGGCAAGGACATGCAGCGCGCCAACCTGGGTCTGGGCTACATCTACCCCTTGAGCAAGCGCACCTCGGTCTACGCCGTGGGCGGCTACTTCTGGCAGGACGCCGACTGGCAGAAGGACGACATCTCCGCGCATGAAGTCATTCTGGGCATGATGCACCGCTTCTGATACGGCACGACGAACGGGGATCCCGTCCGGGCAATCGGACGGGCCCCGTTCCTGCCAACCATTCACATTCGGCACATCAGGGAGACAAAAAAGAAATGCTGGGAATGCACATGGGACGCGTCCCCGCGCCGAGCGCGGCGGAAGACGCCGTCGTCGAAAGCGGCGAACGCGTGAACTTCGACACGGAAGACTGGCTGCAGCTCATCAACCGCGCCTCGATCGTCGCGAACGTGGAGGCGGGACTGCTCGACCGCGAAAACGCCGGAAAGCTCGCCCGCGCCCTGGACGACATGCGCCGCGAAGGCGAAAAGCCGGGCGCAAAGCGCGCGGAACTCTACATCACGTTCGAGCCGGAACTCCTTCGCCGCGCAGGCATGGCGGCGAGCGTCCTGCACGTCGGCCGCTCGAGCCAGGACATTCTCGCGACCGCCAACGCGGGGCTCAATCTCGAGCGCCTGACGAAGATCCTCGCCGCCCTCTCGGAAGTGCGCTACGCGCTCCTCGAACTCGCCGAGCGCGAAAAGGATACGGTCGTGCCCGCCTACACGAACGGCGTGCAGGCGCAGCCGACGCTCTACAGTCACTATCTCCTCGCGCAGATTTCGGTTTTCGGGCGCGACGTCGAGCGCGCGTTCGAGTGCATCCGGCGCTTCGACTTCTGCCCGATGGGCTCGGGCGTTCTGAACGGCACGGGCTGGCCCCTCAAGGTCGAGCGCATGGCGGAGCTTCTCGGTTTCTCGCGCACTTTTACGAACGCCTTCGACGCCGGCCAGTGCGCCGGGAACGACCTGCCTCTTGAAATGTCGCAGATCGCGACCGCCGCCATGCTCCACGTCAACGCCTTCCTCGCCGACTTCATGGTGCAGTACGCGACGCCGCACCCCTGGATCCGCATGGAGAGCACAAACGGCGAATACCGCTCGAGCGCGATGCCGCAAAAGCGCAATCCGGGGCTCGTCAACGACCTGCGCCGCGACGCGGGACTCGTGATCGGCGAAGCCCAGGGCGTGATGATGCGCATGCAGAATTTGTGCCTCGGCATGGCCGACGTGCGCGACGCGCGCATGATGAAGGAGCTCGCCGACGACGCCTGCATCGTGCTTCGCACCTTCGCGGGCTTCGTGCGGACGCTTCGCGTCGACCGCGATCGGGCGCTCGCCGAACTCAACGCCGACTGGACGTGCACGCAGGAAATCGCGGACCGTCTCGTGCGAAGCGGGCATGTGGACTTCCGAAGCGGCCACGGCTTTGCGAGCCGCCTCGTCACCTGGGCCCGTGAAAAGGGGGTGACGCCGCCGACGCTCGAATACGGCGACGTGCTCGCCCTTTGGAAGACCTTCCGCGCGGACGTGAAGGCCGCGTCCCTCCCCGAAGACTTTCCGCTCGGCGAAGCGGAACTCCGGGAGGCGACCTCGCCCGAAGGAATCGTGAAGTCGCGCGCCACAACGGGAAGCGCCAACCCCGACAAGGTTGCGGCCGACCTCGTGCGCGAGCGCGAAGCGCTCGGACTGGTGGCGGTCGAGATTCAAAAGCTCGAGCAGCGGCGCTCGCTCGCCGAAGCGCGGCTTGACCTCGCGCTCTGCAAGACCCTTGCGGGCTGACGCCTCCGCGGCGCCCTCCCAACCGTTACGAAAGGATCCATCGTCATGAATCTGACGCAACAACGCTGGCGGCTCCTCACGGTGAGCTGCGTCATCAATCTCTTCGCGGGGTCGATCTACGCCTGGTCCGTCTTCGGGTCGGCGCTCGCCGCGCGGCTCACCGACCTCACCGGAACCGCCGTGACCGGGGCGGATCTCGCGCTCGCCTTCGGGCTCGCAAACGGGCTCGGACCGATTCCCATGATCTTCGGCGGGGCGGTGAACGACCGCTTCGGACCGCGCTTCGTGATCGTGGCGGGCGGGATTCTCATGGGGCTCGGCCTCTTTCTCACCGGCACGGCCGAGTCGGCGACGGGCGTGATCCTCTCCTACGGGCTCTTTTTCGGTCTGGGGTTGGGGCTCGTCTACGGCTGCACGATCAACAACACGATGAAGTTCTTCCCCGACCGACGGGGACTCGTGGGGGGACTCACGACGGCCGCCTACGGAATCAGCTCGGTGTTGGTGCCGCCGGTCGCGTCGTATCTGATCGCCGGGGCGGGCGTCTCGTCCGCCCTGCAGATCTTCGGCGTTCTCTTCGGGGTCGTGATCGTCACGGGCGGACTCCTCTCGATGCGCTGTCCTCCGGGGTTTGCGCCCGAAGGCTGGACGCCGCCCGCGGGCCGGGCCGCGACGGGAACGGAGCGCAACTGGCGCGCCATGCTCGCGTCCTCCGAATTCCCACCGATGATCCTTCTTCTGATGTGCGGGGCGATCGCCGCCATGATGGTGATCGCGCACGTCTTTTCGATCGCTCGCGACCAGATGGCGTGGGGCGCGGCCGAAGCGAGCGCCGCCGTCTCGGTGATCGCGCTCGCGAACACCTTCGGGCGCATTTTCGCGGGAACGCTCTCGGACCGTCTCGGACGTCTGCCGGCGCTCTCCCTCGGACTTTCGCTCTCGCTTCTGGGGCTGGCCGCCCTGGCGCTCTCGGGTCCCGAATCGCGCGCGCTCTTTTACGTCGGACTCGCGGCCGTGGGCCTTTCCTTCGGGTCCTTCATGGGGGTCTTTCCGGGCTACACCGCGGAAGTCTTCGGGTCGCGCAATAATTCCGTCAATTTCGGGATCATGTTCGCGGGCTTTTCGGTGGCGGGTATCGCGGGCCCCGCGCTCATGGGGACCCTGCGTGCCGCGGGACTCGGCTACCCCGTCTGCTATCTGGCGGGCGGCCTCATTTCGGCGGCGGGGTTCCTCTGCATTCTGCGTCTTTTCGGTCTGCGTCGCCGACTCGCGGCGGCCGAAGCCGCGTCGTGAACATCGGGGCGGGAAGTCGGCTCGAAGGACCGGTGCTCCGGTTCGGTGAGAAGATGGAAAACCGGCTTTCCGCCGCCGATGCCCGGGGAATCGGGGACGGTGCGCTGCGGCGGGAATGGAGCCGTTGTTGCACTTTGGCAAATCCATGGAGCCTTTTGGGCGGGGCGCTGTCGCTTCGCCCTTTTTTTTTCGGATTTTATTTCGCCGTTGTTCGAACGGAACGGGGGAGGGAGTATTGGAAAACGTCTCGGATAAGAAGTTGAGACATTAGGCGTGCAGGGTTCATGCGTTCGATTTGAAAGGAGATTGAAGAAGCGGAAAATATTTTTGAGGGGAGGAGAAAAAAAGAAATTTTCTGCTCGATACGCAGCCGGTAGGGGGTGTTTTCCTTTATGTGAAAACGCGAACGGATCTTTTGTTCAAATAGCCCTCTCTCCTCGCTTTCGCCTCTCCTTGTCTGTCGCTCTGCGGTTTCGCAACTTTGCGACCGGCTCTGAGCATTGCGGGATTCTTTAAAGTTGGCTACAGTTGTAATCCGTGCCAAAAGATTCAACAAACAGGGAGAGGCTCAACGAATGGCTTTTGTTATCGAGAGAATGTTGGTTGACAAACCAAAGCCGTTTCCCATTTTTTTGTTGCTCGACTGTAGCGGCAGCATGAATATCGACGGACGCATCGAAAGCCTGAATGCGGCCGTTGTGGAAATGTTGGTGACTCTCAGAAGGGAAGAAAAGGACAGAAACTTCCTTCTGAGCATCATCACCTTTCAGGGAGAGAAGGCCGAACTGGTGCAGACGCCCGCACCGCTCAAGGACGTGCGGTTCACGCCGCTCAAGGCGGACCGTACAACGCCGCTCGGGTCGGCTCTGGACTTGGCGGCGGAAATCATCGAAGACAAGACGCGGATTCCGTCGAGAGCCTGTCGCCCCGCCGTCATATTGGTGTGCGACGGCGTGCCGACGGACGATTGGGAGCCTGCACTCGATCGTTTTACGTCGCACGGCCGGACGGCTAAATGCGACCGTATGGCGCTTGCCGTCGGAGAAGACCTTCCCGAGCGGGCGCTTGACATGCTGAACCGATTCGTCGCCGGAACCGGGCACTCGGTGATGAAGGCGGGCGACGCCAAAGAAATCGCCGCGTTTTTCAAATTTGCGACCATGTCGGTCGTTCTGCGGGGACGTTCGCAAAACGTCGCGCAGATTCCGTCCGCGCAGGAAGTGACGCGGGCGGTGAAGTCCCTTGAAGAGATTGAAGAGGAAGAATTTCAAAGACTGGTGAGGGAAATGGCGCCTCTCGGTTTTACCCAGAGCGCTCAGGTCTCGAACTACATCGTGCAGAATCAACTCGGACACCGCTACCCGCACATTGCCGGAATCGGCGAAATGATGCGGGGTGCCGACAGTTGGGAGTTCGACGGGGCCATTTCCAAGCGTTATTACGCCCGCTTGTGTTCGGCTTTGCAGCTCAGTGATCGTCGAAGCGGCGCCGTTCTGGCCGACTTCACGCCGTACGCCGACTGGAAATGACCTTTTGGTAACGTGAATTTTCGGAAGAGGAAGTAGTCATGGCATTCAACATTCAAAGCATGGTGGCGCAGAAAGCGAAGCCCCTGCCGATCGTTTTGCTTCTCGACGGAAGCTCCAGCATGCGGGGTGAGTCAATTGAGGCGCTCAACAGGGCCGTTAGTGAGATGCTCGAAACCTTGAAGAAGGAAAAAAGCCAGGTTTCGGAATATTTGGTGACGATCCTCACCTTCAGCGGAAAAGGCGTGCAGACCCTCTGCACCTGCGCTGGGCCCGATGAAATCGAATGGCAGCCCATTGAGGTCGAAGGGCTCACGCCTCTCGGAGCTGCCTTGACAAAAGCAGCCGAGATCATCGAAGACCGTGACCTGACGCCCTCGCGCGCCTATCGGCCGCTGGTAGTTCTGATCTGCGACGGCTTGCCGACGGACGACTGGGAGAATCCCTTCGAGCTTTTCTGCTCTCAGGGGAGAACTTCGAAGTGCGACCGCATGGCTTTGTCGGTCGGAAGGTCGCCGCGCAGCATGCTGCAGCGCTTCGTCGCGGGCACGGATCACGAAGTGTTTGAAGCGTCGCAGGCTTCCGAGATCACGAAGTTCTTCAAGTGCGTCACCATGACCGTGGTGACGCGCACGCGCTCGAAGAATCCGAATCTCGTTCCCGATGAAAAGAAGATCATGGCGAAAATCGAGCGGCAGGAAAAGTCGCCGGCCGCCGACGATGATCTTTACGACGACACGGACGAATTCTTCTGATGCGTTGAGACAGCCATGCATCTGTGCATTCTTTGCGACGCCTCGGGAAGTTTGTGCGAGGGCGGAAAACGTTTCGCCCTCCTTACGACACTGAGAACGATCGAACAGTATTTTTGGGTTCGGGAGGTTTCTCCGGAAGTGTCGTTGTTCGCCGTGAACGACGAGCCGCTCTCTGCGGATTGGTCGGATTTTCGTCATCTTGTCGATGATCCGAAGGGCTCCTTCGCTCTGAAAAACGCGCTTTCGCATCCCGCTGTCCAAACGGCGGACAAGCTTTTGATTCTTTCCGACTGTTGTTGGGGGAACGACCAGAGACGGGCGTTTCGCAGCCTGAAGCTCGCGCGCGGGAGCGATTTCGCCCGTGCGGTCGTCATCGGGGCGGAGGCCGACAAGCAGTGCCGCGCGCCGGACTTCGTGACGGCGGAAAACATCCTCGGACTCCTTGAGGAGTGGTGCCCGTGACGAAGATTCGAAAGAGAAAGTTTTTCCTTCCCCGTCCGGACGCGAAGATGCTCGCCGTCTCGGTGATCGGGCCGAGCCATGTCCGCAGGGGCACTCCCAATCAGGACGCGTGCGTCGTCGCAACCTTTGGCGACTGGCGCGTCGCCGTCGTTTCGGACGGCGTCGGATCCTGTCCGCATTCTCACGTCGGAAGCCGTCTCCTCTGCACGGTGATTTGCCGAATTTTGCGAGGGACCCCGCCGACGCGTTTTGAGCCGAAGGCGTTTCTCGAAAAAATCCGCAACGAGTGGATCGACGGACTGCGTCCGCTCACGTACCGCGAGGCTTCGGCCACCTGTCTCATCGCGATGTCCGATCCGAGGCATTTTTTCGCCGCCATGCTCGGCGACGGATGCATCGGCATTCAAATGCGCGACGGATCGGTGCGCCTGATGACGGAAGACAAGACGGCGGGCTTTTCCAACATGACCGACTCGATGACGGACCGCACGCAGGCTGAGGATTGGCGGTGTCTGCTGATCCCTCAAAAGGCGGTTGCGGGCGTGATGCTCGCCACGGACGGCGTAGCCGACGATCTCCTGAGGCCGGAGGATTTTGTGCGCGAGATTCTTGCGTCGGTGCGGACAACCGAAACGCTTCGGGCGAAGGCCGAGCTCACCCGCATGCTGACCGACTGGCTCGTACCCGGGCACAGCGACGACAAAACATTGGCCTGCATGATTTTCCGGTAGAGAGATATGAGCGATACAAGCGAAACGAGCGAAGCCTCGGAAGTTCGACGAAAGGTCGTCGACGAGTACAGCAACGAATTCCAACTGAAAGGTACGGAATTGGCCCGGGGCGGGCAGGGCGTGGTGTTTCGAACGACGGAAGGGGATTTGGCCGTCAAGCAGCCGACGGACGAATTCGGCGACGTATTGGCCTCGCCGAACGCAGCGGTCAAGTTCCGGCAACTCATAGGCCGCATCCGCAGTCTTCCTTTGCCCGACGATTGTCACGTCGCCCTGCCCGTGTCCGCTCTGAAGGACGAACCGGGATACGTCATGCGCCTCCTCGGGGGCATGCTTCCCTATTCGCACTTCACCATGGTTGCCGAGGAAGAGAAAGCGCAGGAATGGTGCGACGCGCATCCCGACGTCGCCATGCCCGACGATCCGGATACCCGGTGCCGTCTGGTGCATTTCCTCGCGAGCGGCTCCTTTAGGGCCCGTTACCGTGCGCTCTCCAAATGCGCGGCCGAACTCGCGCGTCTCCATGCGGCGGGCATCGTATACGGGGACGTTGCGCCGGGGAACGTCTTCATGAAGCCGGATCAGAGCGAAGTGTGGCTCATCGACCCCGACAATCTGCGTCTCGAGAAGGAGGGCGGGGCAAAGCCCCTTCATACTCCGGGATACGGTGCGCCCGAAGTGACGCAGGGGCTGTACGGAGGAACTTCTTCGTCGGACGCCTGGGCCTTCGCCGTCATGGCCTTCGAGTCGCTCTATCTGCAGCATCCCTTAGTAGGGGAGGCCGCGTTGAGCGACGACGAGGCTTGGGACGCCGCCGACAACGATTTCGGCGATGACGACGGAGAGACAAGGGCCAAGAACGGGCTTTTTCCGTACGTCGACGACCCCGACGACGACAGCAATCGCGCGTACGGCGGCCTGCCCCGCGAAGTCTTTTCGACCGAACGTCTGCGCAGACTCTTTTACCGCACTTTCGGTCCGGGGCGGCTCGATCCCTTCGTCCGCGTCACCGCGGCGATTTGGGCCGAGGCATTCGCTCGGGAACACGACCGAACGCTCATTTGTCCGAAGTGCGGCATGACGTACGACATGAATTTCGAACAATGCCCCGTCTGCGACGCGCCGGTACCCGCCTTCGCCGCGCTTCGTTACGAGGGGAAGCTCCTCGTGCTTCAAAAGCCGGAGGACGTTTCGGAAGCGGAATTCGATCTTCCCGAGCGTTTCTTTGCGCCTTTTTCCTTGGTCGGCAATGATCGCACGACCCATCGGGTCAAGATCGACTTCACGAAGCGCACGATGAATGAAGTTCGACTGACGAGAAGCATGCCGGCAGAACCGGAACTCTCGTTTTTCCATCTCTGAGGAGAGGACATGTATTTTTCGGATCAACCGGCCGAGCCCGTAAAAATCAAGTTTCGGCAGCTTCCGGACGGAGACGCCTTTCCCGGAGGACGCTGTCAGGTGTTGCATCTCTCGGAAGACGCCTGCCGCGCGAACATCTGGAACATTCTGGCCGTATCCTCTTCGTCCGAGGAACCCTTCTGTCTCTGTGCGAAGCCAATGGACGCAAAAGAGATCGAACGTTTTCAGCTCGATTTCGCCGCCGGGTTTTCGTGGACGGGGCAGGTCGAGCGCGACCTCGACGGCGATCTCCTTCTTTCCGTCTGCTTTTTCCGGGCCAAACAGAAGACCGTGGACTCGGTCGACATCGCCGTCGACGAAGAGAACATCCTACGCGTCAGGACGACGCTCGAAAAGAACGGCCGAAACGGTGCGAAGGGCCCAAAAAACGTAGAGGAACTGATCGCCTTTCTTTCGGAAGAGTTCGTTTTGGAGCGAAACGACGGCTCCGAACTCTTCTTTCTTTCCACGGGAGAAGACGAATGGGAAGAGCCCGAAGAGGAGCCGTCCGATTCCGAGAGCGAATTGTTTGAAGCGGTTGCGCCCGAAAGTTTTCCGACGGACTTCCGACTGATCGGAAGACGCTACGAAGCGGCAATCGCGAGAAAGCCCGCCGGGAAGGGGCGGGAAATCTACATTCTCTCCAAGTTTCACAAGCGTCGAAAAAAGGGAAAGGGAGTGATCACTCCGGTAACGGGGGTACTCCGTTTCCGAGACAAAACACACGTGCAACGCTGTTTCTTGGCATCTGCCGCGCTCATCGCGGCCAGAGCGGCCGGTTCGGATTATCTCGATACGTGGAAGCGCTTCGGGGAGATTGAAGGGGACATCCGCCTCGCGGAAGCGCGGGCGTTCGGGGTCGTGTACTTCAAGGATCCCGTGCAGGCTCGTTCGAGCGAAGAAGGGACGACGGTCACCGTCACGGGGACTTTGGAACCCTTCGTTTCGGAGAGATTGAGAAAGGGAGACGGAAGCGTCACGCTCAGGCTTGTCGATGCGGAGCCTCCGTATCTGCGCGACGAGAACTACGACTTTGAACGCTACCGCGAGGACCTGCGTCAGGAGGACCGATCCAAAGAGGGGACGAAGGATTTCGACGTCCTCGGCTTTGATCCCGCCACGCGGGCGCTGAAGCTCGCCACGCAAAGGGACTTGCCTGGAAAGGGGATGTTGGTGCTCTCCCTCTTTGCCGAGGCCATCCAGACCGTTCGTCGCAACAATGCCTGGCGCAAACTCAATGACGCCGACTGTCCGAACCCCAATTTGGCGCTGGTGCTCGAAGACAAGGCCGAAATGGAAACGCGTCCGCGCGCGCACGAGCTCAAGCTCAGCGACCAGGTGCGCCGAAAGGTTTTTGCGCACCGCACTACGCCGGCACAGGAGGAAGCCATCCGAATCGCGCTCAATACGCCCGACATCGCTCTGATTCAGGGGCCGCCGGGCACCGGCAAAACGACGGTGATCGCGGCCATCGTTGAGCGCCTTAATGAACTCTCGTCCGGGAGCGAACCGCATCGCGTGCTCCTCACCGGCTTTCAGCACGTCGCCGTGGAAAACATGATCGAGCGCATTTCGCTCAACGGGATTCCCGTTCCGAAGGCGGGCGGTCGATCGGACGATCCGTCCGTCAATTCCGACGCCTTCCGACGACAGTTGCAGAGCTGGACGGAAAACCTCGCCCTCGCCCTTCGGGAAACCTACCGCCTCGACGAGAACGCCCTCCCGGCCATGGGAGAGGTGGAGACAAACGGCGTGCAGTACCTGTTGAATCCGACGCAGGCCGCGGCAACGAAACTCGCGGAAATGATCCGCGACCATGCGCTTGAGAAGGGAGACGATGCGCTCGCTTCCGAAGCGAAGGCGGTCGTGCGGTCGCTTGCAAATTCAACCGGTCTGTCGGGCGATGAGGAAAAAATCCGCGCTGTCCGAAGGCTGCGCACGACCGCGGAGGGATTCGCCGACGACGGTCCGGACCGCGCGTATGAGGCCCTTTCCGAGCTGTCGGACGGTCTGACGAAGGAAGAACGGTCTCTGCTTGAAGAGGCGTCCGACTGGATGCCCTCTCAGGGAACGCCGTCGTGGCTTTCGCGGATGTCGGCCCTGAAGGAAGCTCTCTTTCTGCGGCTCACGCAGCCGCCCGCCTTCAGCATCGCCCGCCGAAACGCGGACGTGACGGGGCTCTTCAAGAAATTCCTCGAGAGCGGCAAGCGCTATCGCGCCAAGATGACGCCCGAAGAGAAGAAGATCGAGGCGGTGAAGCTCTTTCTGAGCCGGGTGCGCGAGAACCCGGAAACGCTCGTCGAAGCGATCGGTTCCTACAGCTACGCCATTGCCGCAACGTGTCAGCAGAGCGTCAACAAAACGCTCATGCGCGGATTCGGTCGGATCGTCGATCGCGATTTCGCCTACGACTACGTCATCGTGGACGAGGCGGCCCGCGTCATGCCCCGGGACCTTTTGATCGCCTTCACGCAGGGCCGTCGGGTCATTCTGGTCGGCGACCATCGTCAGCTCCCCCACATCGTGGACGAACTCGCCGCGAAAAAGCTCGAAGAGGACCGGGAGTCGCCCCGTACGGAAAGGCTTCTCAAGCAATCCCTCTTTGAGTACCTCTTTACGGAAAGACTCCCCGACATCGAGGCGGGAGACGGCATCCTGCGGCACGTGACGCTCGACCGTCAGTTCCGCATGCACCCTGTGCTCGGCGACTTCGTAAGCCGAAACTTTTACGAGCGTTTCAACGCTTCGGAACGTTTGAGTTCGGGGCTCGGCGCGGAAGTGTTCCGTCACAATCTCCCTGAAACCGATGGACGTCCGGCGGTGTGGATCGACGTCCCTCACGAATTGGGTCCCAAGGTACGGAGGGGAACGAGTTACATCCGTGCGGCGGAAATCAAGGCGATCCGAAAAATCCTGACGAAGTGGCTCCAGTCCCCCGAGGGGCGAGATCTTACCTTCGGCGTCATCGCCTTTTATCGGGCGCAGGCCGTGGAGCTCGAAAAGCAGTTGGCCGCCGCCGGCATTTCCGCGGACCGCGTCAAGGTCGGCACGGTGGACGCTTTTCAGGGGATGGAATTCGACGTCGTCATTCTCTCCATGGTGCGCTCCGAAGCGGAACCCGCGGAATGCAAGACTTCGGCGGACGAGTCGGAAAAGGGACGGCAGGGTCGGAAGACCTTCGGGCACTTGTGTCTCTACAACCGGCTCAACGTGGCCATGAGCCGCCAGAAGAGACTCCTCGTCGTCGCGGGCGACAGCGCCATGGTGAAGACGAAGCTCGCCGAGTACGCTGTGCCGGGGCTGGTCGACTTCTATCGGCTTGCCTCTCGGGAGGGCGTCGTCATCCCGATGTCGGAGTGACCGAAATCGAAGCGGTGTGAATATGGAACAGAATCAAAATCGAATCAAAACCCTTCGCCTGCGGGAGATGTCCGACGAACCGTCGATGAGGGATGTCTACTGGCCCGTGGAGATGTATCACCTGACAATCGAGATGGAGGACGAGCTTCGCTACCTCAATCCCTTTGAAAAGCTGGTGATGGATTTCATCGAGGCGGACGGGGGCCTGCAGAGCGAATCGTCGCTAGCGGCGCAGCTCTGCGTGCCGCAGGATTTTTTGTCGTGCATCGTCAGAAGACTCGAAGACAAAAAGCTCCTGGACCATAACGGAAATCTCGCGGAGTCCCGGAACGGAGATAAGAAGCGCCCCGTGACGGGACTCGCTTTCCGGGAATTGGTGTCGGGACGGTTTTTGCCTTTCGTGGCGATCGCCGCGGACCGGGCTTTTGCCTATGAGTATCCGAAGACGGACGGATCGAGTTTCCTGCTGGCCGCCAAAGCGAAGACCCTCCCGATTTCGATCGCGGACGTCGCCGTCGCCTTCCGGCAAATGCGAAAACGCGCGCAGGGGAAGCTCTACCTGCCCGACGTCAAGAACGTGCGCATCACCGAAATTCACGAAGAGATTGCGCTTCGCTGCCGTCTGAAGTTTGAAGGACGGGGCGGGGAGGTGCGCATTCTCAATCCCTTCACCGACAAGGCGAATCGTTTCGAAAGCACGCTCGAGGCCGCTTTTGACGAGGCCGTCGCGGCCGATCTCGCCTTGGGCGAGTGGGTTCTCGGTTGGCGTCGGTCCGTGAAGGCGGGAGATCCGGCGAAGGCGAAGAGAGAAAAACAACCCTTTGAAACGGCGGAAAACCTCCGGCGTTATCCGCAGTTGATCGCCAGTCTGCGCCGTTGCGCGGGCCGCAGTTTCGAGTCGCTTTACGCCTCGCTCGAGTGGGCTTTGTTTTACGCGGAGCGACGGTACGCGCAGGATGATGCGGAATCGCTGCACGAGGCTTTGGGCGGAGATTTGTCGGCGGCTAGTCTTCAGTGTGCGGCGGGCAAACTCGGCGTTCCGTCGAGTCTTTGGGAAAACATCAACGCTCTTTCGATTCGCCGCTTTTACGACGAAGAGCCCGAAATGCTCACGGCCTTGGCCCTGGTCGGTCAAGCGGCCGAGTTGAATCCGAATCACCCCTTCCATCGGCTGATCTCGGAGAGGTTCGTGCGCAGGATGCTTGACCTCAAGCGCCTGCGCGACGGCAGCGCCCACGGCGGTACGACCGTGAACGTTGCCGACGAGGAAACGGTGCGATGGGCGGAACACTGCATTCACACGCTGCTTCCCTCCATTGTCTTTTCGAATGCGGCGGCGACGGCGCCGGCCGATTCGGATTTCGAGGCCCAGACGGCCCTGATCACGCTGATGGGGTATGAAAAGTTCATGCCGCTCACGCCGGCCGCCAAGGTCAATCTGCAGCGTGCGCAGGCCCTGCTGCAGGGCTTCGGGGAGAAGGGCGACGTCGTCGACATCGTCGGAGGTCTCTGTGCCGCCATGGAGGCGGAATTCAGGGCAAACATTCGGGAGAGCGGATTCCTCGGAGTGTCGGAGGAAGAACTCTACGATGAGGTTGAGGAACGCTTCCGCCGTCTGGAGGTCGACCCGCCCAAGTCTCTCATGACGACGCGGGAAACGAAACTTCGCGCCGCCCTGCAGGGATCCGACAAAACGACCCTCGGCGGCTGCGTCTTGGCGTGGCTCTTGTCGACCGACGAAAAATGGCTGACGGCGGTTTTGTCCGGATGCCCGAGTTTCTTCTCGGACATTGCGGACTTGATCGATCTACGCGCTCACCTGAATCGGCAGGTGGAAATGCGGAGAACTGAAATTCAGACGGTGTTCGAGCGGGTTTGCAACATCATCACTCTTTTACGAATCAACGCGGACTGATGGAGAGACATGATCATGAGTAAATTGAACGTTGGGGATCAGATTGATACGGACCGCATGCGGGATGCGCAGCAGGTTCTGAACGACATGGTGAACGAAATGCATGCCGTGAAGGAAGAACGGCGGGTCGCGGAGGAAGAACTCAAAGCCTTCCGTGCGCAAATAAAGGAGGAAAAGGAGGCGCAGTTGCGCCGTCGAACGGAACTTGAAGCGGAAGAAAAGAAGGTGGCGCAGGAACGCAAGCGTCTCGAAGAAGACAAGGAATCTTTCGGCGCCTTCCGTGTGGACGCGAACGTGATTGAAGCCATCACCGTGGAGGAGGCCAAGCGTCGGTTCGAGTCCATTGAACATGATGTTGCCGTCGTGCGCAAACAAAAGCTCCAGGACCTTCAGGCCGAGGAAGAGGCCCTTCGTGCCAAGGCAAAGGCCGAATCCGATGCTTTGCTGAAGGAATCCGAAGCGATGTTGGCGGACGCGCGAAGCGAGCAGGAAAAAGTGCTTGCCGAGGCCGAGGCAATCGCCTCGGAAAAGGAGGCGTTCGAAAACGCGAAGAAGGTCTGGGAGGAAACGAAAAGGACGGAAGCAGAAAAGGTTGAGGCCGGACGCCGCACGCTGGCCGAATTGAAGGCTCTGCAGCACGAAATCGACGTGAGGAGAAGCGAACTCGAACTTCGCGCCGAGGAGGTTGCGCGCAAGGAAAAGAAGGTCGACGCCGCCCTTCTCGATATGGAGAGCGGTTTTTCGGCGCGGCGCAATGCACTCGAGACGGAATTGCTCGAAACCAAGCAGAAAGGGATGGCGCAGGCCGAAGCCTCCGTTTCTGCGCATCGGGCGAGCCTTCTCAAGGAAATTGACGATGAGTGTACGCTTCGTCGCGAAGAAATCTCCCGTGACAAAGAAGAGGCTCAACGACTGATCCGCGAGGCGAAGGCGGAGTTTGACGCCGGAATGAAGGAAAAACAGGCGGAATTCGAGCTGAATCTGCACGAAAAAACGTCGGCTTTCGAAAAAGAACGGGAAAGTCTCCGTTCCGAAATCGCACGGGCTCGAAAGGATCTCGACACGCAGCAAGGTGCCCTCGAGGCGCAGAAGCGCGCTCTGGACGCACTGCGCAGCGAGCTCGAAGAAGAGAAAACGCAGCTTCAGGAAAAAAGGGAGCGTGACGCCCGCCGTCTGCGCGACCGCGAGGAAAATCTTTCCGCGGAGGCCGAGGAACTCGCCGAAGAAGTCAAGGTGACGTGGCTCGAGGAAAAGGGACGTCTTCAGAGCGAACTCAATCGTCTTCGTTCGCAATTGAAGACGCAGGACGCGCTCTTTTCCAATTACGAGGAACTCGAACGTCGCCTCGGCGGTCGGGCGGCCGAGATGGTCATTCGCGACCTGGACCTGAAGACGGAAGAAATTCGCCGGCTCAAGGAAGAACTTTCGAAGCCTTCCGAAGAGATTCAGTCGCGCATTCGTGAACTACAGAATAAGCTGCAGGAAAAGGATGCTTTGCTCAAAGAACAGCAGAAGGAGTTAGACGCGAACTCCTGTTCGATGGATGAGTCCCGGAAACTGCGTCGTGACTTGGAAAACATGAGAAGCGCCAAGGAAACGGCGGAAATTAAAGCAAATGGGCTCAAAGAATCTTTGGCCTTTTACGAAAAACAAATTGAAGAATGGAAGTCGAAATACGAAGCCCTTCACGGGAGTCCAGTCGACGAGGCAACCCGCCGTCAGCAGGTAGAAACGCCGTATCTTTCGATGGACAAGGTTGCCGAGGTGGATCCCGACTATAAGCCCGATGAAATGGAGTGGTTGAAGGGCATTCATCAGAAGTGTGAGGAATACGGACTTCACTTTAACTTCCGTTTGCTCATGGCCTTCCATACGGCTCTGAAGACGGCAGAATGGGCACCGCTTTCGGTGCTCGCGGGCGTGTCCGGGACGGGGAAGTCGGAGCTGCCGCGGCTTTACGCGCACTTCGGCGGGCTCAATTTCTGTCCGGTCGCCGTGCAGCCTAACTGGGACTGCCAGGAGTCGCTGCTGGGGTATTTCAACACCATTGAAAACCACTTCGACGCCACGCCGCTTCTGAATTTCCTCGCTCAGACGCAGAAACCCGCTCAAGGGGACTATCCCGGCCTCTTGAACGCCATGAATCTGGTGTTGCTCGACGAAATGAATCTGGCGCATCCGGAACTCTATTTTGCGGATTTCCTCAGCAAACTCGAGTTGCGTCGCGGTACGACCCGCAATGATGTTCCAGGGATTCAGGTGAAGTTGGGTTCGGGCATCACCCCCTATAAATTGCCGCTCCGACGCAATGTGCTTTGGGTGGGTACGATGAATCAGGATGAAACGACGAAATCCTTGTCCGACAAGGTGCTTGATCGTTCCATCATCATCAATTTCCCGCGTCCGACCGAGTTGAAACGTCGTCCGAAACTCAACCCTCTCAAACTAGATTCCCGCGGGCAGGCACTTCCGCTTGAGACCTGGAGAAGATGGTTGCGGCGGTATGAATCCGCTTTTGCCGAGGATGAAATTCGTCCCTACAAAGAGTTCATTGAGTCGATGAACCGATCGTTGGGGGCGGTGGGACGCGCCATCGGTCACCGCGTCTGGCAGTCGATCGAATACTACATGTCCAACCACCCGCAGCTCGTCGACGGGAAAGAGAATCCCGCCGAAAGGGAGCGCGTCATGCACCTGGCGTTTGAAGATCAGTTGGTGCAGAAGGTGATGCCCAAGATCCGCGGCGTGGAAACCCGCGGTCGGGCGAAGACGGAGTGCCTCGACAAGATCCGCAATCTGCTCGTCACCGGCGTGGGCGGAAATTCTTTCAATCTCACCGAAGACTTCGATCTTTCCTGCGAACTCGGTTACGGACAGTTCATTTGGCAGACCGCCAACTATCTGCAGAAAGATGACGAAACGGGCAAGGAAGGCTGATGCTGATCGAGGATTTTTATCGTCGGGCCGCGACGGACGAGGCGTATCGGACCGTTCTCCTGCAGACGGATTGGTTCGCCTCGAACGTCTCGTACGATCCCCTGAGCGGCGGCGTCTTGCCGGAACTTCTCACTGATTTTCTGGCGAGAATTGCCGAGTACAAGCCTTCGCTCCCTTACAAGGACCGCGTCGCCGTCATTTTGGACGGATGCGAGGAACCGCTTCGCCGCCTAATGGGCAATTTGAATGAAGAGTCGCGGCGCAGTCATACGGAAATGCCGTACTGGAAGGCGAGAGAACTCGACGCGTCGAGCTTCATCGCGCTTTCCCGCCGCAGCGGCTCCACCATTCGGGAAAAACTCGCGGAAAAGCCCAACATTCAGGCGGTCAGGCACTACCTCTCCGTCGACACGACGGAAAACCGTCTTTTGAAGGCGCTTGTCCTGCGGCTCTGTGATTTGTTGGAACTTCGCCACCAACTGTCGGGAGCGACCGACTACGAAGCCCTGCGGGATCAAATGTTCCGCTGGTTGGGGACGGACGAGGCGCAGGAAATCGGGCGATGGGAAAATCGTCCGCCCAACAACACGCTTCTCGGGCATCGGGATTATCGGCGGGTCTGGCGCGCCTGGGTTGCGCTTCAGGCCGCGGAAGAGAACCTGGAGGAGGATCTTCGGGAGACGAAGACGCGTCAGGTCGTGATCGACGAATGGACTGACTTGGCTAAGGCCTACGCCGGAGGGCAGAGGGTGTTTGCCGAGATTCCGATTCTTCCCGATATCGAGACTTTCCGCATTAAAGTGCTCACGCCCGAGGGGTGGAAGGAAGGGGTTCGCCCGGAAAGCTTCAGCAAGCCGAGAAGACCTTTCAAACCGTCGTCTTTTCCGAAAAATCAGCTCGTCTGTCTGGATCCGGGGTATTTTCGGCCGCATTATGCGTTCGGCAACGAAGAAGGGGAGCTCTCCGAGCTCTTCATCGAGCAGTTTTGGTCGGAATTCGCTGAAAGGGGCGAGGTATCGAGCTTTACGCTCAAGCGTTCGGATTGCGTGAGCCTCCCCGATGGGGTCCGCACCGTCACGTACCCCGATCTGATTTATCAGGACACCGCGGGGAGTGCGGCCGACCGGGATCAGGTCGTGCACGGATTCGCCCGTTCTCTGGCGGAAATCTTCCAAACCCCGGAGATGGTGTGGCTCGCTCCCGATTTTCGCGACGACTTCAGCCTGGAGTTGGTGCGAAAGAGCTTCAACGCGCGTTTTGCCCGAGCTCTTCCGATCCCGCGGTCAGTCGCGGCGGTGTTTCAGCACGTTCCCTACGATTCGATTCCGAAGGACGGCTACTGCGTGGCCGTGTACGAGCCCTATCGAGGAAAGCTCTACAAGACGCTTCTTGTGGCAAAACAGAGTGCGAAGCTGAAGAAGGGCATTCCCGAAACGAAGGGGTACCGTTGGCAAAAGCAGGCCACTGTGGAGAGCGACCGATCTCTTCCTCCGATGGAGACGGACTGCGGCTTTTGGATTCTGCAGTCCGGGAAACTCACGCGCACCTGCAACGACTACGGAACCGTATGCAAAGCCAAGGGCGCTCTCATCCAAAAGGAATCGAACGGCGACCTCGCCATCGTGCTGCAGAGCAGTCCCGTGGCGGGCGGGTTGGCCCTGCAGCAACTGCAGAGGAAGGCGCCCGAGGAACCCTTGTGGCAAAACGCCATTCCCGAACTCATGATCAAGGTGGTTCGAGGCGAAGCGTTGAGCAACGTGTATCTCGTGAGTTCCGACACGAACGTGGCTCCGGTGCCGGGCAAGTCCGTGGAACTTCCGATCAAAGAACGTTTCACGCTTCCCGCAGGGAAAAAATACTATCGCTTCCGGCTCTACAAGGGTTACAAGGGCGAGGCCATCGGGTATCAGATGAAGCTCGAGTCGAAGTTCTTCCCGTTGGACAAGGACGTTCAATGCGAATTGAACATGACTTATACCTACGGCGCCGACAATCCCTTCCGATTGGAATTCCGTCCCATCAGGGAAAAGTCGCTTCCTCCCGTCATCGCTCAGTGGCAGTTGCTCGAGGAGATTGACGATGCGCCCGGACCGACGTATCCGCAGACGGATGATTGGGAGGATCTCAGTAAGTACGTCAATCCGAAAACCGGGGTAGAGAAATCCATCCCGAAATGGGTGCTAGACGGTTTGAGGACGTTTTGCGACGCATTGTCCGCGGAGCGGAAAATGGGTTTCCCCAAGAGCGATGCCTGGAAATTGAATACAAAAAGAAAGCCTTACCTTTTCGTTGAGGATGCGAACGGTTGGAAAGACGTCTACGTAGCCTATGATCAAGCTTCCGTTTCCATGAGGCGTTGCACTTCTTTGGATACGACTGAACCCCATTATTACGCTTCCGTTACGGTGGAAAGCGGAAAGAAGATGGGTTGGTGGTTTAGTGAGGATGAAGAGGCGTATGAGGCGGCCCGACGCAATTCGCTTGTGAATTACACGAGAAGGTCCTTGATGTTTCCGTTTTGTCGGTTATGGCAAGACGGATTCTCATGTCGTCGGACGGGAAATGCCGAAATCGAGCTTTATGCGGAGAAGCTTCAACCTTATTTTAGGAAACTTGTCGAGTACGTCGAAGAGCACGATGACGAACGGGCGCTGTGTGAAAGAATTTGTCTCCTTCTTTGCATTGCCTATCGAGATGTGGAAGAAAAGGAGCTTCGCGAGCGGATTCTCGACGTGATGAGCCGTTTCGGCGTGGGTGGGGATCCTTTCGGATACTTGTTGGGAACGCTGGAGCGTTTGGAACTGATCGCCACCCTGGATTACGAGTTTGGCCGATTCGGCAGGGATTTTGTTCATGCCATTGCCAAAGCATCCTGGCGAAATCCGGACTTTATCCATTGTTTCTCCGCCGAGCAGCTCGTTCGAGTAAGCGAGACTCTTCTTTCGGAATTGAAGAAGTCTCAAGCTTCCTTTAAACAGCATCCGACCGGAAAGCAACATCAATATTCGCGCAGGCAGTTCGCGGTGCTTCTGGAGCTCTTGTTTGCCTTGTTGCGGACCAGAGAGAGTGAAGACGAAGAGATTCGGTCGCTTTCCCAACCGGGTAGGCCGATTGTCAAGGAGTTTTTGAAACTGGTGGAGGATCTGATCGACTTTGTGCTGAAAGTAGAGGCCGATCTGTATTTCCGAGTGGAGGTGACCGTCAACAAAGAGAAGGGAGATCCTACGCCGGACTTCCTATTCGCTTTGAGAAGTTATCTCGAAGGAAACGACGATTCTCTTTGCATTCGCGTCAAGGGCATCACGGAAGACGGTTGATTGTCGGAGGATGCTTTTGCGGGATCCGAAAGCGCTCGGATCCCGCATCGAAGGACCGAGCGGCATTTGTCGCATTTTGGAAACACCGAGAAGCCGAAAACCCGAGATCCTGACGCAACTTTCGTCTTCGCCCCGTTTTTCCCGCTGAGAGGCAGAGGAATCCGGGGCGCCGTCGTATACTGCACTTTACTTTCGGTGTCTCCCTGCGGGAGAAAGGGGACGCTGCCTTCGTCAACCGGCCGCTTTGGGCGGCTTGCCACTTCGCACCCATCAGCTCATGTCCGACGCGTACCTTGCCATGCTCATCGATCCGCAGGGAAACACCATGCGGTTTCAGACCGACACGCTCGACTACGACGATCTCGGTCCGGACATGCCGTTCGGCCCCGAATTCGACCTTGCGAGCATCACCTCGATCGAAACGGCCTATGCGGTGAGGCATCCGAAGCCGAAGTTGGACGGCTACCTCTCGATGTTGGGCGGGGCGGCCATGGGCGGCGTCATGGGCGCGGCCGTCATGGGGTACTTCTACTCGAAGGATCGCGGGCGGGTCGTCTGCTACACGAACGTACAGCTCGCAGGGCACGGCGACACGATCTTCAAGTTCATTGCGGACGAGCCGATCGTCGACAAGGTCATTCTCATCATCGAAGAGAAGAACTACTTCGGACATCGTGAGCCCAATCGGACGCCGCGGTTTCTGCGGTGTTTCGACAACGTGATACGTTCCTTCGGTTGCTTCGTCTACGCGATGATCGGTCTCGTCTTCGTACTCTTTCTGATCGTCATTATCCTCGCCCTGATTTTTTAGTTGGCGTAGGACGCAGGATCATTCCCGCACAGATCCTTCATCAGAGCTTCCACGCTCCGGAAAGTCTTCCCGCCGCCCGCCTCAATCTCCTCGAGGGCGGCCTTCGTTTCCGGCACCTCATACCAGGGATTGCATTCGACTGGCAGGGCGTTCCTCGAGACCGCACCGCGAACCAACTCGCGAAGCACCTCCGAAGATGTCACGCCGTGGGCGGCGCAAAGCTCGGCGAAGGCTTCGCGCTCCCGAGGGTCCAGCCGAAAGCTTAAGGTTGTCCGCATCATTCGTTCTCCTTCGAGAATCCATTGTAAGACAACGCATTGTCCCCATGAAGGTAGGAAGGCGCGCAGGCTCTGCGGAGTGTGAGATGGATCCGGCGTTGCGAGGCGTTCGGGGGCGGAGGGCCGGGGCCGTCGCGGCCGGTGAGGAGAGAAAACAATACGGCCGCCCGAGGGAGAAACGGGCGGCCGTATCGAGAGAGAGAACCTCGTTGGGGATTACTTCTGCGCGTCCGTGCGGCGCTTCACGATCATCCCCGAGAAGAGGACGATGTAGATGAGGAGCGCGACGGTGAAGCCCAGGAGGCAGCACTGCGCCATCGACATGAACTTCATCGAGGGGATGAGATACCATCCGCCCGCGTCGTTGTACATGTTGATGATGGATTCCTGCAGCGGCGACAGAACCGTGCCCATCGGGACGTCGGAATTGTCGTAGCCGCAGTCCCCCGTCGGGAGGAACCAGTCGGGCGCCCACTTTTCAAGCGGAAGACCGAAGGGATAGTGAGGTTCAAGAGAGCAGCCCTGCATCCCGAACATCGCGTCGAGGTCGTCCGAGTGAATGGCGCGGT
>OGIO01000664.1_pt1 | contig 38397 bp, 33 predicted proteins | sample 1571841 | NCBI WGS metagenome assembly OGIO01 (sample SAMEA2582111, study PRJEB24529) | metagenome | biome: Human gut stool | place: China | collected 2011
ATGCGACTTTCTTATTTTCAATTTCTTCCTTTATCAGACTTCCTACACTTGAAAAATGCGAACATAAAAATAGTTTCATCAATATTCTCCTTTATAAATTCCGATTTGTTAAGCTGATTCTTAATCATAGCATAATAATTGTTCTATCCATTCCAATCTTTGCAATGTTTTGATCCACTGTTCTGGAATTTCATCATAGTCATAATACAATCCAGCCAGGCTTCCAGTTATAGCTCCTACAGTGTCTGTGTCGGCTCCAAGATTCACTGCCTGCAGTACGGCTTCTTTGTATGATGTTGTAGTTATCAAACACCAGGTCACAGCTTCTAATGTATCAACTACGTATCCGCTGCTTTTGATCTGGTCTTTTGAAAGCTGTCTGAATGCATTCAAATCAAATAATCTGGAAAAATACCCCAGCTCTTTATAGTTGTTAAGGTCGCTTCGGTAATACTGACAAGCTGCGTCAATTCCCCACTGAAGTTTTGCAAGCAGATCTCCTTCTCTAGAAAGAACTGATTTTACCATAAAATAGTAAATGCCACAGGCAATCTGACTGCGAAGATGTGCATGTGTAAGGGCGGAAACATTATGGATCAGGTATATACTTTCATTTTCTGAAGTACATATCATTTTTTGACACGGGAAGGATTCTCATAAGAGATCCGTTTCCATTATCCCATTCTGTTTTACCTCCACAGTCAATAGGGTCAGTTCCTTTTCCGTATTGAATGATTGCTCTGGAAGTTGCGACTCCAATATCAAATACCTCTTGGAATGGTGTATAATCCGCATATAGACACCATTCCGTGAATTTGTCCATAATATCCTTATAATCGATTTTGCCTTTTTGTTTGATACTGTCCAAAGTAGCAAGTGTCATACTGCTATCGTCTGACCAGGTGCCGACCGGCTGATTATGCGTTCCATAAGCGCGCATCCCAATCACAGGATCATGCTCACGATCTTCTCTGCTGGAAAATTCAACAGGAACCCCAAGTGCATCACCGACCATAAGGCCTATTATTCCATCTTTCCAAATGTTTTGTCCCATTAAAATACATCTCCTGTCTCACTTCTGTATATTTACAAGCGGCAGTATATATTGCATAGCTGAAAAGCTATGTGAATTCATTTTCATGTTTCTTGAAGAAATCATAAAAATAGCGCACATTATCCAGATCGCTCCATTTGGACACTTCATAATCTTTTGTATCGAGATTATATATTTTTGCATGTAGAGTTCCTAGCATAAAAGGGGAATGTGTGGCGATGATAAACTGGCATTGCAATAATCGTGCCAGTTTATTGATCTCTTCTGTCAGAAGAACCTGATTCGCTGGCGAAAGGGATACTTCTGGTTCATCCAATAAGTATAAGGCATCTGGCTGTAAATATTCTTTAAAATAATGAAGAGACGTCTCTCCATTTGAGTACTTTTCCTGGGCAAAAAGGATGTAGGATTCCTGTTTGCTGCCTTCTCTTGAAGCCAGATACTTCCTCGCGTCTGTTAGAGACATCCCCTTTTTTACATAATCGTATTCCATGCCTTCTGACAGGATCTGCTTTTGCTGGATTTTCTTTATCTCATATAAGATGTCTTCGCTTTTGATATAGCGGCTATTCTCAGGAATTTTGAACTGTCTACCGTCATCGTCTTCACCGAGGCTATAAAGGCATTCGGCCGAAAATGAACCACAATAGTCTACGATGCCATAAGAATTACTTGTGGCGTACTCTTTCCCTTTGATCTTAAGACAATTTGCTATAATGTTCAAAAGTGTTGACTTACCAGAACCATTGTTGCCATACAAAACTGTGATAGGAGAAAATACAAAAGGATCGATATATTTGTCTCGAAACACATTATAAGGGTAGATGTTAGGATTATTTACTTTTTTATCACTGAGTTTAAAAGAACTCAAATATATCACAGATATGCTCTCCTTTACAGAGGTATCAAGCTTTAAGATGCCGTATGATTTGCAAATCACTCAACAAAGTGGATGCGATTCAGTTCAAACCGGTCTTGCTGCGGTCTTTCTTCCGATGGATATCCAAGGGGAAATAAGCAAAACGGTTTCAGATTATCAGGAAGTTGTAAGATTCTGCAAACAGGTTCCATAAACTCTGGAACAGGGGAAATACCGATACAAACACCACCAAGCCCCAGAGCATCTGTCTCCAGCCAGATATTTTCCAATGAAAGCCCCATATCAATCAGTATCATCGAAGGAGCCGGAAGGGATTCTGTTCTGTATACAGGAATGATTACTACCGGGGCACCTGCAGCACATCCAGCATAAGGAGTGGTTTGCGATAAGAGTCCGATTTTCTCTTTATCTGTTACGACATAGAATTCCCATGGCTGCTGATTACAGGCACTGGGGGCCTGCATGCCAGCCTTTAAGATCTGAAGGATCTTCTCATTTTCAACAGGTCGCTCCTGGTATTTTCGTATGCTTACGCGGTGATCAATAGGATTCATAATGAAGGGGGCTCCTTTCGTGTAATGTTGGTCTCTTGTGTTTCGAGAACCTTTAAGTTTCTGCTCAGATATTGTTATTTTTTAGAAGATGTTTTTTCCAGAAGGTCAAAGTATTTTTGCTGATATTTATCGATCTCAGCCTGTTTTTCTTCTTTCAACTTCTGGATGGTGGCCTGGTATTTTTGTTCAAGTTCAAGAATCGCTTTTTCATGGGCCAACTGCAGTTCGCTCTTGCAGTGTGCCAGCTCCTTTGCATGATCAGATTCTGCCTTCTTGTGATCAGCACAAGCCTTCCGCTGTTCCCGGATAAGTTTTCTGGCTGATTTCTCCAGATACTTTGGATTGGAGACCGTATTGCCGTTGCTATCGGAGTAGAATGCTTTAATGCCGACATCAATGCCGATCTTTCCACCAGCATTTGGTCGGAGTTCCGGGTCGAAATCCACATTGAGGATGACAAAATATTTTCCTGTTGGTGTTCGTTCGATGGTGACATGGTTAATATGACCGATTTCCATGGACTGACGGATCTTTATATATCCGAGTTTCGGAAGTTTGATATACCGGCCAGTGATCCTGATATTGTTGCTCTGATTCATAGTCCGGTAGGACTGATGATGATCATGTTTACTCTTAAACCGTGGATGTGCTGCACGTTTGGCAAAGAAGTTTTTGAAACCACGGTCCAGGTCACGAAGGGATTGCTGCAGGGCAATGGAATCTACTTCTTTCAGGAAGGCATAGTCCTCCTGCTTTTTGAGTTCCGTCAGCATTGAGGAAGTTTGGTTGTAACCGATCTTGTCACCGGCGGCATAGGCAATATTCCGCATGGACAGCCCTTTATTGTAGATCATACGACTACATCCGAGGGTACGATTTATGAGGTTTTGTTGTTCTTTGTTTGGGTAAGCCCGGAATTGCAAATATTCGATTATGTCAGCGATTCCATATGTCTAAGGAAGCAGCTCTGAATGAACTTAAACATGCCTTTTCTTTATCTGATGACGAAGCCCGGATAGTTCTCAACCGCTACTGGGATATATCAGTATAAGTAATCTATTCCCATAATACGGAAGTGTCATAAATTCACTGAAATAGGTGATTAAATGGCACTTCCTTATTTTTGGGAAAAATCAGAAAAAGTTTCCTATTATTGTTTTTTCCGAATACAACAATAATATAAACACGTATGCATTTATTGAAAATTGGATGATACTGTAATATACATACTGACGATGCTCCAATTGTATCAACATGAATCCTTTTGAGCACCCTCTTGCTTCACGAGCAATTCCTCTATAATCTCCTTCCGATATTTGTAAAATGTAGTTTCAGATATCCCAATCTGCCTTATCGTTTCAATATTGTTAAGAGGACCGCCAAATGTCTTATTGTATTTCTGAATCGCTCGTTTAGCCTCAATTGATTTCCGAGTCACAAGCTTAGTCCCCTTTTTCAGCCCGATCTGCTTTCCATTGAGCCGAGCCATTTCAATACCTTCTTTTGTACGCCGATGTAAATAATCGACTTCTTTTTCGGCTTGCTCAAAGGCACGGTATATATCTTTCTCAACTTTGCTCAGCGCAAAGCGTTTTACAGCTTTTACAATCGAATTGACCAGTTCATCCGCATCAGGATCCCCGGACTGAATTTCCATGTCAATAACGCTTTGCATCGATTCCCTATAGCTTTCCGTATTGATATGTGATTCCTTAAGATATATTAAATTGATTCCCCGTTCAAACATATCTTTATATATATCAAAACCTTCCGCAGCGTTTCGACCCATACGAGATACCTCATCAAATACGATTCCATCATCATCCTGTATAGTCCGCATTAACTTGTTCCATTCAGGTCTATCAAAACTGGTACCCGTATAAATCTCCTTTATAATTATAGCTTCCGGATAGACTCTTAAAATATTTCTCACCTGCCGCTCGATACTCTGGTTTCTTGTACTTATTCGACAGTACCCATATAGCTTTCCCATACTGCAACTACTCCATTCTCATCCCTAAAATGATCTGTAATATGTTATAGATTCATATGATACCATTAAAACAAACCACTGTTTCTTTTAATAATATTAACGTACCATAATTTTACATTTAATACAAGTAATTTTAATGGTATTCTATACAACGTTACTTCTAATGGTATATTCCACTGCTTGGATCTAAATACATCATCAGTTCTGAGGAAGATCGCAAATTACTTGATTTATTATTCAGACAAGAATAATTTTAAAAGAATCATTAAAGTAAAAAACTGGGCAGCATATCTCTCACTACCCAGTTTTTTACTATTTACAAAAATATAAGAAAATAAGAACCGTGATTACACAACCAATAATATTGAGATAATACGAAAATGAAGCTCCTTTCCGGTTTACCTTGCTTTTACAATACCATAAGGAAAGTACCGCTTCTAATATAATTGCTATGTAAAAAATGATTTTTATTATGTCGAAATCATTCGGCATATATGTCCATGTATAAAACAAAAATTGTATATTACTTTGAACACAATTCGCACACAGAAAACCCGAGAGAAGAACTACACTACCCATAGAATATTCTCTTTTTGGCTTTATTATTAAATAATAATTACATATATGCCACAACAAACGAATCATTATAACTACAATAATTATAAAATAAAACATATACAGTTATCTCACAAAATCAAATAATCATCAAATAACACAATGGATACACTTCATCCAAGCATTTACAATCGTTGACATTTAATTCATTGCAGACACTCCCATGGGAAATGTCTGCATCTGCTACTATATACAATTATAAAATATTAAAATTAACATTTCTGATAAGCCACTTCACAAGCATCTAATTTTCCTTGTATGCCTGATACTCCGTACAAAAGCATTGTCAAGTCTGCTCCCGTACCTGCCGCCGCAAGCAATGTAGCAGCCGCATCAAGTCCAAGCTCTATTGCTCCTAAAATAACTCCTGCAGTAAGTCCCAATCCGATTCCAAGCGCCAACACCTCTGATACTTTATTATTCAAATCATCAATTGCGAGCATCATGTCTCCAAATGCAGCTGGCATAGCATACGTTCTCGTTGTTATTTCCTTATACGTATCTTCCTTGATTCCAGTAACTCTTCAAACATACGATGTCTGTGCTAACCCTTGCCATACAATTGTCTGTTCTATATCTAACGTTGCATATGCATACGTATCTATAGAGGATCTGCGCTTATAATTTCCAATCACTTTCTCACTTGCACTAACAGGTGGTGCTTTTTTGATGGAGGTATTATTGAAATTAGATTTAATTCCATTAACATAAATTTGTGCTTCTTGTGTTTGCTTATTAAAAATCGTTTTAATAATATTCCCTTCAGCATCAGTCATTTCTGCCGTTCTTATGGTGTCTGATTCCGTTATTATAATATTTCCACTTGGTGTCTCAATAACAGATTTTCCTGTATCACCAGACGCATAAGCATTTATTGGCACCAGTATCATTGATAAGCAGAGAAATAATGATAATATAGATTTAAATAAACGCCGTTTCATATGTACCTCCTTCTCTCAAAATATTAAGTACTGATTTTTTCGCCTTCTTTCTTTAAGTACGCAATCCACCATCTAATTAGCCCACCGGTATCACCTCCTCATAAAAATAACTGTGGTTCTAAGAATAAAAAAGTTTGCAGACAAATACAATAAATAATACTTGTCTGCAAACTAATGTATGTGCGTAAACATTACCTGCAATTTCTATTTTAGGCTCTGACTCTAGTAATAAAAATTACTATCACAGTGATGCACCGCTCCAGATTCCCACTGGATTCCTTTTCTTTATTTATATCAATTATTTTCTGATTTGTCAATATATTATCTGACAACTTAGCTTTGTGATATTTTTAAAACCTAAGAAATGCCACCTGTAGCACTGCAATAAAATTCAACGGTTAAAAGTTTATTTGTACTCGCGCCAGCATATGTGATAGTACCTGATGCTGAAACCTGAGCTGTCCTTCCAGCATCAAGTATTACATAATCACTTCCGAACTGTTTCCATGTTCCGTTGCCACTTGCCTTACTTGAGCTGATACTGCTTACACCTGAAATATACTGTCTTCCCGAACTGTACTGCGTAGAAAAGCTTGCTTTGATCTTAATTGTAGTATTTACAGAACTTCCCCATACAAAACTTACATTCTTCGATGCTAAGACGGCAGATCTGGCTCCAGACAATAAATCCATGATATCATCGTCACTGTCTTCTATCACAATCTCTGCTGTTGCAAATTCTCTTATAACCCGTTCAAATTCTTCTGGGGTTCTCCAGTCCTCCTCTGCAAACTCTTCTGCCGGCAAAAGAGTAAGTTCTACACCTGTATCTGAAGATATTTTTTCCACGATCTTTTTATATTCTTCATAGTATACAGCTCTCTGCTGATCTTCTTCTGCCGCACACACTGTCATCCCAAATAATCCCATGGAAAGACTCAACATGCAGATAACAGCCATCATTTTTCTTGCAAATTTTTGCATATGTGTCCTCCTTTTCATCGACTCATTAATTTTCATGTAGTATCCTATGGCCTGTACATTGGAATCACTCCTCCTTTTAAAATTTATATGTGATTACTTATTTTTATAAACTATATATATAGTTTTATTTTGTGATATTAAAGAGAATAGCTGCTCATACCACTATTCTCTTTTAACATCAAAATACAAAATAGTTAAAATCTACCTTGATTTTTCCATTACTTTTATTTTCAACATACAGTTTATAAATGCCATCCTCTTTTATCTCAAAATTATGCATACCATTTGAATCCAAAGACACAGATCTCTTTGTTGTTCCCTTGATAATTCCCATAGCAACGGGACCACTTCCAGAAGAAAAACTTATTCCCATTGCAACTGTCTGCCCCTTTTTTAATGAGACACTTGAAAGTGATACCCTGGACCCTTTTTCAATTTCCCAGGTATATGATCCGCTTGTAGCACTCCCTTGTGGGGTAACCTCTATGGTCATGATATCTGTATCATCCAATACACTTTCATATTGTTCAACCAGAGAATCGACATATTCTGGCTGCTCACTGCTTTCCCTAATCTCTACCATAGATCCTTCATAAATCTCATTTAATCCGTACTCTGCAATATTTCCTGCTGCAAAAACTGTTGCAGGGCAACTCACACCAAATACAACTGCAAATATACATGCCAGCAACTTTGATTTTTCTTTCATCTCATGGTATTTTTTCACTGATTCGACCCTCCATTTCATTGTATTTTTTGTTTCATATAAAGCAGAACACATCTTAAAATTTTGCGTTCCAGACTTTTCGATTTCTCTTAAGAGAACAGAATAATATTGCTTTGCTGTCCACTTTGCCCTACTTTCCATACACAGCTCCATGTCGCAAATCACTTCGCTCCACCCATCATATTCTTGAAACAGTTTCCTAAAAAATGGCCAAAACCAATATGCAATAGTTATTACAGCACTTAAATTTTTAAATAATAAATCTTTATGGTACACATGGGTAAGCTCATGGCTCAAAATAATTTTCAACGTTTCCGGATCATATTGATAATCCGGCAAATAAATATATTTCTTAAAAATTCCAGTTACCATTGGAACATGAAGCCCCCGACATATAACTATCGGAATTTTCTTTTTATAATGTACCGTTTCTGGTAATTCCAAATATATCTTATCCAGTTTCTCATCATCCAAAACCATTCCAAGCATCCTGATATTTCGTAACCGCATTTTTTCTTTCATATATTCCTGCAAATGATATATGGCACCTAACAGCCAGACAACAAATAGCAGAAATAAAAACACTGCGATCTTAAAATTGATCCATGGATACCAATCATAGCTGATTCCTGTATTAAAATTATAATTTTTCAACGTTATATAAAACCAGCCAAAAGGAACCAGGAACAGGGCAATTACTATTTTCAGGAAATTATATAACAATCTGTAGGTTCCTCTCTTACGCCATATGATCTTAAATAATTTCCAAAACTGAAACGTAATTCCTCCGATTGCTCCATTTAGTATTACCGTATAGAATACTATGCAAAATCCAGAAATTCCAAAATTAAAAATCCAATTCATCGACCCATTTTTTTACAAGCTCTACAGATTCTTTTTCCATACCCTTCTCCGAAAAAAGTGCTGTCAGAGTATTGTTCATTTGTCCTTTTCCCCAAAATTTAAATAATTCTTTAACCTGATTTTTTTGATATTCTTCCTCTGTGAGTAAGGCTTCATATTCATGAGTTCTACCAATCCCGGCCTGCTTTGATGAAAGATATTTCTTCTTTACTAATTTTGCCAAAAATGTTGAAACCGTCTGTGGCTTCCACTCTTTATTTGAATGTGTATTCGTGTAGTCCACAATTTCCTGAAGTGTTTTTCCATCTCCCATTTCCCATATACTTTTCATAACGAGTAATTCCGCTTTTGTTAATTCATCCATAATCCAATCTCTCTTAAACTATATTTATAGTTTAACTATAAACTATAAATATAGTTTTGTCAAACATTTTCTAAAGATCATTTGAATTATCAGTCTTTTTGTATAATCCTTTTATTTCCCACAACCACTCAATAATTATAAATCTTTATGCCTCCTACAGCCGAAGCCTTCCCGCCTGAAGATATGCCGACAACTCTTCCCTGCTTCTGGTAATATACTCATATGTTACATATAAAGGATCGATCCGCCTCACCAGTTCTTCCACACCTTTAGCTGTAAATGGCTCATGTCGGTCGATCTGAAAGATGTGTTCATATACTTTGCAGAACCGCTCCATGGGATCCTCTGGAAATTCACGGGGAGACTGAAGCCACTGTTTTACATATTCCCCCGTCAGGGACTGCTGCAGATGGAGCCCTTTTATATAAGAAATCATACTTTCATGGGCATCCAGCATCTCATGTAGATATTCCACGCCTTCTTCCTGGGTCTTCAGATCCAGATTTGTATGAAGGAAATGTCCAGTATCCAGCATAAAGCCTTTTTTCTCATAGTGTACCCTGTCAAGAAGTGCCTGTGTATCCTCTGGATGTAAGAAAGTCAGCCCTGGCCACCACAGGTTCTCCATCAGAAACCAGAACGAATACTGCTGCCCATCCAGTAATTCATTGATAAAATCAGCCGCTTCTTCAATCACTTCCCGGTCCGTATGTTTGGTCTTGTAGGTAAGGCCCTCTTCATCATCCACCTGCACCACATGAAAGACTACATATTCCGCACCCATACGGACCGCATAATTAAGATCTTTGCGGTAATGCCGAATCAGCTCCGGCCTGTTACGCTTCACCCAGTCTCCACTGCAGCAGCAATGGATTCCTGTTACCATATCCGGTCGGATCAGTGGGCACTCTTCCGCTGATAAATATACATCCGGAGCCTCTTTCGTAGAATAACCAAGCGGCATGACTTCCAGTCCCGTGCAGCCATGCTCCATATAAAAATGCTGCAAATCATCCGCCGAAGTAAAGCGGATTGCATCATCATACGATGTGGTAAAATTCATCTGAAATTTCATGCATCCATCCCCTCTTTTCCTTGCATTCCCTATATTCCTGCTCTATGATAAGAACAGTATAACATATTTGGAGGGATCTCATCATCATGAAACTTATGGAGCTGCCCGGTGGCGATACACTGCATCATTACAAGAAATCTCTGGTTCTTTGCTTTGCCGGACCACGGGATGTTTTAAGTACCGGTCCCATCGGCGGCGGTTTCCGCACCGATCTGCAGGCAGTCTTTAACAATGACTGTAACCCAGGCGCCGGGATGTCCTGTGAACTCAGGGCTGATACTTACGAAGAACATATGAAGCTCCTGGCACTGGAGGACTTAGGGCTTGATCCCAAACACTGTACCGGGCTTGCCACTGCTGCCAGCATGCATAACGTTTCCATCAAGACCATGGATTACGAAGATTTTTCTGTAACTGCTATCGTCACCGGAGGCATCCGGATCAATGCCAGCCGCGTAGGTGACCCTGCTGTCTGGCATGAAAAAGCCGGAATCTCCGATCCAGTTAAACCAGGAACCATCAATATCATTCTCCATATCGATGCAGCACTCTCTCCAGGTGCCCTGGCACGGGCACTGGTAACCTGTACGGAAGCCAAGACCGCTGCTATCCAGGAGCTGCTTGCTCCCAGCCGGTACTCCCGCGGCATCGCCACCGGATCCGGAACAGATGGAACGATCCTGATTGCAAATCCGTTGTCCTCTACTTATCTGACCAACGCCGGAAAACACTGTAAATTAGGGGAATATATTGGAAAAACTGTAAAAGAAGCTGTGAAGGAAGCTCTCGACCGTCAGTCCGGGCTCAATCCTGCTTTCCAGCATAATATATTGAACCGCATGGACCGCTTCGGCATCACAGAAGATGCCGTATGGAGAACCTATCTTCAGAGATTATCTGAAAAGGAAAAGAACCTGTCACCATTTGTACGTGCAGAATTTGAGGATCGTCTGTCTCAGATCTGCCGCGAAAATACTCTGGTAACCTACACCTCCCTCTACGCCCATCTGATGGATCAGCTGGACTGGGAATTATTATCTCCAGAAGAAGCCCTTCCGGCCGGAAAACAGCTTCTGAACCTTGCCAAGATTCCTACAGATGATCACTATTCCTGCTCAGATAATCAGGATCCAATAGCAAAGATGGCAGATTTCTATCTGCAGGGATTGGTGGAACTACTGATGATAAAACGGTAATATTATAGTAGAATAAGAAAACAGTTTCCTGCATATCATACTCTCAATATTAAATAAAAGTTTTTTACAATCTAAGTGTAATTTTTTTACACTTAGATTGACTAGAGAATGACTACCGCTTAAAATATAAATACAAGGAGGAATGACTATGCTGACTAAAATGTATCTCACAAATTTTCTTTCATTTAAAGAAAGAACTGAATTTGACTTCACTGCATCTAAATATTCTATTCTTGAAAAAACGAATATAACTGATAATGAAACCCTGAAAGGAGCTCTATTTATTGGTCCCAATGCATCAGGTAAATCAAATGCGTTAAAGGGACTTTCCTTCCTTATAAAAATGATAAAAGGAGAAGGTACCTCATTTTCCAGACATAGATGTATATTTTCTGCCAATCCCATTGTTATAGTAGAATATGAATTCATTTTTAATGGAAAAAAAGTATTTTATACAATTGAATATGATATTCAGACAAACAGTATATCAGAAAATTTAAAAATTGACGATATTACAGTTTTGCAGAGACATGGAAATACCGGGGAATTAAGAATCGGAGAGACTTTAACAAGAGATGAACAGCTCGACAGTGAAACCCTGTTTTTAAGAACAGCATCTTTTAACACTGGCCGTTTTCCACAGGAGCCTACTTTAAAAGAACTTATGGAGTTTTTACAGAACTCATACATCATTGATGGATATAATCTGGGAGCTACCTATGGAAAATCAATAACAAAGTATGCGGAGGAATTTGGCATAGAAAAAATAAATAAATATCTTGATGCATTCCATTATGACTTCTTTGTGGAATATGGATCAGAGAGTACAGGCGCTGGTTTAACAATCTCCATAGGATCTGATAAAAAATCCGTCTTTTTTAAGAGAAAGACTTTCCCTATTCCTAATACTATTATCAATGAATCTCAGGGAAATCAGGTTTTTGCGGATCTTCTGCCTAATCTGATCAACGTTATTGAAAATCCTGGTATGTTGATTATTGATGAATTTGGGAACAGTCTTCATAATAAATTGGCCGAAAAAATCATCCGCTTCTTTATGGAGAATGCTGCTCATTCGCAACTTTTTATCACTTCACATCACACAAACCTGATTTCAAACTCTGTCTTCCGTCCTGATCAAATTGATTTGATTACTTTTAAAGGAGAGACTGGAAGTCAGGTAGAGAGACTTTCTCAATTTAAACCGAGAGCTGCTCAAAATATTGAAAAAATGTATCTCGGTGGCATGTTTGAGGGGTTACCGCTATATGAAGAAATATAGGATTGATAAAGATAAGAATATTGGTAATGTGATCTTTGTTGTTGAAGGAGGCAGACCGGCCACAGGTGGAACTGAACTTCGTTTATTGAAAAAAATATTTGCTGATATACTTGGTTATGAAGTCCAGGAGCTGCGAAGAGGCTCTGATGAATTTATCGGGTATGGAAATAATCCCCAGTTCCGTGTATTTGCGTTGAATCTCCCGAAAAATGAGCTGGGAGTTATCGTAGAGTGTGACGAAGAAACTGTGGAAAACATATAGAAACTTCAAAATTTACTAAATTAAATCATCATTTACGGCGGAGCGCATACTCCGCTGTCTTTTTTCACCAATATTCATATCACACTACAACTTCTTCACATTAGGCTTACAAAAGAATACAGTCCATAAAGTAGTGTACCCATTATCGCAACCAGACAAAAAATAACAATCAGACAAACTACACTCTTCACTCTGATGCCATCACTATTTTCTTTTGAAACTTTTCTGTTAGAGATGTTAGAAACTTCCTTTTGAGCTAAATCTTCTGAGGATTTATTCTTAATTTGTTTCCTTCGATGCTTTTTCTTTAGTTCCATTTTTCGCAAACGGGCAAACGAATCATCCTGGTCCATTATGCGATCATAAAACGCATTCACAAATTCTATATCTTTTTCCGTACTGAATGGAGCATCTGATGTTTTATGGGCTACTTGATTTCTGACCCAGCGGATATGTTTCAGCATTCTGTAATCTTCTGACCATCCAGTACCCCTCCCCAATACCTGATGGGATACCTCCATTTGCTGAATGTATTCACTAACACCATTTTTACAATTAAGAACATCTCTGCAAAGCACGTCAAGACGCTTATATGCTTCAAAAAATTCAATATCTTTCTGGTTCATAATTTTCTCCTGCAGATCTCAGAGGAAACGATTTGCATATGTCGTAATATCTGAAATATAGGCCATAGAATTTTACTATGACCTATATTTTATTACTCTATGTATTCTATCGGATACCCGAACTCTTTTGCATATGCCTCCACCTTGGAATCTTTCTTACATCGGATCGTAACATTCCGATTCGTGATCAGTTCTCCCAGATACTCCGGCTCATGACGGATCTCCAATACCTTCAGACGGTTACAGCCTCGGAAGGCTCCATCTCCTATATACTGCACGCTCTCCGGTAAGGACACCTGTTCCAGGAACATCCATTTGCAAAATGCCCGTCTGCCGATAAATTCCACTTTTTTCGGAAGCTGCAGTTCTTTTGCTGCACAGAAATAAAAAGCTTCTTCCCCGATATCTTTCAGATTCGCCGGGAAATGAATGTCCGCAAGCATCTTACAGCGCCGTAAAGCTCTGTCTCCGATCTGCTGTATACTATCCGGCAGATCAATACGTTCCAGTGTTTTACATTCCATAAAAGCCTCCGCACCGATCCTTGTAAGACGGCTCCAGGCTGCAAACTCAACCTTCTGAAGCCTTTTGTCATTAAAAAATGTTGCATCTTTTATGGTATCCACATATGACGGGATCTTCACATGCCAAAGCTGCGGGCACTCGGCAAAGCAGCCTTCCCCGATCACTGCCAGATGGTCCGGCAGCACTGCTTCTTTTAAAGCATTGCAATTACGAAATGCATCTGTCCCCAGTTCCAGAACAGAGTTCGATAATTCCATCTGTTCAATCTTAAGATTCCCTTTAAAGGCTTCTGCCTCAATCTTCCGATAATTGCCAGGCAGCCGCAGCATACGTTCAAATCCATAACGTTCGGCAGCCTTACGGGTCAGTGTCACACCATGATACCCTCTTCTGTCAACTGCTATAATTTTGGGGTTTCTTTCTTTATTCTCCATCTATATACTCCACTGTAAATCCTGACTCCTGACAGTACATGTCCACCTTCGATCCCTGATAGCACCGGATACGCGCCGCACGATTGATGATCCACTCCCCAATATATTCCGGGTCATGCCGGATCTCCAGCACCTTCAGGCGGTTGCAGCCGTGGAATACCCACTTTTCTATGCGCCTGATATGGACCGGCAGACAGACTTCCGTAAGCCAGGTACACTTAAAAAATGCCTTTTCATCCAATATTTCCACTGATTCCGGTAACTCCAGCGTCTCCATGCTGCAGAAATAAAATGCTTCTCTTCCTATACGCTTTAACCCTTCCGGAAAATGGACGGATTTCAGGTCTTTACACCTGTAAAATGCCCGATCTTCAATCTCTGTTACCTTCGGTGGCAACAGGATCTCTTTTAGTTCCATACACTCTGAAAAAGCATCCTTTCCGATTCTGCTCAGAACAGAATCATCAGCAAATGTTACCTTGGATAAACGCCGGTCTTCCTTGAAAGCGCCTGACGGAATCTTCTCAAGCCGCTTCGGTATATATGCCTCCTTAAGCCTCGGACAATCAGCAAAACAGCCATCCCCGATCTTCTCAACAGACTCAGGCAGCAGGGCTTCTCTTAATGCTACGCTGTGACGAAAACCATCTTTCCCTATCCGTCGTAGTCCATTCTCCAAAGCCAGCCGTTCAATACGGATGTTGTCGCGGAATGCTGCATCCCCGATCGCTCCATAACGCTTCGGCAGCTTCAGTTCTTCTTTCTTCCGGTAAGTCTCCGCATATTTACGGGTCATTACCTCTCTGCTGTATGTCAGATGATCTCTATCACTCATGTATTCTCCTTCAAATGCGCCCATAAACAGTTTTATCCTTATGGACGCACCAAAACCCACTGGCAGATTTGGGCCTGCCAGCGGGTCTCATGCATCTTATGCACTATATTTGTTTGGTGCTTACCAGTAGGTCGGATAATTATTGTGTTTCTTCTTATCCTTTGCCTTCTCCCACCAGGTATTCTTGCCTGAATGGTCGGTGCTTCCACCTACATTGTCCAGCATGCCCTCCCAGAGCTTGTCTGAGGTAGACTGAGCTGCAACAGTGGCAGTCACCGTGTAAGTCTTGGTTGTTCCGTCCTCTGCAGTAACCGTATAAGTAACCGGGCCTGACAGATTCACTGCTGTGCCGCTTGCCGGGCTTACAGATACTACATTTTGTAAAGTGATCTCCGGCTTCAGGGAAGTCAGATCCGTACCATAAGGCATGGTGATCTTGATCGTTCCTGCTGACTGGCTGATCGTTCCGCTTGTTCCATTGATCACAAATCCTGTGATGGTCGGTCCATCCGTCTCACTGGTCTTGGACCAGGTGCAGCCGATGGTAATATTTGCGGTTGGCATGTCAAATACATACACACCTTCACTTACCTTCTTATCAAGGATCGATACCGGCGCACTGCCTAGCAGATCCGTTGAATATGTCAGAGAATCAAGCTTCATACCTGCCTTCGGAGTTACGGTCACAGTAATCTTCTCCCTTGCGTCTGCTCTCTTCTTATCAATGGTAACTGTGCCTCCACTGGTTGAGCAGACATTACCAATCTTATATGATCCCAGCTTCGGAACATCAATTTCCATCACATCGCTGGGCATGGAGCCATTCATGTTGCCCTTCACCACCAGATATACCTTGTAGACTGTGTTACTCAGAGCTTTCAGATTCAGCGTCTGGCTGCTTCCGGCTCCGATGGAGCCCTTCAGCTTACTTGCCAGAACCTCGTCCTGAGTCGGTGCTTCCTCCTTAGCCTTCTTGTAGAGGTAGAAGTAGTTGCCCTTAGTATCAGAGGTAAAGGTAACCTTCGCCTCTGTATCACTGGTACGCTCTGCGCTGACATCAGAAATGACCGGTTTTTCACTCTCATAGGTGATCTTAATTGTGTAGGTCTTCTGGGTTCCATTCTCTGCGGTAACGACAAATTTTTCTCCCAGACTATTGACCGCAATGGGACAGGTCACATTACCCTTATTCCATGCAAGATCCGGATAACTCGGGTGCGCATCATCAAGGGTGCGATGGGCTACGGTTGCCTTGTCGGAATGCGTAATTTTAAGGAAATACTTTCCATCCTGATTCAGTCCTTCCGCGTCTTCCGCGCTCATATCAGTCTTGGTCAGGCCGATGGTCAACGTAGTACCTTCCTGGGCAGTCATACCTCTTACGACCTTTCCATCCTTGTCCAGCAGTTCCACATCCGTGATGTCGCATAAGGGGCTCTTGTAATTCGGATTCACCTTGAATACTGCCGTAATGGTCAGGTTTTTATCGTCTCCCGTTTCCCGGGTCAGGGTCACTTCCGCGCCTTTTCCGTCCAGTACCGTTATGGTATTGCCAGCATCGTCCACAGCCGTCCAATGATCAAATAGATAGCCGTCCTTCGCAGTCGCTTTCAGGGAAACCTCTTCGCCTTCAAATACAGTTCCGAATATGGTTCCAGGCGTGCCCTTGTAGGTTCCGGTCACGGTACCCTTATTCTCATCCTCAGAGCACAGTTGGACCGAACCAAAGGCCTTTGCCTTGAACTCTGCTACCCAGGTCTGGTGTTCCGTACCTACCGTAATCGTCGGCTCGCGGTAAGGTATGCCATCTGTGCTCGCATCTGCCCAGGTCGCAGAGCTATCCTTTTCATCCCAGATAACTCCACTGGCATTCTTCCAGCCGTCAAAACGATAGCCTGTCGTATTCTTAAAGAAGAGTCTTAAGGTAAGCTCTGCTCCTTGCCTGTAAGTATCGGTAACCTCCAGTGTTCCTCCTTCTTCCAGTCTATAACCTCCAGCTGTCAGAGAACCTCCTTCCGGGCCTTTCAGACGGAAGGTCATTTCGGTTCCGACTTTCTTGTAAACTGCCTTCACCGCCACTTCCTGCTCCGGCATGGTAAAGGTTAATACGCCGGTAACCGGATCTGTATTTGCATCAATCAACACAGATTTGTTATAATCCCAGTGATCCAGCTCATACTGATAATAGGGATGTGTTTCTCCTGGTTTCGGCGTTACAGCTACCTTATCTTTTGCAGCCGCCATGATATCTGTTTTTTCGTTTACCTGAATCGTCGCCGTCTCATACTTGCTGTCAATTATCTCCCCAGCCACATCCTTCGCGCTGGTAGTTACCGGATAATAATCTCCTTTCTTCCAGTTCAAGGATTCAATCGTGACTACATCATTCGGCATTTTAAAGGAAAAGCTGCCGTTTTCGCAAGCTGCTTCCACAGCCTGCCCATCGCTTGTCTTCAAAACTACGGTATTCAGAACCTGTCCGGTCTCCGGCGGCGTTAACTGCACTTCCACGGTACTATTTGCTTCCAAGGTATCAGTAGACCAGTTTCCCTGTTTCACCAGGTCCTTTGTCTGTTCCGTTCCATTTTTTAGGATCTTCTTTATCTGCGGATTTACTGAATCCGTCCATTGCAAAGCCCACGGTGTATTGACCTGAATGCTATAGGTTTTCGGTTTATCCATAGCATTCTTAATCGTAAAGCTTAAGCCCCTCCTGTTCAGATCATCCGGTATAATCGTTCCGTCATCGTTTGCAATTCCACCTATTACGCTTCCGGGAACCAGAAATGCACCGGCCGCGTAATGGGGCCTCACCTTCAATTTGGATAATTTTGGCAGATATTTGGCCGTTGTAATTGTCATAGTTTCATCACCATCTGCAACATCTACAATATCAGAATCTGTTCTGAAAAATCCATCTATATTAAGAAATGAGTTTTCTGAATTTTTGTACAAATGTGCAGCAATATTCAACTTTACCTTATACCGAAATGTTTGTTCTGTCGTACCATCTGCTTTCACTGCTTTCAGTTCCAGATAAGGGAGCTCTTGAGAATTTTTTTCCCACGAAACAACACTTGTCAAAATATTGGCTGATTTATAAGTATTTGGAATGCCTATTTGGGTAGTGTAATATACGCTATTAAGCTGCACTTGGCCTACATTGTCGCCATCTACTAAATCTCTGGTCAGGACAATATCAATCGTACCTGCCTCCAATACACTCTCTATATTAAGCTGCTCATCTGTCAATTCATTTTGAATAATATTAATTTCTTTAACTGCAACCCCATTAATTGTCTGATCCTGCTTCATCGCCATAGACGTAATCTGAGGATTCTTACCATCAAACTTTGTATCAAATTTCGGTCTATCTGTCTCAGAAACTAATACGCATGCATATGGATACACCCAAGTACCATCTGGTGTAATCGCAGTAAGAGTTACGTTTCTTGAACGTTTTACTTTTCCAGTCTTTCTATCAGATCTGGTCGTGATTTTCACAGAACTTTCAATACTAGCTACTTGGCCTGCCTCAGTCGCTTTTATATTAATAACACTGCTCAGCTCATATTCATAAGTCACTGTTTTCTTCTCTACCACATCTGGATAATCAGGCAGTGATTCATAAACAAAATATATTGTATATGTTTTAGGATCTATCATAATTGGATTATCATCTGCCAATATAAATTTTTCCGATGTCTTACCGTCTTTTTCTTCAAATTCCCTCTTGTCGCCTTTGATTTCGATATCTGTAATATAAGGCATTCCTGCAGTAGCTTTTGCCTCCTTTCCAGGCACCTGGCATAATCCCACTATCAGAACAGCCGCCAGGAGCAACGCCCCCAGCCGCTTCCAACACTTCATAACGGCTATCCCTCCTTTTTTAGTCCTTCACCACCTGATGATCGGTGATGGTATTATTCTCGTCTTTTTCCATTTCCTTCCACAGCCGCTCGGACTTATATTTATTGTCACTGTTGCTGCTGTTCTGGTTGTTGTCGGAGTCCGTATCCCCTCCCGGGGTCGGGGTAGGCGTCGGAGTCGGATCCGGGTCGGTATCCTTGTCTCCCGCAGATGCTCCATTTTTCACGACGATGACCTGGTAGGTCTTGCTCTTCACGTCACGGCCCGATACGATGTATTCCACCGGATTCGAAAAATTCTGAGCCTGTCCGCTTAGGGGACTGATGACCGTAGTGTTCTCGTTCACCATAATCTCCGGAATCAGGCTGGTCACGTCTGCGTCAGACGGTACGCCCGAAATGGAGATGGTCGTTCCTGAGATGCTTCCCGCATAAGTCTTGTCCCCGATGGTCAGGTAGAAACCGGTGATGGCCGCGTACTTCTCGTACTGAGCCCGGATCCGGTAGACCTTCTTCGTACCGTTCTCCGCTGTCACGACGATCTCTTTCCAGTCGCTTAAGTCAAGAGCTTCCTTGCCATCCACGGATACGCTTGCCTCGGCCTTAAAGTCCAGCCCTGCGGTCAGCATAATTCTGGTCAGATCCGTTCCCTCCGGCACCGTCAGCAGAATATTGGTTCCTTCCTCTGTCTCAGTGATGGTCTTATCCAGAATCGTAATCGCCCTCTGGTTCTGGTCTGTGATGGACAGGCTCTCGGTCTTCAGCTCCGTTCCGGCAGCCACCACATCGTCGTCATAGACCAGCTTCACGCTCCAGGTCCGGGTGGTGGTTCCATCCTCAGCTATTACCGTAAAGGGCTGGCTTACGCCTTCTACAAAGGTCACCGGCAGGCCCGGCGCTTTCAGTTTCGCCTTCTTTGATAACTGAATCTCCGGAGTCAGGTTCTCCAGCGGGGTTCCGCTTGGCAGCTTCACCAGCACCGTCCCTTCCTCGGTATGGATCTCACCTTTCTGTCCCTGTATTTCAAAAGACTCTATGTTCGCGTCCGTACTCAAAGGCGTTGCAAAGTTATGTACCTGATACCAGAGGTAATAGGGATGTCCGGCTCCGCCGTTGTCTAAGAAGCCAAGGTACCACTGCAGGTTATAGCAGGCTTCATAAGTAGCCAACGCATTATTTCGTGTCTCCGACAGGACGTGCTTAAAGCCATCGTTGGTCGCGAATTGCAGCCACTGGCTCAGGGCGCTCTTCTCCCCATCGGTAAACCGGGGATCTGTATGCCAGTCGATACCCATACTACACAGGCCCATGTTCACCCAGGATGCGCTTTCAGAGTTTATATTTCCCCTTAATTTGAACATGTAATCATCTGTCATCGCCTCACAGCTGTTAGCCTTTTTTTCGCCCAGAATAATCGCAAGTCCTTCGTCCAGCTTTGCTTTTACGCGTGTCCCGTAAACCGGATCGTCCTGATAAGGAGCAATGGCATACATAATGTTACCTACCACATCAATATTAAATCCATCGCTTCCATAAACATGATTCAATAGTGTTTCCAGTATTTTTTCCCGGGTCCAGTAGGCGTCCTCCGGCACAGTATAATTACCGATGTCCAGTGCAATCAGCGCAAAAGTCACATGGTTGATGGTCCAGGAACCATCGTAGTTATAAAGTTCTGCAACCAGATCTGATACTTCCTTGCCACTAGACAGTACAAAGGGCTCATCGTTTACCCGATACTGATCCAGGTCAGATGCGTTGTAACCCATGGCAGTCAGCAGCATAATCTTTTTCGCCATCGCTGACATCGCATAGCTGCTCAAATCTAACGACTTCATCTGTTTGTACAGATCAAAGTCCTTCGGAAAATCCGCGGAAGAAGGATCCGGCTTCTTTGCCATGGCATAATCAATCCATTCCCAGTCCTCCTTGGTGGAGCTTTTCTCATAACGATTTACGATGGCATTCAAAAGCTGTCTTAGCTTCGGGATATAGGTGTTCTCCGCGGGTCCGTCGGTCTGTGCCGTCACCTTATAGGTGGTGGAGACGCCGGACTGGGATGTAACCGTATAGCGGACTGTCTTAGACAGATCCACCTGCTCGCCTGACGCCGGTCTGACTGACGCGAACTCCGATACCTCAATCGTCGGTTTGATGCGGGTCAGGTCGGTACCTGCCGGTACGGTCAGGGAGATGGTTCCCTCGCTGTCGTTGATCCGGGCTACCGAGGAGCCGTAAGCGTACTTCAGAATCTTTCTTCCTTTGGCTGCCTCTTTCTCCTTCAGGGTCACCGTGTAGCTGGTGGTGTTTTCGCCGTTCTCCGCCTGCACCACATAGGTCAGGGGCTGATTCCAGCTTAGATGCTCCGGCTGTGACTGCATGACCGCTCCGTCAGACAATGTCCAGGAGACCTCCGCCGTACTTAAATCCGTTCCATAAGGCAGTGTCAGCTCCAGGGTTCCATCATTCTTCGGTGTTCCGGTCACGCCCGCCACCTGATAGGTCAGGAGGCTGCTTTCCGCAGACTTTCCTTCGGTCACTTCCACCGTGTAAGTCTTTGTGTAGTCCTGACTTCCGCTGTTCAGCGTCAGAGTCAGGCTTGTTTCTTTCGTAAAATCAATGGTTCTTCCGTCCATACTGGTGCTCTGGGCCGTATGGGTGATCGTGGGCGTAAGAGCCGTCAGATCGGTCCCCTCCGGCAACAGCAGCCTGATATGGTTATCCTGTATTTTCGCATGATAAACGGTTCCGCCCACTTCGATGGAAAAATCCGTTACCTCCAGGCAAGGTTCCCCACGTTTGATCTGGATGGTCCAGGTTTTGCCTAGGTCAACGCCCATACCCTGGCCATTCTCAGCAATTATTCCGTCTTGATCAATGCCGTCGTAAGTAACCCCGGTAGTCGGCTCATAGGGTACCAGATAATAAGACAGCTTTCCGCGCTCCACAGAGCCTGCCTGCTTATTTGCCTGCACCCAGCCCCCGCATCGGATAACCGGATCGCCCAGTGAACCGGTATCCACTTCTTCCGGAACTGTTATAGTGACATGCGCGTCACCGTCCACCACTCCGTAATAATCTCCCAGAGTTACTGCCTCTATCTCCGGCGCGCTAATCCGGGTATCCTCTGCTAACTGAAGGTATCCCTCACAGAGGGCTTCCATCCACGCTTTTGTGTATCTTGGCGGAAGGAGCCTGGCTGTTCCGCCTTCATCCCACAGCTTCTGCATATCTTCCCGCAGAGTTTTTTCCGTATAGGGAATGACGTCTGAATTATAGTCTCCGTCATCTGGATACTTTTCTCTGCAGCCGGTTACAGTTTTTATGAAATAATCTTTCAGTTGCGAAAGCATGGTGCTCTGCGCCACATTTAAGCTTCCTACCAGAAGAGTTTTCGTATCTCTCTGCGCTTCAATCTCGCTTACTTTGTCCATGATCCGAGCTCTGTAGTCCAGGATCTCGGGAATCAGCGCAAACCACTCTTCTTTATCCTTCTCTGTCCAGGTATACGTATCTGTATCCGGAATTGCCATGAGATAGAAGGGATGCGTTCTTCCTGTATCGGTTTCCGTAGACCAAAAGCAGACCGGCGCAGTCAGATCGTAAGCCTTTCCGCTTTCAATTCCTTCCAAAATGGTTGGATGTTTATCCGCACTAATGGAGTAGCTTTCTATCACGAAGTTTTTAGCTTGATCCTCGGGCATTTTAATCCAGGCATCATAACCATAGAGTGTTCTTAACGGGCTCTGGTAGGTTTCACTTCCATTACTGATACTCTTAAACAATTCATAGTTTTTCGCACCCGTCATATTTGCCAGGCCGGGCCAGTTCACTCCGGTCCAGGCTGCCTGTGCCGGAAGTGTATTTCCCAGAAACATTACCGTAACAAGCAGCCATACCAGCAGTTTTTTTCCTCTTTTCATTCCTGTCTCCTTTTATGAGGAGGGGAGAGGTTTTAAGCACTCCCCCCAACTGCTTTCTTTTAATATGCCGTATAATCTGTTGTAAAGAACCAGGTAATCTTCGTATCTTTTGTCATGATATATGCGCTGGCCATAACGCCCGGCATACTGCTGCCCTTAATAAAGTTACCATTATTATCAAACACATCATCGGTAGAATCACTGTACATCCAGCCTGACTTTCTGTTTACCTGACGGTAACTCAAACCATTGATATAATCAATGTAGCTTACATCTGCACCTCTGCTGGATTCTCCCATGGTAAAGAAATTAATAGAGTTATCTTCGCTCTCACCACAAGCAAAGGTCAGGAAGTCCTGCATTACATCCATAACAGTTGTTCCTTTGGCAAAAGTACGCGCACCCTTCTGAAAATACGCATCCTGTGCCATCATAATCTGCTGCCACATGTGGTAAATATCCTCTCTGGGAGCTGCCAGTTCTTTTTCTCCTGCCCAATACACATATAATTCGCTCAGATCGATTTTATAATTGTCTTTGCTGACCACAATTACATCACCAAAGGATGCGGTTACCTGATAAGCCACTCCATTGATGGTTACTGCTTTCTGGCCGCTGGTAAGATCTACTGTTGCTTTATCTGCTTTGCCATTCAGCGTATAGGAAAGCACTACCGCGTTTCTTGTAAGTGTATTGGGCAGTGTCTCACTTGTAAGAATGTAAGTAACACTTGTCCAGTCGTAGCCCATCTCACCGAAGTAAGGATTACCCATGTAATCGCTCTGGATAATGTCACGCTGCATATTTGTCGCGATTGCAACCTCTTTACCATTGCCTAATTTAGCATATTTGATTATATTTGTTTCCTTACTCGGAACATCCATTTTCGCACTTGCGATACCAGCTGCAAGGATATACGTCTTTCCTCCAAGAGATATCGTATAGGACTTATTATAAAGATCTGTTTCGTAACAAGTATACTCTCCAGCTTCTCCATCTACATCAAGACTGCTATCCCATGTTATATTTGACAATGCAGGGTTTGTATTAATTGTAACATCCATGCTCTGGAGTGTACTTACAGTGGTATCACTCGGAAGCAGAATACGGATAAATGTTGCATTTACGCCATTGTTATCCTGCTGGAAAGATACGTCTGCATCTACTCCCTCTACTGTTACTCCTGTGATCTCCGGATGCTCTTCATTCGTAAGTGTCGTAGTTCCTGTCGGTGCAGCATAAGCTGCCTTTGCCTCTTTGGCCGGCGCTGCAATCAACATCGTTGCTGCCATCGCGAATGCAAGCACAAAACTCATGATTGACTTGCTCATGTTGTGAACCTTTTTCATATTGGTTCCTCCTTTTTCTTTGCTTTGTTTATAAGTGTCAATATCTCTCATGCCCCCGTTATCCTCCTTTCCTCTGTCTCATTTTGGGAGCTAATTTAACTCTATTCTGAAAAGGTAGTCTCTCGACTCCTCTCCATTCGTGATTGTGAGGGCAGCCTCCGGCACCCCAAGGTTGACCAGGTACTGGCCGCCCAGCTCGGTGATGAGGCAGTTGGTGTCTGTGGAGACGTAGGCCCCTTCCGGCAATTCCAGGTTAATGGCTGCCCGCTGGAAGAAAAAGTCCTCATCTACCGCCAGATCAATGTACCAGACGCCATCCTCTTCTGTAGTCGTGCCCTCGTAAGAACCGACCAGTATCCGCTCAATTCCCAGCGGATCTGTCTTTCCAAATTTCGGAAACTTCAGGTTCCTGCTCTGTGCCACACCATAGATGGCAACACCTATAATTAAAATGATCAGAATCATGATCACTGACTTTATCGTTTTATCAGTTTTCTTACTTCCCATCCGTTGCGCCTCCTGTTTATTCGCTTCGGATCGCCTCATTCGGGCTGATATTCATGGCTTTTCTCGCCGGGATCCATGCTGCGATCAGGGCTACCACACCTGCGAACAGAACACTTCCCAGTATCAGCCACCAGGTAAATACACAGCGGATATCCATATCCGCGAACATCCTTGGGATGATCTGCCCCATTAACAGGCTCAGGATCAGACCGGTGATTCCTCCTGCCAGTCCCAGAAGGAATGCTTCGGTCAGGAAGAGTTTTGCAATATCAGAAAACTCTGTTCCCAGCACTTTCAGAATTCCGACCTCGCGAGTCCGCTCATTGATGGACATCATCATGGTATTTGCCACACCGATACCGGCTACCAACAGGGACACCAGTCCAATAGCTCCCAATACACCCTGGATCTGTCTGGACTGCTTCTTGACGGTCTCCAGCATGTCATTTAAGGAGTATGTCTCAAAGCCTGCCTGCTTGATTAGGTTGGAGATCCGCTGTACATCGCTAACCTTTTCGGCTTTGACCCAGACAAGATCATAAGTATCAGACGTGGCTGCATTCGTACCATTTGACCGGGAATTTGAGGAACTTCCGCTGGTATTGCTATTCACTGCTGCACGCTCTGTATCTTTGTTGGTGGCAGAACTGCTTGTACCGCCTCCCTGTGCAGATCCTGCACTGGTCTGGGTTCCGGATGTGCTGTTGCTGCTGTTATTTGTCGTTCCGGTATTTGTTGTATTGCCCGTATTAGCACTCGTATCAGTACTATTCGAGTTCGTACCGGATGTGGTATTTCCCGTGGTACTGTTATTGTTCGTATTTGTATCGGTGCTTCCGCTGCCGGTACTGCTACCGGAAGAGGAACTGCTACTGGAAGAAGAACTGCTGCTGTCACTGCTCTTCTGTGCTGCCTGATCCGCCTGTACTTTCTTCCATTCCTGAAGTCTGGTGATATCCAGGAAACCGGAAGTGGAATAGGTATTGTTCTGGCTGGAACAGATGCCTGATACATCCAGGTTATAGAAAGTACCGGTGGTGGTAGCCCGTCCCTCTTTATCTGACTTCTGATTGCCATTTAACTGGTCATAGTCAAAGGTCAGCTTGATGGGGGAGTTCATCACATCCACCAGCGGATTGCCGTCCTCATCCACCGCGTCTGCCCAGTTGTTGTTGGGGTCTCCAAAGGAGGCTGCCAGATCATCACTGACCATCACTTCCGGATGAAGCCTCAGTCCTTCTGTGGGTGCTTCTCCCTCAACGGGAGTAAGCTGGAAGCTCTCTGCAGTGCTTAAGTCAATCCCGTAAAGCTTGATCATGCCGATGTAGCTTCCGCTCTTAAGGTAACCAGTCAACTGTTCCACCGGGGTGACTGCTTCCACCCCGTCCAGCTTCCGGATACTCTCCACAGCTTTATCATTCAGCAAAGCGGTCTTCTGCTTGTCATCCATCTTCTGGGCTGCAGATACATCGATCTTGGTCAGGCTTCCCATGGCTTCCACCGTCTCCTGATAGGACTGACCGTAGCCAAGTCCCACAGAGATCAGTACCACGATACACATGACTCCGATAGTCATGGATACTGCCGTCAGAATGGTACGGGTCTTGCGTCGCCAGAGATTGACGCAGCCGGTGCGCAGAAGATCAGATGTCCTCATCCCCTGCCGCGTAACTTGTCTCTTCATCATCACTCTTCCTCGTATCCGTCAGACTGCTCTGCTGCTTCTCCGTCTTCTGCCTCAATTTCTGCTGTCTGCTGTTTCTTCTTATATATAAGAAGGTACCAGCCAACAACTGCTGCCAGGATCAGGATCAGAAGGATCAGGATCCATACCCACAAGTGAGAACCGGACTTTTTATTGGTCTCTACATCGGTACTCAATGCCTCTGTGGAGATGGCATCTGCATCTGCTGCATCCAGCGGAAGGTCTACGCTCTGGGTATACTGCTCGCCGTCCGCATCTTCATACTGGACCACGATGGTTCCGGTGTAATTGCCGGATTTGTTCGGGATCACCTGGAAGTCTGCATTGAGGGTTCCTGCTGCCAGGATGTCTCCGCCGAAGTAGGAATCCTGCAAGTAGATACCATCCATGCCGACTACCCGCACGTTATAGGCACGGGAGCGTCCCAGGTTTACGATATTCAGGGATACTGCCAACGGCTCATCCTGTACCGGGGTACCATAGACTACCGGAGTATCGATCTGCAGATCCATCTGCTGCTTGATCGGGATCTGGATCGTAGAGGTGGCACTTCCTGCCACAGCTCCGTCTTTCTCGGAAATCTCATAGGTCAGTCCGATGGTAGCGGTGCTCGGTCCCACTGCTGCGGAAGCTCTTGCACTGATGTGGTACTCGATCTCTGCGGTCTGCCCCGCCGGGATACTGCGCACATAGGCTGCGTCCGCATAACCCGGTGACAGGATCAGGCTGGTGGAATCTGCAAGCTTCAGGGTCGCTACGGTTTTATAGACTGCATTCTTTGCTGCATTATTTTTCAAGGTTACTTTCAGTACTGCGTCATTGCCTGCCTCCAGGTTGTCCACCTGGTTATCATTGACATACATGGTGTAATTTTCCACCATCAGGGATGCTGCAGTATTCTGGGTGTATCCGTTCTTTACATAGATATATCCGGTAAAGGTACATTCGCCGTAGACACCATTTTCCTCATAGGTGGCACGGAAGGTAACGATCTTGTTTCCGGTGGTCGCATACGGGGAGATGGTGAAGATCCAGTCAACCTGCTGACGGGTTCCATTTTCCATGCGTCCCAGTTCTCTGCCGTAGTTGATGTCCTGCGCCACAAACGGGAAGGTCTCCAGATCACCGGTCACTACCGGAGATACGGTAACATTTTCCAGGGTGCCGCCCTTATTGACGATCGGCATGCTCATAACGATGGTCTCGCCCGGACTTCCCGTCGGGGATGAGATGGCGGTGTTCTCTCGTCCTGCCACGTTCAGCGGTCCGATATTGCTGACTACGCCAGACATATCACCGTTGTCTGTCACCGTCAGGAACACCTTCAGGGCAAATTCTACATCTTCGGTGATATCAGTTCCGTTGACACTGTCCTGTCTCCAGACAGTTGCATTTACCTTGAAGTTGATGGGGTAAACACCTTCCTTGGCAAACTGGGAAACAGAGAACTTGTACCACACCTCAGCGGTGCTGTTGTAACTCATGTCATCCAAATGTCTTACCTTGCTGGCATCGATGATGTCAAAGGGCCAGGTGTCCTTGGTGGACTCCTTAGGAATATCCGGCTGGATCGTGATGTTGCGGAGTACATATTTCTCACTGGGGAGATATTCCCGGTTCACAGCCAGAGTCAGTACCACTTCTACTTCCTGACCCGGAACTGCTTTCGGTGACTGTGCTCCCGCATCCATCAGAAGCAGTGCATTGGCATTACTTGGGGTAACCTTTACATTGGTGCTGTTCGTGCTGCTTCCACTTGTGGTGCTGCTTCCACCAGTGGAAGTACTGCCACTTGTGGTAGTGCTTCCGGATGTTCCGGTGCTGGTGGTCTCCTGCGTTGCGGTCTGGGTATTTTCCTGTGCCACAGCCCCGTCTGCATTCTCTTCGGTTGTCTGTGTCTCTTCTGTCTGTGCTGCTGCAGATGCCTCTGTGGCAGACACATTCAGGCCGCTGCCACAGGTCAGGCACAGTGCCAGTGCCAGAGGAAGCAGACGCTTGATGACTGGTGATTTCATTCTTAACTTTCCTCCCTTTAGGTATTTTTGAATTGCAATTCCTTTCTGCCTGAAACGCTTTCTGCTGAAAGTGTAAGAAAGTGATCCAGGAGTACAAAACCCTGTCAACAAAACTAAGTTGGTATGGATTCTGTAAGTAACCGTTCTATTACTGAACAATTACCTTTTCTATTTTGCCGTCCTTAAGCCGGATCTCCCGGTCTGTGTAACGGTGCATATCTTCATCATGGCTGACTACAAGAAATGTAGTGCCCCATCTTCTAAATAAATCTGTCAGAAGGCTCATGATCTCTGTACCAGTCCTGGTATCCAGGTTTCCGGTTGGCTCATCTGCAAAGACGATATCCGGTCTTGTGATGATGGCCCTTGCAATACTGATACGCTGCTGCTGACCTCCGGACATCTCTGTAGGCCGGTGTTCCGCATGATCGGTAAGCCCTACCATCTCCAAAGCTTCCATGGCCTTCTCTTTTCGTTCCTGCAGCGGGATCCCACGAATCTCCAGAGGGACTGCCACATTTTCCCAGGCATTAAACTGAGGCAACAGGTTGTATGCCTGGAAGATAAATCCGATGTGTGCTCTGCGGAACCGTCCCCGTTCCTGCTCGTTCATCTCTTCCAGATGCTGTCCCAGCAGCCGTACCTCTCCGCCAGTGGGACTCTCAAGCCCCGCCAAGAGACTCAGAAGCGTTGACTTTCCGGAACCGCTTCGTCCGCTGATACAGACGAACTCGCCTTCCTTCACATTCAGATCAATGCCGTCCACTGCAAGGACGCTGTTGTCACCAATATGGTAATGCTTCTGCAGATTGATCGTTTCAATTACATTCATGGTTCTCCCTCCGGACCGAATCTGGAAGACGGCAGCTCATAGCGCCTTGCTTCTCCTGTCAGCCCAAATTTTTTCTTGATCCGCAATAACTTCCGTACCCATGCTTCCCCTACCAGCCATAACACCATGGCCGTACAGGTTCCATGTCCCAGCTCAAAGAAGAAGCTGGACACATAGGCCGCGGCTACCGTATGCCAGTTGACCGGCCGGATATATCCGGTAATGTAGAACAGATTCATGATCCATCCATACAGGAATCCCATAGCCATCCCAAAGACGCTCAATGTTATGGAGTGTCTCCGCCTGCCATGGTCATTGGCATTCTCTTGTCCCACCGGACCGAACACTCCCATCCGGTTGAAGACGCCTGCCAGAAATCCAATAAGTCCCCAGCAGAACATCTGCCATGGGGTCCATGGTCCCTGACCGAACAGGAAATTGCTTAAGATCGCCGCCAGTGCTCCGGTCAGATATCCTGCCTCCGGGCCAAATGCCAGAGCTGTGATAATAATGATGGCACTGACCGGCTTAAAGTTTGGAAACGGTACAATGGAAAATGCCGCCCTTCCAACCACACACAAAGCTGCCATCAGGGCAATGGGTGTCAATTCCCTTGGCTTCACCTGCTTCTTTTTGTCAAATACCAGATAGAAAGGCAATGCCGATACAATCAGGAATACAAACGACAGAAAGAGGTCTGAGTTCTGGATCAGCGTATCCCGGAATGTCCACTCACTTTTCACATGAAGAGGCGGACGGACATTCATAAACCAGGCATAAGCGCCAAGGAGCACTGGAAGTACCACTGTAATAACCAGGGCTGCTTTCCGGGTTCCCGGACTTACAAAGACATCGCGAAGCCGTTTCTTTTCACTCTTTACTTCTGAAACGACAGTGGCGTCAACTGTCTCTACATCTTTCCTGTCTTCCTGCTGTGCGGAGGATCTTACATCTTCTTCGCGTATGCTTTTTCGCATCCGGCGATCACCTCCCCACAAGTGATGGCTCCCGGCAAATATCCTTCTGCAATCAATCCTGCCGTAGTCGTATAGAACCGGTTGCCCGTAAAGAACGCATGCGGCTCTTCTTCTGATGTGATACGACCATCAAAGAGAAGTGCACATCGGTCTGCGTATGATGCCGCAAACTCCAGGTCATGTGTCACCATCAGCATGGTGATCCCTTCTTCCGTCAGCTTCTTTAAGATCCCCGCCAGTTCCTGTTTCAGATACGCATCCAGTCCTTTGGTCGGTTCATCCAAGAGAAGGATATCTGCATCCTGCAGAAGAAGCTTTCCGATTGCAGCCCTTTGCAATTCTCCGCCGCTTAAATCAAACGGGTGGGAGGTAAGCTTGTCCGTCAGTTCCAGCTTCGCTGCAACTTCCCTTGCCCGTTCCGCTGCGGCCTCTGCATTTCCCTGTACTTTATCTACAAATCTTGCTCCCCGTCCCTGCTTGGCTGCATCCAGGAGATCTTCCCAGACACTGTCATAGACGAATAACGCCTGGGGACTCTGGGGAAGCATGGCAAGACGCATCTCCTTGTCCTTCTTCACTTTCCCCCGAAAAGGCTTTTTAAGCCCACACAAGATCCGAAGTAATGTACTCTTTCCGGCTCCGTTTCCACCGAGCAGAGCTAAGAGTTCTCCTCGCTGTACGGACAGGTTCAGTCCCCGTAGGATGTCTTTTCCTTTTTCATCATAGCGGAACCAAAGTTCCTTACCTTCCAGAGCTGGTTTCTCTTTGTTGGATTTTGCTGCTTCTGTTCTCTTCTCCGGTTCAGCTTTCACTTTTTCAAATGGCAGATCCAGTTCTTTTAACACATGTCTGGCATCCCGGATACTTAATGGAAGTTTTTTGTTCGTTGGACAGACACCTTTCTGCTGCAGTTCCCCGAAGATCCGTGCAGCCCCCGGAAGTCCTAAATAGATGCGGGATGCAGTCGGATCCTTCTGTAAGGTGAAGGTCAGATTCTCCGGCGTATCGTCTGCCAGTACCGCACCCTGCTTCATCAAGAGCACCCGGTCTGCCCGCTGGAACACATCTTCCAGCCGATGCTCGCACAGGAGCACTGCCACTCCCAGCTCCCGGTTGATCCGGGCAACTGTATCCAGCAGGTTTCTCGCCGCCAGCGGATCCAGCATAGAAGTTGGTTCATCTAATATAAGAAGCTTTGGGTTCATGGCCATAATCGATGCCAGGTTCAGCATCTGCTTCTGGCCGCCGGAAAGCTCCGAAGTCTTCTTCCGGAACCACTCTTCCATTCCGAAGAAGCTCGCCATCTCACTGACCTTTCTCTGGATCACACTGGTGGGCAGCGCCATATTTTCCAGACCAAATGCCAGCTCATGCCACACATAATCTGTGACGATCTGGTTATCCGGGTTCTGCTGTACATAACCGATCTCCATGGCTGATGTAAGCTCCGGCACTTCACTAAGCGGCTGCTCCCGGTAGTAGACGGTTCCATCTCCTGCACCTGCCGGAGTGATCTCTGGCTTGGCCTGCCGAAGCAGGGTTGTCTTGCCGCATCCGGATTCACCACAGACGACGATGTATTCTCCCTCTTCCATGGAAAAGGAGACCTGATCCAATGCTCGTTTTCCGGCATCGGGATATGCGAAGCTTACTTTGTCAAACCGTAATAACGCCATACCAGAGCCTCCTTTCCTTCTAAGATCGCCGGCAGATATGCCAGCACGCCAAACAGGATGTAGAGCACGATACCGCTCTGTCCTGTGATCACCGCATCCATCCGCGGATAAAATTCCATGGTTCCATGTCCGAATGCTCTGGCGATCACACAGATTCCAAAGAGGATCAGAACCCCGCACAGGAACCGGAAGTCTCTGGATTCAAAATGGAACAGATGAAAGGTTGTTCTTCGTTTCAACCCATATCCTCTTGCCTTCATGGAATCGGTCTGTTCCACCGCTCCCTCCAGGCTCCATCCAACCAGTGTGGATGTATGCCGGATAGCCGTTCCTACTTTTCCGCCGAAATTTTTCTTTGCCGGGCGGAGCATCTCCTGGCTCTCCCGGATCTCTCCCAACTGCCGGTTGAGCTTCGGCACCAGCTGCAGCGCCATACTGATAAGCAGTGCACTTGCCGGAGCGATCTTGCCAAAGAGATACAGGAACTTCTCACTGGTCATGACTTCGCTGTAGCAGCCGAACCACAGGATCAGTGCCGCCAGCGACATGCCTGCGGTAAGTCCGTAGGCAATGGCTTCCAGTGTGATCCACTGATTGAGGAACATGCCAAGAAGCGTTACCCCTCTGTGGTTCACCAGTGGATTTGCCACCGCAATGAACAGGAAGATGGATGATACAAACCACAACTGCATCCCGGCTCCCTTGCCTCCCTTTATCCGCATCAGAAAAAAGAATGCACCGGTCAGTGACAGGAACAGCATGATCGGATGAAAGCATGCAAGCGTCATGCCGATCACTGCCACAAAATAAATGAATATGCAGATGGGATGTAAATTTTCAAAGTATCTCATGTATCCAAATCTTCCTTTTATTTGTGATTATCCTTCCAGTCTTTTCCATAGCCATTGGGATCACCGTTCTCCAGGTCACAACCCAGGTCACAAGTGTAGTTCCATTCGATGACATCGCCATCCTTTACCTGATAAGCACCGCAGTAGTAGTTGGGATACCAGCCATTTACACAGTACATCCAGCCGCTCCAGCGGCCGCCGTCAAATTCATACAGGTTGTTGATACCGGATACATACTGTCCACCATCGGAACCTCGATACTCCATCTGAAGCTTGTAGGTATCACGGATCCGGCAGAGTAGATCAAATACGGTCTCGCCCGGCTCAAACTCCATGGTGATCACCGGCAGGATCACTCCACTTGCCGGTACGATGCCCGCCCACTTGGGATCCTGCGCCATTCCATTTGCCACTGCGGTATCACAGCGGATGGTGTAGGTAACGGTATGTTTCTGAGTAGTATTGTTATTTTTATTGCTGTTACTATCACTGCCAGAATTATCCTCCAGCGGCAGATCGACGGTTCCCTTCTTGTTATCCTTCTGGTTGATCTGGATCGTATCCTGATTCTGTTCTGACTCATCGGTACTGTCTGCTGTCTTTGCCACATCATTGCCAGACTGTGTATCAGAATCATCCTTGAGGCCGTACAGCTGCTGCACACTGGCGTCATCGCTGAACCGGGAGATGTCCTCACGGCCATTGACACCGGCTTTTTTCTTGTCTCCGGACAACTTCTTCTTCAACCACTCCATGGGGCTTTCACTCTTGGCAGTGACTTCGTCTTCTGTGATCTCTCCGTCTCCACCCACGTAGTCAATATCCAATGACTGAGATCCACCGATAGCGGCTGCCTGATCACATCCTGTTACGGACAATCCCATAGCCAGAAGTAACATCCAGACTGTAACAGTACGTATAAACTTTTTATGTATCATCTGTTTCATGATCTTTCTTCCTTTCTTATTTATCAGAATTTTCTGAAAATTTAGGCATATAAAAAGGTAACAGAATGAGACCCTTTCCTGAGCCTGTTTTCTGTTACCTGATAGTGTTTATATGCGACACATGACTGCCTGCTGCAGTCCTATCATGTATCACTGCCTTTCCCTTGCCGACTTTAACGACACCGCAATAAATGTCCGGGAGTTATCACCCGATTTGGGTCCGTGCAGTGGACTAATTATGTACTTAATTTTTGTGCTCACCATCCCTTTCTTCATGGATACAACAAAAAAAAGACTTTCCGTATGCCTCCGGACAGTAAACACCTCGTCATGTAAATGCCGTATTCTGACTTAGATCTTCAAGCCTACTCGCCGCCCTTCTCGGTTGCCCAATGGTTCTTGCGGTTTTTGTAGATCATCACAGCAGGGATTAACTATCGCAGATTCTCACTGCATTCCTAATCATTTACATATGACTACGTTTTCAATTTTCTGGCCATACTATCAATAGATCTATGACCGGTGAAGTTTTCGTGGAACACTCTCTTCCAAGAAAAAATGGATCTGAGCATGAGATTATAAGGATAAATGAGAAATTTGACAAAAATTTTGACGGCTTAAAAAATTCTGTTCTTTTCCGGAAATTGAAGAATTGTGATCTGGTTCTGTTTAAATCGCATGGTAAGATGTACGTACTTATCCATGGTTATTTTCACAGAAGAATGCCCAAGTATTTCACTTAAAGCTTTTATATCAATTCCTGACTCAATACACTGAGTTGCAAAAGTATGTCGCAATACATGAAAATGTACTTCACGGATTCCGTAATTTTTCAGGACTTTTTTAAAACGATTTTCCATTGTTCGTGGTTCGACCGGAATTGATGTACCAGATAACAGATAATCTGACGGCGCATAATTTCCCTGAATCTTCTGAAGCAATCCAAGGAGATAATCATGCAGAGGGATTACACGCTGTTTTCCATTTTTAGGCAATCCAATATGCAAGCAGGTCTTTGGCTCATCAGGTTTTCTGTCAAGATTCTGGATACGCTGCAATGTATGACGGACATGGCAGACACGATCTTCCAGATCAAGGTCTTCCCACTTCAACGCGCATAATTCACCTAACCGGACACCTGTGTACAATGCAAATAGTATTCCAACGGTATTAAGATCGACACGGTTTCTCAATCTATACAATAGATTTGAGATTTCAGCAGCAGTAAGTATTTCGACCGGATTAGCATTGATGGATAGTGTTTTAAAATCTATAGGCACATTTTTCAGGGTATATTTCAGGCAGCTTTTTAAAATGGTGTTGATCACACGCAGGGAACTGTCAGACAGAATTTTCTCAAGATATGAGAATAGCAGCTCATATGTTTCCTGGGTAATCCTTCCGGCAGGAGTATCCTTCCAGCAGGGATAGATATAACTTTCGAGATAATTTTTGTATTTATTATAAGTAGAAGGTTTCCAGTTTTTCCGGTTATGTTCCAACCAGTCTTTTGCGGCAACGGAAAAGAGGACAGTATTACCCATGGAAACAGGTGCGTTAAAATGTACATTATTTTGAAAATCTTTTTTTGCAAGGCTTACATCCCGGTAAGACCGAGCATACAAAGATTTATACTGTGGTTTCCCATCCGCTCTTTTCCCAATCATTATCCGTGCTTCCCAGCGCCCATCCTGTCGTTTGTAAATATTGGGTCCGATTCTCATAGAGTACCTCCTGTCTGTTATTCTTGACCATGTTTTTGACGGCGGATAGCAGTATAAATATCTACATTGCATAGATTTTATAATTGAATCTGCCTTCCGATGTGCATTTTGAAGACAAATGCCGATCTTTTATACGATAATTTTCATCAAAAAGATTGACAAAAGTGTAAACAGCATCTAATATTATACATGAAGGGAATCTTAGAAGAGAGTGTTCTACGAAAAATCGAACGCTTTTTCGGAAAAACTAAACATTACTGTTCCTTCAACTCCAACTCATCTAATGAAATGAAAATTGTAATTCACAACATAACAATAAGGGACAGGATAAACACGTTTTACCTGCCCCTTTCTCTATGGGAACATGATAGAATTTGAACCACTATTTTCAGCACATATATAATACGTATATAATAATGATAGAATTCTTTCATTTCCATAATATTTCTATGATTCTTAATGAAAAGTTCCTACACAAATTAGAAAGTATGTAATCTTTATATTTATCTGCCCTATTACGCATTCAATAATTTATGTAGCAGACCTTGTTCTTCATTTTCAGGATCCACATGGAAAATATCGATTTTCTCTGCATCTGGCATACGGTCATCAAAGGCTGGATACAGAAACCCAAATACAGGATCCGCCGGTTCGTAGGTGTCCTTCATCGGACATATGGTTCCAATGATAAAATCATAGACGATTTCCGATTCATGCAGACTTTCTTTATCCTTTGCTTTCAGAGGCACATCATAAGTACCATGAAAAATATAGATACAAAAACGATCAGTTACCGCATATCCATCCGCAAGTTGTTCATATAAAATATCCATCAGCGCATCGTTCTTCAGACCACATTCCTGAATCGCTTTCAGCAGTTGTTTGATACTGTATTTGCCTTCTGATTTATTAGGGAACAAATGTTCTTTTAACTGCACATTGGCCTGTGCAAAAGGAATTGTTTTAGCAATCGCCAGGTTTCTTGTTTTTTCTGAAGCGGACAGCTTACCAAAATGGATATTGAAGGTATCTTCCACTTCTCCCGTTTCATCCACATAGGCACCTGCGATTCTGTCAAAGCAGTTCCTTGTTAATGTCATTCTCCTGGTAAGCTCCAACATATCATCACGATCAATCATCTCGCTCTCTTACTCTCCGTCATATTGTTCAGAAATATTTGCATCTTCCATCTGGATCGATTCTTCCACCTGAAGTTCCTGATATTGTACGCAAACCACCGCCTGCGGCCAGTTGATCTGCAAAAGCATTGTCTTATTCTTCTCACTTCCCGCTCTTCTCATATTGTCTACCAGCACCTGCAACATTTCCCGGGTCAGATAACCACCTCTCCAGTGATAGGTCAGCACTTTTCCCTTTTTTGCTGCCTGAAGAGACCGTTTGTAAACCTCTTCCACCTTGGTGAAGGATAATTTTTTCTCTTTATAATAAAAATGGTCACCATCTGTACAGGCTGGAGCCGGTGCAATCAGCGGTTCATGATCCCGGAATATCTGCTTGTCCGGCAGATTAAAGTAATCGTATCGAATCTCACCGCATATGTTGTCTTTTCCTAATGTATTATCAAAGGTGGCATCCAAATGATAAGCAGTCCCTCCGATTTTGACAATATTCCAGGTATGCCGGTATTTGATCCCTTTCTCCGGGTTGTTGCCGCACAGAGCGATCACGCACCATACCCCAAGTGCATCCAACAGAATCTTCACTGCCTTTGCAATTCCCTCGCAGACGCCCACGCCCTGTCCCAAGGGACCGATGATCTCATGGGAATATGGCTTTTTCAGCTTGTCATAGCATACATTTTCACAGATAAAATCGTGAACGTATTTCTCCTTCTCCCATTCGGAAAACTTCATGGCCGGACGAACCAGTTTTTCCACCCGCGCATTCATCGCTTTCTGGTGTTCAATGATCTTCTCTTTCTTAAACAGATACTCCGGAATAAAAATAAAATTTGGTGAATTCTGATAGTATTTATACCGAAATCCCGTCACCCAGAAAATCTCCGGATGATCCAGACGCATCCGAAAAAACAGGTTGTAAAGTGTTTCCCTGTCACAGGCAGGGACAAGGAATTCATTCTCCAGATTCTGCACACCCTTCAGGATGGCATGATAAATATGCTGTTGTTCTTTGTTAAGCTGTTGAAAATAATAAGCTTCCATTCTTATGTACTCCTATAACCACTTATTTTACCGCCAGTCGCCATTTTTTCTCCAGTGCGTATGTCTGGTATGCAATCGTCTGCTGCGTCATTCCTTTCCCTTCTCGTGCTTTTTTCAGTTTCTCACCAAATTCAACCATAGATCAGCCATATCCTGCGTAATCCATTTTATAAGGGCGCACATCTTGTCTGCCGGACACATAAGAAAGGCATCCGCTCCAACACTTATGACATCATCCCACGTGAGGAATGGGAGGTCATCGAGGACTGCCATGAAGCGATCGTGACGCCGGAGAAATGGGAACAGGTGCAGGAAATCATTGACCGCAGGCCAACCATTATGAAAGGCAACGCCTGCCCCTTCTATAACTTGTTCCACGGGCTGGTCTACTGTGCCACCTGCGGGAAGTCCATGCAGGTGCGATATGAAAAGGTCGGTAGAACCGGAAAGAACCGGTTCACCGGCGAGATGCGGGAGCCGATTGATAAGGCATACTATATCTGCCAGACCTACAACCGGTTGGGTAAGAAAGCCTGTACCAGCCATAAAATCGAGGCAAGGGATTTGTACAATCTGGTGCTGAAGGATATATTTGTCACTGTCTCCATTATACGATAGCTGCTCATCT
>OGIO01000672.1_pt1 | contig 37971 bp, 38 predicted proteins | sample 1571841 | NCBI WGS metagenome assembly OGIO01 (sample SAMEA2582111, study PRJEB24529) | metagenome | biome: Human gut stool | place: China | collected 2011
TCATTTTCCTGGAATCCGGGATATAAAGAATATTTTGCTGTCAAAGCAACTCCAAACCCATTTCTGATGAGCATTTTGAAAGAATACGGTTGTGGAAGTGATTGTTCTTCAGAAGCAGAGCTGCTTCTGTCCGAGGCTGTTGGGATTACTGGACATGACATTATGTTTTCTTCCAACGACACACCGCTGAATGAATTCGCGCTGTGTGAAAAACTTGGAGGAATCATTAACCTGGATGATATTACTCATATTGAAGCCGTGGAAAAATCCGTAGGATATCTTCCTAAGACTATGAGCTGCCGTTTCAATCCAGGCGGATATTTTAAAATGAGCAACGGAATCATGGACAATCCTGGTGATTCTAAATACGGTATGACCGAAGAACAGATTACTGAGGCATTTCGTATCATGAAATCCAAAGGTGTGGAGAACTTCGGTATCCATGCATTTCTTGCCAGCAACACTGTAACGAACGAATACTATCCAATGCTTGCAAAGGTTCTCTTTGAACTGGCTGTCAGATTAAAAGAGAAAACCGGTGCACACATTACCTTCATCAACCTGTCCGGTGGAATCGGTATCCCGTATACCCCGGATCAGGAGCCGAATGATATTATGGTTATCGGTGAAGGAGTTCATAAAGTATATGACGAGGTTCTCGTTCCGGCTGGAATGGGGGATGTATCCCTGTGTACCGAGCTTGGTCGTTTTATGACTGGTCCATATGACGGACTGATCACCAAAGCCATCCATGAAAAACATACTTACAAGGAGTATATCGGTGTAGATGCCTGCGCAGCTAACCTGATGCGTCCGGCGATCTACGGTGCTTATCATCACATTACCGTCCTTGGCAAAGAAAATGAGCCTTGCGATCATACTTATGATGTAACCGGATCCCTCTGTGAGAACTGTGATAAATTCGCTGTTGACCGCAAACTCCCGAAGATCGACAAGGGCGATTACCTCTTCATCCATGATGCTGGTGCTCACGGACATTCCATGGGATATAACTACAACGGTAAATTACGCTCCGCTGAACTTCTGTTAAAAGAAGACGGCAGTGTACAGCTGATCCGCAGAGCTGAGACCCTGCATGACTACTTCGCAACCTTTGATTGCTTTGAGATCGGCGAAACCTTGAATAAACTGATTGCTGAAAAATAACTAAAAAATAATGCTTAGTTGGAAATAAGCACTTGAACTTTGAAGAAACCTGTGATAGAATATCAGAGTTAGATGCGCAGGAGTGGCGGAATGGCAGACGCATCAGACTCAAAATCTGACGAGGGTGACTTCGTGTGGGTTCAAGTCCCATCTCCTGCATACAAAAAACCCCGAAATCTCGGGGTTTTTTATTTTCATGTTGCATTTCGTGTTGCATCCTGTACTGATCTTAATCATAAAATGTTACTCTACTGCTTGTAGTCACAACAACGTATATCCAGGCCTGCACAACTTAATTCTTACAATTCCCCTGGATTCCCGTATCAAATTCAGGATTCATAATATAGAAGTTCTTCGCATCCAGATGTTCCTGTGTGATTCTTAAACATTCTCCAAATCTCTGATAATGAACAATTTCTCTCTCCCTCAGAAAACGTAACGGATCTGCCACTTCCGGGTCTTTGACCAAACGAAGCAGGTTGTCATATGTGGTTCTTGCTTTCTGTTCTGCTGCGAGATCCTCATGAAGATCTGTGATCACATCTCCCTTGGACTGGAACTCGCAGGCATTAAAGGGAATTCCACCTGCTGCCTGTGGCCATAGTGCTGCTGTGTGATCCACATAATATTTATCAAAACCAGATGCCTTTAATTCTTCTATGGTCATATTCTTGGTCAGCTGATAAACAATGGTACAAATCATTTCAAGATGTGCTAATTCCTCCGTTCCAATATCCGTAAGTGTCGCCATACACTCTTTATAAGGCATCGTATATCTCTGCGACAGATATCGCATACTGGCACTCAATTCGCCATCGGGACCACCCAACGGCAGGACGATCATATGACATGCCTGTGTTTCATACAATGTCTGTAACTCCCACCATTATGAGGTTTGATTCTCTATGCCAACTGCAGCTGCTTATATCCGCGTCTCTACTGAAGATCAGATGGAATTTTCCCCGGACAGCCAGCTCCGGAATATTCAGGCATATGCTCTGAATCATCACATTGAACTACTCCCTGCTCACATCTATCTGGACGAAGGGATCAGCGGACGAAATACCAGCAAACGTCCGGCTTTTTTACAGATGATCGCTGATGCCAAAAGAAAGCCACATCCTTTTGACCTGATTCTCCTGTGGAAATTTTCCAGATTTGCAAGAAATCGGCAGGACAGCATCTTCTATAAATCCATGCTTCGGCGGGAATGTGGTATTGATGTGATCTCCATCACAGAACCGCTCTCTCCTGATCCTACTTCAATTCTGATTGAAGCACTGCTGGAAGCTATGGATGAATACTATTCCGTCAATCTGGCTCAGGAAGTCCGCCGTGGCATGAATGAAAAATTCCGCCGGGGAGGTATTGTCTCCATCCCGCCTTTCGGCTACACTGCCAGAGATGGACAATTCATAATCGTGCCGGAACAGGCATGTTGGGTTCGCTGGATCTTTGATTCCTACCTAAACGGCATTTCCATTCCTTCTATTGCCAAAGAATTACAGACAGCCGGTGTACGAACAATCCGTGGAAATCCTTTTGACGGCCGCGGCGTCCGCTACATTCTCGGCAACCCTGTCTACACCGGGCAAATGCGCCGTCATCTGGAGCACCACACTGCTTCCTCCTCTTTATCATCTGACCGATTTCATGTTGCTGATCATATGACCTGTGTTGTTGGCACACATCCACCTATTATTTCCTGCGAAATGTTCCTTCAAACACAGACATTGTTGATGCGTACGAAGAAAAAATCATAATTTGCAAATAATGTTCAGACAAGACAAGACCGGACCTTTTTAATGGTCCGGTCTTCGCAGATTCTTGTTATCTCCAGTGTTTGCATGAAGACTTTTTCTTTCATTATTTTCAGCTTAGTTGTTTTTTTCTTAACAAATATATCACAGGAACAAGCATCGGGAAGATTTCCAGACGCCCTGCCAGCATATCAAAGGCCAGAACCAGCTTTGAAAAATTGGAATAGATACCAAAATTCTGTGTTGGTCCGACTTTTGCAAGTCCAGGTCCGATATTATTAAGCGTTGCAGCTACTGCTGTAAAGTTAGTTGCAAAATCAAAGTTATCCAGCGAGATCAGCATTACAGACAGAACGAAGATCCCCAGATAAGCCACCAGAAATACATTGATGGAACGAAGCACCTCATGCTCCACTGTCTTTCCTTCGAACCGCGTCTTGCGGACATTTCTCGGGTGAATGATAAATGCCAACTCTTTCATGACTGTTTTTGCCATAATACAGAGTCTCGACACTTTCATACCACCGCCGGTACTTCCTGCGCAGGCTCCGCAAAACATGAGCAGAACCAGAATGCCTTTGGAAAACTCCGGCCACAGGTCAAAGTCCACGCTTGAAAATCCCGTAGTCGTGATAATCGACGCCACCTGGAAAGCTGCCTGACGAACCGTCAGCTCCAGATTTCTTACCATATAAAAGATATTCACAGAGATCAGCAGGACTGCAGACGCAATAATCCCAAGATATGCGCGAGCTTCCTCACTTTTCATTCCCTCTTTGAACCGCTTCACGTAAAACAGGAAATAGACATTGAAGTTTACGCCAAACAGAATCATAAAAATGGTCATGACCCACTGGGTTGCCGCGCCATACTCTGCGGCACTGCTGTCAAGCACGCCAAAACCACCGGTTCCTGCTGTTGCAAATGTTAAGTTGATAGAATCAAACAGCGGACAGCCGGTTAAAATCATGCACACAAGCATTGCAACTGTCAGCACAAAATAAATCTGATACAGTATTTTAGCCGTACTTCTGACCTTCGGAACCAGTTTTCCTACAGATGGGCCAGGGCTCTCTGCCTTCATCAGATGCATACTGGAGGGTTCTGCCATGGGAAGAAGTGCCAGCATAAATACCAGTACTCCCATACCGCCGACCCAGTGAGAAAAGCTTCTCCACATAAGAATCGCTCTTGGCGCACCCTCCACACTCTGCATTACAGATGATCCTGTGGTAGTAAATCCAGATACAATCTCAAAAAATGCATCAAATGGATTCTGCAGTACCCCGCTGACGCACAACGGGATCGCTCCGCAGATACTAAGTGCCACCCAGCAAAGAGCAACACTCACATAACCTTCCACTGAAAAAATGGTCGTATTTTCAGGTTTTTTACCTCGCAGAAGAGCACCAGCCACAATACAGAACAATGCTGACCCTGCAAATACACGCAGCGTATTCCACTCTCCATATACGATCGCTGTCAGAATCGGAAGCAGCAAAAGTGCCGCTTCCAGCATGATGATACTACCCACAATATAACGAATCATTTTCTTATTCATTGTATACGTACCACCTTATCTAACGTGTTCCGACCGGGCCGGATGTTTTCTTCATAATATCTCGGATGTCCTTATAAGCTCCGCAGTCTGTGGTAATGATGACCACAGAATCTCCTTCCTGAATGCAGTCCTGACCTTTTGGGATAATGATCTTTCCCTTTCGGTTGATCGCACATACCAGAATATGCGGTTTCAGCTGAAGCTCCTGCAACGGAATATCAGTCACTTCGCTCTTTCCCTTGATCACGAACTCCAATGCCTCTGCATTTCCATCTACCAGACGGTACAGTGTCTCCACATTACTTCCGATAGAGTTCTGCATAGCCCGTACATACTGAAGGATCGTTTCTGATGTGATGTGCTTTGGATAGATCAGACTTCCAATATTCAAGGAACCAATGATCGTATCAAACGTATTTCGATTGACTTTCGTGATCTTCTTCGCCTTGCTCATACTCTTGGCATACAGCGCCAGCATGACATTTTCCTCATCCATATTGGTCAGTGCGGCAAATCCTTCTGCTTTTGCAAGTCCTTCTTCTGCCAGAAGCTCCCTGTCAGTTCCATCTCCATTGATGATCATAGCTTTGGGCAGTATCTCACACAGTCGCTCGCAGGCATCTCTGTCCTTTTCTATGATCTTAACCTGAATTCCCATCTCCAGCAGACGCTTTGCCAGATAGAATGAAATCTTTCCGCCTCCAATGATCATGGTATTTTTCACCTGATTAGTCTCAATTCCGATGGTCTTAAAGAACCGGCTGGCATTGACCGGCGAAGCTACCACTGAAATCATGTCTCCTGCCTTCAGTTCCACTTCTCCACTTGGAATCAGGACCTCATTTCCACGCTCTACAATGCAGATCAGCACCTCACATCTGGACAACATATGAAGATCCTTGATCTTGTTGTTGCAAAGTGGATTCTGCTCTTCCAGCTGGAATCTCAATAACTCGATCCGTCCATTTGCAAAGGTATCAATATCAATGGCAGATGGAAATCTAAGAAGACGCGCCATCTCCATGGCAGCTGCCCACTCCGGATTGATGACCATAGAAAGTCCTAATTCATCCTTAATATGATGAATCTCATGATGATAAACCGGATTGCGCACACGGGCAATCGTCTGACATCCTCCTGCTTTTTTGGCAATCAGACAACACAGAAGGTTCACCTCATCCGCATCTGTCACTGCAATCATCAGATCTGCCGTATCAATGCCAGCATCCATCTGAATTTCAAAGCTGGCACCATTTCCCACAACTCCACGCACATCTGCAATATTTGTAATCTGCTGAATAGCTTCCGGCTTCCGATCGATCACCGTAATATCATGTTTTTCCCTGCTAAGCTGCTCTGCCAGTGCACGCCCCACTTTACCGCAGCCAGCAATAATTATATTCATCTTAAGCCTCTATCCTCCTGTAAGTTATTCAGATGTCTCTAATATAACACTGACTGAATAAAACTTCAACGGTTATAGCATTTTCTAACCAGTTGCAAACGCCCGTCCAACCATCGGGACCACCGAACTGCGAGATGATCAGCTGTGCCATCTTCGGATTGGGATTTTTAATATTTACCGGATATTGCAATCTCTTTTCATAATTCCACATTTAACAATCCTCTCCTTCCCATGGCCATGGCCGATTGACCCACTCCCATTTTCCTCTTCCACCTCTGGCAGTCTCTATCGTCAGCGGTCCATAAAGCGCCGCATAATCATTTAGCGCCTGGCATCTAAGCTGATTATACTCCTGAAAATATGCCAGTGCCGCCTGATCTGACGGATGTGTATCCAGATAGAGATTGGCTTCCTGCACCGCAAAGCTCAACATATCCACCCATTTAAGCATCTGCTGTCTGGACGGGGTTCCCTGTGCCATCATCTTAAGCCTCCTCTCACTCCCAGAAACGGTTTATTTAATTCCGGAAAAATTGTTCCATATGCCAGACCTTTCTCCAGATCATACACAGCATTCCAGTACTGCCAAGGCACATAAGCCATCGCCACCGGATACTCTTCACCCTGTAGAAACGGTCTGCATCCATTTTGATACCTTTGATAATTCTCCATGTAGCAATTCCTCTCTATTTGTTTTCCATTTATCTTATGTAACAGACGAAAAAAAGGTGATAGACGTGGAATCTATCACCTTACCGCTTCATATATTATTAAGTTTCCTATTTTCTGTGTTCATGTGTAAACAGATGTTCCTGGCAGTATTCATAATTGCCCTTGCATTTCGAACAAAAACGGAACTCCAGATCCTCCCCATCCTTCTCGGTCCGTCCACAGATAGCACAGCGATGATGCGTACTCTGCGATGCCGCTTTCACTTTTTTCGCATAAGTTCTCCTGCGTTTAATATCCTTCGGCGAAAATCGATTCCGCTTGCTGCCCATCACAAAAATTGCAAAGTTCAGAAGTGAGATCAACGCTGCAATGCTGTTGGCAGGAATTGCCGGAATGCCCATAGCAAGCATGGTAAACATCAACGATGGATTCACCAGTGCGGACAAACCTCCTATGATCGTCAGTCCATAGAAAATACCTTCAATGATCCCCAGCCATTTTGCCTTGATCGGGAAAATGAAAAACAGCAGAAATGTTGCATCTGGGAACAGATACGCATACACAAAAAACAGAGATAAGTTCAGATAAAACGTACCCATGGAAAAATTAATTCCAAAAATCAAATAAATCACCAGGCAGGCGATCACATGCAGCAGCACTCCTGAAAAGAAATAAAGATTAAATCGGAATGCTCCCCACATATATTCCAGTGCCTGACCGACCATATAATAAAAATACAGTGCAAATGCCATAAACAAAAAACTGGCATTTGGCGGCTGAATAATAAAGGTCACGATTCTCCAGATCTGTCCATGCAAAATCGCCTCAGCATCAAGTCCCAGCCACTGTGTATAAAGAGAGGGATTTACCATCTGGATCACCAGTCCCAGAATATACAGTATAATAATATAATACATCAAATTGTGAATTGCATATTTTCCAAATTTACGCTCCAGCTTATCAAGCCAATTCATAGATCAGTCCTCCATTTTGTCTCCGGAATCATATAAAAAATATTTTAACTGCCGCTTATGTGTTTGTCAACTAACATATCTTAACACTATCTTTATGGACTTTCGGAAATTCTTTCCATATAATGTAGCATGTTTCAGACTGAAGATAATTGTGAGGAAAAGGCAGCTACTCGCTGCCGGAGAGATATGACTATGAACAAATGTTACAGACTTGGAATCGATATCGGTTCCACCACCGTAAAGATTGCGGTGCTTGATGATGAAAATCACTTTTTATTCTCCGATTATGAACGGCATTTTGCCAACATTCAGGAGACACTTGCTGACCTGTTGACCAAAGCCGTTGATAAGCTGGGTCCCATCGATATTTATCCGGTGATCACCGGTTCCGGCGGACTGACGCTGGCACAGTATCTGGATGTGCCATTCGCACAGGAGGTCGTCGCCGTGGCAGAAGCCCTGCAGACCTATGCTCCGCAGACGGACGTTGCCATCGAGCTGGGCGGTGAAGACGCCAAGATCATCTATTTTGAAGGTGGAAATGTAGAGCAACGTATGAATGGTATCTGTGCCGGAGGTACAGGTTCTTTTATTGACCAGATGGCATCCCTCTTGCAGACCGATGCAACCGGTCTTAACGAATATGCTAAAAATTACAAATCCATGTACTCCATCGCCGCTCGCTGCGGTGTATTTGCAAAGACGGATATCCAACCCCTGATCAATGAGGGAGCCACCAAGGAAGACCTGTCTGCTTCTATTTTCCAGGCAGTAGTCAACCAGACCATCAGTGGTCTTGCCTGTGGTAAGCCGATTCGTGGACATGTGGCATTCTTAGGAGGCCCGCTTCATTTCCTGTCCGAGCTTCGGGAGTGCTTTATCCGTACTCTGAACCTTGATGAGGAACACACGATCATTCCTACATTTTCTCATCTGTTCGCAGCTTCCGGTTCCGCACTTCTCTCCAAGCGTGAGAAGGCCGTATCCGCACAGGATATGATCGATCGGCTGCACAACAAGATCCAGATTGCATTTGAGATCCAGCGACTGGATCCGCTGTTCAAGGACCAGGCAGAGTTTGACACCTTCAGTGAGCGTCACTCTCAGGCAAAGGTTGTGAAAAAAGACCTTGCCACTTACGAAGGAAACTGTTTCCTCGGAATCGATGCCGGTTCCACCACCACCAAGATCGCTCTGGTCGGCGAGGACGGCTCCCTTCTGTATTCCTTCTATCATAATAACAACGGAAGTACTTTACATATTACGCTGGAAGCATTGAAGGATCTGTTTGACAAGCTTCCGCCCAAAGCACATATTGTCCGCTCCTGCTCCACCGGTTACGGCGAGGCTTTAGTAAAAGCGGCACTGATGCTGGATGAGGGCGAGGTGGAGACCATCTCCCATTATTATGCTGCTCAGTTCTTTGACCCGGATGTGGACTGTATCCTTGACATCGGCGGTCAGGATATGAAATGTATCCGTATTAAAAATCATACAGTTGACAATGTACAGCTCAACGAGGCATGTTCCTCCGGCTGTGGTTCCTTTATCGAAACCTTTGCAAAATCTCTGAACCTTTCGATCCAGGATTTCGCACAGGCAGCTCTCTTCGCAAAGCATCCCATTGACCTGGGAACCCGCTGTACGGTATTTATGAACTCCCGTGTAAAGCAGGCCCAGAAGGAAGGCGCCGGTGTGGATGATATCTCTGCCGGACTTGCTTACTCTGTCATTAAAAATGCGCTGTTCAAGGTTATCAAAGTATCCGATGCTTCTTCCCTTGGAAAACACATCGTGGTACAGGGCGGTACTTTCTATAACAATGCTGTTCTCCGAAGCCTTGAGAAGATCGCCGACTGCGAAGTGATCCGTCCTGATATCGCCGGTATCATGGGCGCATTCGGTGCTGCACTGATCGCCAGAGAGCGTTATGAAGGCCAGGAGACTTCCATGCTGAGTAAAGAGCAAATGGAGACACTGGAATATTCCACTTCCATGACTAAATGCCACGGCTGTACTAACAACTGCCGTCTGACCATCAATAAATTTTCCGGCGGACGCCGCTACATCTCCGGCAACCGCTGCGAACGCGGACTTGGTAAAGAGAAGAAGAAAAATCCGGCTCCGAACCTGTTCGCTTATAAAAATGAACGCCTCTTCTCCTATGAACCGCTGGCAGAAGCTGACGCCAAGAGAGGTCTTGTGGGTATTCCCCGCGTCCTCAATATGTATGAAAACTACCCGTTCTGGTTCACATTTTTCACCAGACTGGGTTACCGAGTGGTACTCTCCCCAAGCTCTACCCATGAGCTTTATGAGCAGGGTATCGAATCCATCCCCAGTGAGTCCGAGTGCTATCCGGCAAAGCTGGCCCATGGACATGTGAAATGGCTGCTGACCCACAACATTCCGTTCATCTTCTTCCCCTGCGTTCCTTATGAGCGTTCGGAGTTCAAAGATGCCAACAACCATTACAACTGCCCGATCGTTACCTCCTATGCGGAGAATATTAAAAACAACATGGAAGAGCTGAAATCTGACCGTTTTGATTTCCGCAATCCATTCTTAAGCTTTGAAAGTCGGGAGATCATGACCAACCGCCTGATTGAAGAATTCAATGGCGAGAAAGGTATGACTGCCGCTGAGATCACAGAAGCTGCAAAAGCTGCCTGGGAAGAACTGCGCCAGGCACGTCTTGACGTATGCAAGAAGGGTGAGGAAACTCTGAAATGGATGGAGGAGACTCATTCTCATGGCATTGTCCTTGCTGGCCGTCCGTATCACGTGGACAGTGAGATCAATCACGGTATTCCAGAGCTGATTAACAGCTATGGCATGGCAGTGCTCACGGAAGACAGTGTCTCCCATCTGACACAGCCTGACCGTCCGCTCCGTGTCATGGACCAGTGGATGTATCACTCCCGTCTGTATGCGGCCGCTGATTTTGTAAAGACCAGAGACGATCTGGATCTGATCCAGCTCAACTCTTTCGGCTGTGGCCTCGATGCTGTTACCACCGATCAGGTCAATGAGATCCTGACTAACTCCGGCAAGATCTACACCTGCCTGAAGATTGATGAGATCAGCAACCTGGGAGCTGCCCGTATCCGTATTCGTTCTCTGCTGGCTGCCATCCGCGTCCGCGAGAAAAAACAGGAGCCGAGAAAGATCGTCTCCTCCGCTTACGAGCGTGTGATCTTCACCGAGGAAATGAGAAAGAATTACACCATTCTCTGCCCGGATATGTCACCGATCCACTTTAATCTGCTGGAAGCTGCCTTCCGCTCCTGCGGATATCACATTGACGTCCTTCCAAGAGCCGGACGGAATGCAGTCGATCTTGGACTTAAATATGTAAATAATGATGCCTGCTATCCATCACTGATCGTCATCGGTCAGATCATGGAAGCCGTCTTATCCGGGAAATACGACCTTACCAAGACTGCAATTCTGATCTCTCAGACCGGCGGCGGCTGTCGTGCTTCCAACTATATTGGATTTATCCGCCGTGCACTGGCAAAAGCCGGTTACCCGGATATTCCAGTCATCTCCATCAACTTGAGCGGACTGGAGAAAAACCCGGGATTCAAATATACACCGGAAATGCTGTTCAAGGGACTGTATGCACTGGTCTTCGGAGATCTGTTCATGAAGGTGCTGTATCACACCCGTCCGTATGAACTGGTTCCGGGCGAGGCAAATAAAGTTTATGAGCGGCTGAATGGACGCTGCAAGGCATTTCTCATGCAAAAGCATCCGTCCTGGAGCAGCTATAAAAAGCTCTGTCAGCAGATCGTAGATGAATTTGACCATATTCTGGTAACTGATGAGAAGAAACCGAGAGTTGGTATTGTAGGCGAGATTCTTGTAAAATTCTCTCCGTCTGCCAACAATGGTCTGGTAGACCTGTTGGAGCACGAAGGTGCAGAAGCAGTTGTGCCTGACCTGATGGATTTCCTGCTGTACTGCTTTAAGAACACAGAATTTAAGGCGCAGTATCTTGGCAAGAAGAAAATGACCGCCCGCATGGGCCGCCTGGGTATCAAGGCACTGGAATTCTTCCGCAGCCCGGCCAACAAAGCACTGGAGAAGAGTACGCACTTCTCTCCGGCCTCCAATATCGACCATATGGCAGCCATGGCTTCTGATATTGTATCTCTTGGAAATCAGACCGGTGAGGGTTGGTTCCTGACTGCTGAGATGCTGGAGCTGATTGAAAATGATACACCAAACATCGTATGTACCCAGCCATTTGCCTGCCTGCCAAACCATATCGTAGGCAAAGGTGTTATCAAGGAGCTTCGTCATCGTCATCCAAGCTCCAATATCGTGGCGATCGATTATGACCCGGGTGCAAGTGAGGTTAATCAGTTGAACCGTATTAAACTGATGCTGAGCACGGCATACAAGAATCTTGAACGCCGGAAGGAAGCGTAAGGTACATAGAAAACTTCTATAGGCATGAACGACTCTGCATATAAGGCTCGTATGAAGTGTATCGGAACAGAGACAACAAAAACTCCCCACAGATAGTACACCTTGACAGGTGTTCTCCCTGTGGGGAGTTTTCATTGCCTCAGTCCGCTCCAATTCATAACAGCGCTCTTATATTGCAGTGTCGTTCATGCCGGGAAGGTTTTCTATGCGGTGGGATTCTGACGAAATTCTATTCACTTGGATATTCCTTCCAGAATAGTTGATCTGGATCAACATGATACTGCCAGTGACCTATAAATTCATCGAAAGTGTTTATCATCACTTTTTCGTGTTTAACTATGTAATCTACTTGTTTTCCCAATAAACCTGTCATATTTTTATGCTGTTCTTCTAATTTTGAGAAAGCAATTACATAGGCATCCTGCAATTTTTCCAAGCTATCGTAGACTCCAAGTATTTCGTTATTATTTTCACTGTTTCTTACATCAAGTCCTTTTACAAGGACATAGTGCATTGGACGGCTTTCTAATTCAGCAATATATGCTTGCAGATAGTTATTCCAATAGGCAGCTATCTGTGCTTCCGGTAATGCATCCGGTTCATCATAAAGATATGACATCAGTTCCTGTTCAGCCCTATATACTTCTCTCAAGACGGCCTTGTTCTTCGGATCTGCTTTAATGATTTCAAAGAGTCGATGAATCGCATGTGTATAACCTTGTTTTCCATATGAAGCTCTTCCTCTCTCTTGGATGTCCTTTTTGATCTTACCATGTTTTATAATGTGCTCAATTGATTCATCGATCCAGGACATTTGTTCGTTAAATGATTTAGGGAAATATATTTTTTCATCCATCTTATTCACCATAAGCGCACTCCTCCATTAAATGCTGCCTTCTGTTTCCACATAAAATTCTTTCATATCTTCAAGACGCAGACACGCAAGTCTTCCACCTGGGAAATTGCACCCACAATCAATTGCGATATTATGATTTGCCTGATAGATATAACCAGGGCGAGGATTATATTTAATAGCCATTGTAGGTGTGTGACCCGAAATAATATACTTATCTGGAAAATACATTTTTTCATAATCCGGTCTGTCCCATACCAGTTCATTTAACTCATACTCCCACATTTGCTTGTCAGGACTAAAATTTCCTAATCCTGCATGAACTAAAATGAATGTTTTTTCTCCAATTTCTACTTCATCATACACATTCAACTCTGAAATAAATTCAAAAACTGTCTGCCTCGTTGCTGTATTGCATTTCCGAAACTCATTTATTGTAGTTTCTGCACCATTCTGCTGCCAATTTACCAGTTTTTCAATTTTTTCTATATTCAGTTCGGCTAGACTCTCCAGCGTAACCTCTCTCATAAGAAAAGACATGCATTCTAATGCCATCATACAATGATTGCCTGCAAGCACCTCTACATTTGGTCTGTTCATTACATCCAAAATTATTTTAATTGGATGTGGCCCCCGATCCAGAATATCCCCAAGTATAAAAAGCGTGTCAGCATTGCTAAATTCAATTTTTTCCAGCATATCCTTATATGCTTTGTAATTTCCATGGAGATCGCTCATGACATAAGTACTCAAATTCTTCCTCCCTGATCTGAAAACCGTTATCTTTCCTGTTTTGCCAATTTTCTTTGTAAACAATCGATCATTTTTTCCGTACGAAATTCTATGACTGCTTTCGATTTATCAAGATAATCCTCCATAAGTTTCAGATATTCTTCATCCTGATAATATTTTTTACCTTTACGATTTTCCGGAGCTGCTGTTATCAAGGTTCGTCTTTCTGAAGGTGTTTCGAAAAGCCAGACAGGTCTCCCTTCCTCAAAATAGGGTTGAAGGAAAAATCGCTCTTCCCAATCTTTGATCTCCAAAAATAATGGATCATATTCAGGATTTTCATGAAGATATGTTTCAAATTTAGTAAAATCAGTATCTCCGCATTTTAATTTATTTTGATAATCCGACACAGCCACAAGAAACCAGTCAAAATAATCTCTCATTCCCCTGTAACATCCTCTGGCTCCATTGATTCCATTTTTGTGTGCAGCTCTATTCGGTAACACAATAAAGTTGCCAAGTTTATGATATACTTTATGAAATTCTCTGATTTTCTTCCATAATACTTCATTTTTGTCGGCCCCGAAAAATTTTGCTCGATAAGCAAACTCTGTATCTTTTCCTTCTTTTCCAAATATAGAATTAAAAGAATTCATAGTATCACCACGAAAAGGATGCTCGCCATCTGAACTCCAAGATCCCATTTTATCAAAAGCCAAGTCATAAAGATCTCCCCATAGAACAATATAAACGGCCTGTACGAATAAAATCATATCCGGGTCAATGCTATTGCTGATATACTTTGTAAGATCTGCAAAATCCAGATCTCTCATTTTTTCTATGTCCCCATCTAACATTTCTCTGATAAATTCTTCAATAATCTTTATGCTTTCAATATAATCATCTGTTTTTTCGTATTCTTTTCTGTTCATGTTTTCCTCCGCCCCTTCTATTATTATTTGCAATAAGCTTATTTCTGTTTCAATATACATATATCATATGTCGTCGGAAAAATCAATATATTTTTGTGTATAATATTGTTTTTGTGCATAATATTGTTTTTATTGCAATATTAAATTACCTATGATATTATATAGAAAAAGCAAAAGGAGGTATATAATGTTTGAATATAATTTATCAGTCACGCTCTCTGACAATTCAAATCTTAGTGATACAATAATTGATTTAATTAAAAAATCTGCAGAAGAAGCCAATTCAAGAACGAATGCATTGCGAAAAGGCAGATGTTTTAAAATCGGTGAATTAATCGATTCTACTCACATAGAAGTCCAACTGCTCTCAGATACTGAAGTTATTCCGTCAAGAGCCTTGACTGCATTATCCAGATCCATGATTACCCTGGATTCAGCTAATATTCTGGACAATCATATTTATCGTGGATGTGTATTAAAATCCGAAACTATAAAAACTTCTTGTAACATCAATATCACTAACATATCGGATGTCCAACTACTTACAACAATTACAGAAATGGTATTTGGTCAAACCAATATGAATAACAGGGATAAAAAACTGAGTCGGGAATATACAGAAAAAATACGTTCCATCATGCTCGAATATATCAATCAAAAAACATTGACTGATAACCAATTCAAAGCATAAAATAGCCAGCAAGCCTCTGGAATATAAGCGCGCTGCTATGAATTGGAGCGGACGTAAGCGATAAAAAGTCCCCGCAGGGAGAACACATATGATATGTGTCCGCCATGCGGGGACTTTTTATTGGTTATGCTCCGATACACTTCATACGAGCCTTATATCCAGAGACTTGCTGGCTGTATAATCGAACTTTCTATCCAAGGGGCTGATGCCTCATGGATAATGTTGTACAAGAGATTACTCCTCGAACGGGATAACTGCTCCATCATATTTCTCGTTGATGAAGTTCTTGATCTCATCAGATTTGAGTACATCTACCAGTGCTTTCACACCTTCGTTATCCTCATTTCCTTCTTTTACAACAACTACATTTACATAAGTTTTAGCTGCTTCAGAATCAGATTTCTCATATGCAAGGGAATCTTTTGATACAGAGAAACCTGCCTGCAGTGCATAGTTACCATTTAATACAACGTAAGCAACTTCATCAGCTACTCTTGCTACAGACTCTGCTGCCAGCTCTTCAATCTTTACGTTGTGCGGATTCTCAGCAATATCATTTACAGTTGCAGTCAGACCAGCACCATCTTTCAGAGTGATGATTCCATTATCCTGCAGAAGAAGCAGTGCACGTGCCTCGTTGGTAGTGTCGTTCGGTACTGCAATGGTATCTCCATCAGCAATTTCATCAAGACTTGCTTTGGTTCCCGGATAGATTCCGAACGGCTCATAGTGGATCTTACCAACCTCTACCAGGTGAGTTCCTTTCTCCTCGTTGAAACTGTCAAGATACGGTACATGCTGGAAGTAGTTTGCATCCATCTCGCCACTCTCTACAACCTCGTTCGGAAGTACATAATCATCGAACTCGGTAACTTCAAGATCCCATCCCTGCTCAGCCAGGATCGGTTTTGCTGCTGCCAGGATCTCTGCGTGCGGTGTTGCAGAAGCTGCTACGGTAATGGTTCCTTTGGTCTCTGTTGCTGCTGCATCGGTCTCTTCAGCGTCTGCTGCGGTATCCTCTGCTGCGTCTTCTGTGGTCTCTTCTGTTGCAGTTGTGTCTGCTGCTTCCTCAGTCTTGCTTCCGCAGCCAGTCAGTACTCCGACTGTCAGTACACCTGCTAAAATGCTTGCTAATACTCTTTTTTTCATAATAAGGTTCCTCTCTTCCTTTTTATTATGAATTGCAAAATGCAATTACATACGTTTGATTAGTTTTATGATACCTTTTACCTCTGATATCATATTTACTTTCTGTGGTCAAATTTGTTTGCCAGCATCATTCCGATAGTCTGGAATATCTGGAACAGAACGACCAGCAATACAACCGTGACGATCATGATATCCGTCTGCCATCTGGTGTATCCATACCGGATCGCGATAGCTCCCAGTCCGCCGCCTCCAACGGCACCAGACATGGCAGAATATCCAAGAATGGTTCCCAGAGAAATAGTTGCTCCAACCAGGAGAGATGTTCTGGCTTCTACCAAAAGCACTTTGGTAATGATCCTAAAATCTGACGCTCCCATAGATCTTGCCGCCTCGATCACTCCGGCATCCACTTCCTTCAGGGAAGACTCAACCATTCGCGCAATGTAAGGTGCTGCTGCCACAACCAGCGGAACGATCGTTGCAGTAGAACCATAACTTTTTCCGACTAACAATCTGGTAAATGGAATCAGCAGTACAAGCAAAATAATAAATGGAATACTTCTTACAATATTGACGATCACATCCAGGATCTTGTATACCAATGCATTGGGTCTGATTCCGTCCTTATCTGTTACTGTAAGGACAATTCCCATAGGAAGTCCTATAATATATCCGGCAATGGTGGAAACCAAGGTCATATAAAGGGTCTCTCCGATGCCGGCAATGATCATATTCGTTACTTCACTACTCCACATCGTCAGTCACCTCCTCAACTGCCAGTCCATGTTCTGTCAGATACTGTTCCATATCTACCTGCAGATGTCTGTCGTCCGGCAGGCCTAAGATCATCTCGCCTTTCGCCACTCCGCCAACATTTTTTGTATCTGCTCTCCAGATATTAACCGGAGTTCCAAATTTCAGAATCATGTTTGCAATGACTGGTTCAAATGCAGACTGTCCGGAAAATACAATACGTATCTTGCGATCTCCCTGGATCCGATCCATCAGAGCCGCTGTTCTTCCTTCTCTGCGAATACCAGTCTCCGGTGAATCTTTCAGTATCAGCTCTCTAGCCGCTCTTGACTTCGGATGACTGAAAATATCCTCTACCAATCCATTTTCTACCAATGCACCTCGCTCGATGATCGCCACACGGTTACAAATCTCACGGATTACTGACATCTGATGCGTAATGATCACAATGGTGATTCCAAATTCTTCATTGATGTGCTTCAGAAGTTCCAGGATTGATGCAGTAGTCTGCGGATCCAATGCACTGGTTGCCTCATCACAGAGCAGGATCTTCGGGTTGGAGGCCAACGCTCTTGCAATGGCAACCCTCTGTTTCTGTCCACCAGACAGCTGTGCCGGATATGCTTTTTCCTTATCCTCAAGACCTACTGTTTTCAAAAGCTCTCTGGCCTTTTCCTTCGCTTCCTTCTTGCCAACTCCCTGGATCTGAAGTGGGAAACAGATATTGTCGATCACATTTTTCTGCATCAGCAGATTGAAATGCTGGAAAATCATGGCAATATCACTGCGCTGCTTTCTCAGTTCCTTCTCACTCAGATTTCCAAGATCTTTTCCTTCAATCAATACCTGACCTTCTGTTGGTCGCTCCAGATAATTCAGGCATCGTACCAGTGTACTTTTTCCTGCTCCTGACATTCCGATGATTCCGTAGATATCTCCCGCTCCAATCGTAAGGTTGATATCCTTCAGTGCTTCTACATGAAGTCCTTTTTGCTCGAATGTCTTTGTCAGGTGTTTTACTTCTATTTCAGACATAACGTTTCCTTTCCCTTTTTATTGCAAAAAAATAACAGGCACCATCGCGAAGATGATTCCTGTCGATTTTTCTTTTATCAAAAAATCAAACCGAAGCATCTGACGCATCACACATAATCTCTGTTCTCATACCCATAGACATACACATGCCTTTCATCATGCCGCTGCACATCCCTGAGGTATTCATGAAAAATGTTGTTGTCATCATCGTCCGGTTCTCCTTTCTGTTGTATTTGGATCTCTCCTGTTCACAATGGCTATTATAACAAGATCAGAAAAAAAGTGTTAATACACGTAACCTTGAGTCCGTTATAGGTATAACCTATAACTAATCTATAGGATTTACATGGCCTTTTCCTTGTATTTCTTCAGTTCTTTCACATAGATTTCCCCAATGTGGCTGATCTTTGCACCCTTCCTCTTCAGATAACCAATCTTCATCTTCTCTGTCTCTTTCAATGGGATTGCCACATACTCATCCCCATTAAGGTCCTCACAGATGATACCTGAGCACAACGTGTAAGCATTGAGTCCCCTCATGAGATTTAGCAGAGTGGCCCGGTCATTCGCCTTGATCAATCGACGATATTCGTAGGTACTTTTCATCTCCTCTGCCAGATACAGCGAACTGTTCTTTCCCTGATCAAAGGACAGACATGGATACTCATCCAACTCCTCCATAGAGATCACGTCCTGCTTTGCCAGTGGATGCCCTGCCCACAAATATACAAACGTATTACACTGAAACAGTTCCACAAATTCAAGACCATTCTCCTTGAACATCTTGTTCAGAACCTGCTCATTAAAATCATTTTCACAAAGCACACCGATCTCACTTTTAAAATCCTTCACGTTTTCGATCACGCTGGCTGTGGTTGTCTCATGCACTGCAAACTCATACTGCTCCATGCCAAACTGCTTCACTGTCTCCACAAAGGCTTTCACTGCAAAAGTATAATGCTGAGTGGAAACACTGAATTTCTCACGGGTCTTCTTGTCAATGTATTTGGATTCCAACAATCCAAACTGCTCCGTCACCTGACCGGCATAGCTTAAAAATTCTTCTCCCTCCGGTGTAATGACAATTCCACGGTTGGATCGCAGAAAAATGTCAAACCCCACCTCCGACTCCAGTTCACGGATCGTCTCCGACAGACTGGGCTGGGAAATAAATAACTGCTTCGCCGCCTCATTGATAGAACCGCTGCGGGCGATCGTCAGGGCGTATTTTAACTGTTGAAGCGTCATGGTTGTCTCTCCTTATCTTTTCAATTCTTTCAGAATCTGCTTCTGCTCATCTGTGATCCGATAACTTTCTCTCGCCTTCTGGATCGTCTTATTATGCACCCAGACGGAAAGTCTGTCTTCCTGAATATAAGGGAATGCAGCATCCCACTGTTTGGCAAGTGCCGTAGCAAAAAACCAGGCAATCATCATATTTACATAGTATTCCTCCGACTGCACCTGAGCCGGAATCTCCAGATATTCCTGTCTGAAATCCTCATCCAGATAAAAGCTCATCAGCATTTCCATACCAAACCTGCAGGTATACGTATGTTCCGATGCTGACCAGCCCCGTATCTTTTCAATCAGCTCCGATCTATGCCGCTTAAACACTTTCGGTGACATGATATCGCACACTGCCCAGTTGTCTACATATGGAAGAAAACGCTCCGTCTCTCTGATACACCGATCGTAATCCTTGATCTCCGAGATCAGAATCGCGTGTAAAATATCTTCATCATAGTATGTATGGGGAAGCTCTTCCAGAAATGCCTGCACCGCCTCCGGCTCCTCCTTCGTCAACCGCTTTGCCAGCTTTCTCATGACCGGAATGCGAACTCCTATGATCCGTTCCTTCGCTATCGTTGGGAGCAGTCTACTCTGAAATTCTCCATAAGCCTTATCCTGCAGTGCAAATATCTGTTGCTGTATCATGTATGCGCTCCTAATATTTCCAATGTTTTCTGATCCATCTTTCCATCAAAATACTTGTCCAATACCTGTCGAAAAATCTTAGCCCCCGGTACTGCCTTCGCAAACAAGGTCATAGATGATCTCAACTTCAAATCGTCCGGATATCCCATCACATCCTCTGCATCATTTGCAGAAAGCCCCAGCAAAGCTTCACAGATCTCAATCATATGCGCTCCCAGCATCGGATGCTGCATATAAGCCCTCGCTTCCTCCAGATCCGCAATCGCATAAAATCTGGAAGTGCTGCTGAGTCCCAGCCCCACAATCTGTGGAAATATGTACCACATCCAATGGCTTTGCTTTCGTCCCTCACGGATTTCTTCCAAAGCTCTGCTGTATGACCGATCATGCGCCTCCACAAAACGACTAAGATCTGCTTCTCTTCCTCTTGAATCTCTCATGACATCATCCACTCTCTCTATCAGATCAGGCTGTATTGCATCCATTCATAATGCAATCTTGAACCCTCCACGATCTCCGGCGGGAGAAGATCGCGTGCAACAGTCTTCAGTTCCTCCTCCGGCATGTCAATGCGCTGTAATAACGCGTAGTCTCCGTCAATTCTTTCTACAATGTAGTCACAGGTTAGCATATTGTTCATCCTTCCTAACACAACAAATATTTTTTAGGTTCTCTCAAGCTCACTGATAATATTGCTATTCATATTATCATAAGAGTTCCAATTCTCTTTCTTCGAATTAATTTTCACTTTTTCACAGATATATCGAAGCAACCACATGATTTCATCAATATTCTTTCCCGTTCGTTCTTTTATCCATTCAGGAGTCACAGCTACAATTGTATGTGCAGCCAAATTACGAACTTTATTCTCGATTTCAGCCAACTCTTTTATCCTCTGTGCAATCAGAATATCTTTACATTTTTCCTGAATGATCAAATTTAATTGCGATGAATACACTGGTCCGTATTTAAACTCTCCATACGTTTTTTTCATAATACTTAATATTTCTGTATTATATAATTTTTTTCTACTCCATTTTCTATCCTTATCATAGTATTGTTCAATATCTATTCCACAATATTGTTCAATAATAAGTTCAAGCAAGTCTACGCCTAACGGAGTGATTGCTCTCACAAAATCCGCATATTCTCCTCTCTTTAGTTTTAGATCTAAAATCAGGGCATACTCAAATAATACTCTTTTTCTGTTCTCTGTTTTTACAGGTGTTACGACTCCATTCGCTTCCGGCAAAAATCGATTCAGCCGATTCCAATCCAGAACAGCCCTCGCATCAGCCGCTTCCAACCATTTATATGCTTTTTCCGTCAAATCCTGTCTTATATCTCTTCCCACAGTCAAAGCTGCTCTATAGTCATATGAATACAAATGCTTTTTAATAATATCTTTTTTCAAAAGCATCATCAATTTCATACATTTAACTTCCTGACATCTATTTTCAGCATCTCTCTCATTATCAAGATTTACTTCAAAATTATCAGCTATGCTATATTCTATTCTTTCTTCATACTCTAAATTGCTTTTTTTCTGCGGACTGGATACTTGAATCGGCAAAAATCGATATTCTGCCAATGTTGCCATTACAAGCAATGCACTTTTCATGGCAGGTGTTCCAGAAGCCATATTTACAAGTAATTGATCTTCCGCATCTTTTTCTTCTTCAATCTCTCTTATAATTTTTCGGAATTCATCATAAAAAACATCATATTGCTGAACATCAACCATATTATTATTTTCTACTATTCGTATATCAAACTTGTGGTGAATAAACTCACCCAGTAGTTCTAACGATTTTACATATCTATTATCTTTCCTATGTATCTCTGCAATTTCTCTTGACAAATACAAATACACCACATCCGGCTTATAATGCCTGCATATATGCATTAATGAGCCATCATGACAATATTTAATTGGATCAGTATTTCCTACCGGTGAAAATAAATACTTTTTCCCCATTTTTATCTTCTCCTTATATCAATACGATTTCATCTTCAAACTCCGGGTTTTCTCCCCATGCCGTTACCTTTCCTTTTCCTGTAATCCGGTATATTCGAACACTGTCTTCGCCCTTTCTTGGATCAATATACGAGGGAATTTCTTTTACTAGTTTATCATATTTTTTAGAAGTAAGCATCGCTTCAAATGCTGATTTCTGAACTCGTTTTCCATATCCTTCTAATAATTTTGCAAATTTCACTCTTCTCTTATTATCTGTAATATCATAAATAATCAGAACAAATTGTCGGTCATCTTCTAAGTCTTCTACTATCTGGAAATAATAATCATCGTCATCTAATAACAATAGGCTCATACAAATCTGCATCTCCTTTTTCAATCGCATTCACAAGGCACTCCATCTGTAGCAATATTGCTCTTCGAAAGCTAACTGCATAATCAACATATTTTAAATACCTTACACTCGTTTGAAACTTTCTTTCCAATTTATTCAAATAAACTTTTAATCCATCTCTTGTCAAATAACAGCTCGGCTCATCTGTTCCAAAGATAAATTGCTCCTTTGAAATCTCATGTCCATTGATCATGCTCATTGCAGTGGCATCTACAATAACAGCTCTCCATTCTTCCATCATATCACTGGCTAAGGTTGGATGCTTTTCTGCATCGCGATGAATGAAGCCAAAATAAGGATTCAAACCTTTCATTTCAATTTTACAATATACCTCATTCATCAAGATTGAATATCCCAGACTGATCATAGAATTAAATTCATCCATTGGAGGACGCCTGCTTCTGCCTTTAAACGGAAAGTTTTCATCAATGCATTTTGAAAGTCCCTGAAAATAATACTTTGCTGCTTGCCCTTCAAATCCAATCATTTGATCAATTCGCTCACTCTGATGAATTTTATTCCGACATATATCCAACATTTTCTGTTCTTCTTCCAAATACATTCCTTTACTTTTTTCATATCTACGTAGCACAACACTTTGATTTTTAACTTTTGCCATCAAAACTTTCCTAGCCAATTGTTCTGCAAACTCTGTATCATACAATTCACTCTGGATTCTTTGCCGAAAAACGTTAATATGTCCTGTCGACATAAGCCTTCCAAAATACCGCCCTCCTTTAGAAAAATAAGCTACCGGTATTCCACGTTCCATACATTCTACTGCACACCTTGTCGTTAATTGGGATTGTCCCATAATCGTAATTCCTTCCAAGGACTCAATAGGAATAGATTTCTTCATTCCATCTTTATATTGAACTATACACCTGTTTGCTTCAATTCCAATTGTTGCTCCATTTTCATTTACATATAACAGACTCATACTTCAACTCCTTTCTTGCCTTGCACTTAAGTACAACTCCCAGTTCGTCCCCTCTTCGGGGCTACATCTCCAAATCTTATTGAACATGACGTTGACCTGACAAGCGTAGATAGTTTCTGTCCCCATTCTGTGGACTATATCTCCAAATTCTTATTAAGTCTCATTGTTTAACCTAGCTGGTCTGTTTCCGTCCCCATTCCGGGGACTATATCTCCAAATTGAAAAAACAGACTGATAGTCAGAATGTTTTGAAGTTTCCGTCCCCATTCCGGGGACTATATCTCCAAATCTTATAAAAATTTTAAAATTACTTCAACATTCCAGTTTCCGTCCCCATTCCGGGGACTATATCTCTAAATTAAGGGAAAATCACCTGTAACAATTAACACAACTGTTTCCGTCCCCATTCCGGGGACTATATCTCCAAATGATGGTTCTGGATGACGGATCGGGTATCGATGGTGATCGTTTCCGTCCCCATTCCGGGGACTATATCTCCAAATAGAATAACCATGTCAGAAACAAAAAGATTAGGATTGTTTCCGTCCCCATTCCGGGGACTATATCTCCAAATTGAATAAAAACAGATACTTTGCACAGAATCCAACAGGGTTTCCGTCCCCATTCCGGGGACTATATCTCCAAATTATATCCAGAACAGGTGGAAGATAAAAGGTGAAATAGCGTTTCCGTCCCCATTCCGGGGACTATATCTCCAAATTGTTCACCTACGGGATGCTGTGGACGGCAGAAGCGATGTTTCCGTCTCCATTCCGGGGACTATATCTCCAAATACTCTTTTTTTTTCGTGCCGGTTTCAACCGGTTTCGTTTCCGTCCCCATTCCGGGGTTTCAGTACCGTTGATGGCAAGAAAAAGTGGAAATTGGTTTCAACCGGTTTCGTTTCCGTCCCCATTCCGGGGACTATATCTCCAAATCAAAAGAAGATGCTGAGGAAAAAGCTAAAAAAGTTTCCGTCCCCATTCCGGGGACTATATCTCCAAATATATGTCCTAGTCGGTTTAGGACAAACAAAAAACAGGTTTCCGTCCCCATTCCGGGGACTATATCTCCAAATAATGACACAGAAGATGGTGAGAACCAGTAACTGTTTCCGTCCCCATTCCGGGGACTATATCTCCAAATTTGTGAAACTTTTTGCAAGTTGGTGGCAGACTTAACGGTTTCCGTCCCAATTCCGGGGACTATATCTCCAAATTGTATCTTGGTGAGTGGTGGAATGAATACGTCGAGTTTCCGTCCCCATTCCGGGGACTATATCTCCAAATCCTTGCTTTTGATATCGAGCATAAGTTGGAAGATGGGTTTCCGTCCCCATTCCGGGGACTATATCTCCAAATCTGTCTGCTCCTGTTCCGGTTCCGGTTCGGGCTTGTGTTTCCGTCCCCATTCCGGGGACTATATCTCCAAATGCTAGCCTTATTAAAGTTGCTAATTTAGAGTATTCCATGTTTCCGTCCCCATTCCGGGGACTATATCTCCAAATGTTGACACCGTTGGCACACTTAAAGCTGTCAAAGAGCTGTTTCCGTCCCCATTCCGGGGACTATATCTCCAAATAGTTAAGACAATCAAACAAGGAACTTATTCAAGGTTTCCGTCCCCATTCCGGGGACTATATCTCCAAATAGTCAAGTGGCTGTTTGTTATCAATGGTGATGCAAGTTTCCGTCCCCATTCCGGGGACTATATCTCCAAATTTGACAACCTGTTAAATACATAAAGTATCAATTAAAGAGTTTCCGTCCCCATTCCGGGGACTATATCTCCAAATCATGTTATTATCTATATATCAAATAAAGAAAGTCAATCGTTTCCGTCCCCATTCCGGGGACTATATCTCCAAATCGAACTTAGTACGATTTACAGTGCAAAGATTGATGCGTTTCCGTCCCCATTCCGGGGACTATATCTCCAAATAACGTACCAAGAGGAGGCTACCGCTTATGAAAATCGGGTTTCCGTCCCCATTCCGGGGACTATATCTCCAAATGATCGAGGACTGTGAGCGGATGAAACCGAAGGAGAGTTTCCGTCCCCATTCCGGGGACTATATCTCCAAATTCTCGGCGGAACTACTTTAGTGTTTGCTTCCAGCGTTTCCGTCCCCATTCCGGGGACTATATCTCCAAATACTGTCCTCTACACCCACTGTATTTCTTCATTCTCAGGAGTATTATGCGTGGGAAAGTAAACTGTATATGGAAATATAGTTTTAATGGATAACAAAATCTCAAAAATCATTGTATTTTCGGGCATCGTGGCAAAATTAACTTATTTTTAATTCACATTGTCCCATCATATATTCTTTTCCCTTATATTTTGTACATTTCAAAATATGCGGAGACACACCTAATCTGGGATCTTTATAATGTTTATGGTTAGATGGAACACCTGTTTTTTCAAAAATCTCTGAAATTATTCTCACCCCATCCTGTTCTCCAAACAAAGCATACATAGCTGTCTTAGAAGTAAAACCGCTTCCTCCTCCCAAGAAAACAGTCAAGGGGGTTCCTTTTATGTTTCGTGGAAATTTATTCTGAAACATTGTGTAATACATTTGATAAAAGTGTTCAATTGCCTTTAATATATCCTCTACCGAATATTGACATATTGTTCTGTCTATTGTCAATGTACTTCTTATGATAGTTCCTGGTGCAATACATTCTCTGAGTAAATTTAATGTTTTGTATGTACCATCTATGTGCTGTTCCCATTTTTGACACAAAATAAGCTGTTTTCTATCCAGAGGCTCGCTGTCACTGATAATAATTCCTGACATACAATCATTCACTGCATCTGCCCATTTATCACTCTTGTGTAAAGTATGAAATGCTTTATTCTCTATATTTTGTATACTCCTTGCAAGAACTCTGTTTCTTTTTACATTTTGTTTTAATTCCGAAAGTACATTTTGTCTATCGGCATCGTATTTTGTCTCATTCTCCAAAATATCAGAACACAATAATGCTGTACGAAGCATTCCTTTTATAGAGCTTCCTGGAATATATGGAGTTCCATACGGATCTGTAACAAATGCCATAATCTGCATTCGTCCTTTTTCCATCTGGATATCTCCTGCATTCACTGTGTATTTCATACAGTCTTCAAGTTCTTGTTTTGATATTTTATTTCGACTTGCCCAGTGCTTCAGATCCTCTCGTGCATCTTCCAGCATAAAGCGCTCCAGATCAGAGACAATATGTTTCCGTTCTGAAAGTCGATACAATTTTTCAATATCAACAACACCCACCGTGGTCTTATCCAAAAATACATACTCTTTCTTCTGAATTTCCCGTCCACTTCCTATATATACAGGTCCTTTGACCTTCAGTTCCAATTGATAGGTTTCCAGTGCGTTTTTCATACATTTACCCCCATGAAAAGAGCCTTTTCGTATCTATATACTGGATGTGTACCTCCATTCCTTTCTTCAACCACTTTTCCTTTAAAAGTCTTGTTAAAAACAGAACCTGAAGCAATTACATATAGATCTCTTTTTTTCATCTGTTGTACAGAATATGTATCCGAAGCAACAAATCCGCTTCTCTTCACCAGACTGTAAAAAGCTCCATCCAATGATTTTTCAAATTCATCATCTTCTGGCAAAGCGGTTGAAAGCAGCATATAATGTGTAGCTTTGTTGTCGATTCGTTTATTTAATGCTTCTGGCAGCTCCTTTTCTAAAAAATCAAACCTTCCAAGCCCTGAACTTTTTTTCCCACCTAATCCTTGATAAGATAAACTTTCCAAAAGATCATAGAACATTTCACTTTCTTTTACAGTTTCAGTTCCAACTATAATATATAAACCGGATCCATCGTTAAAATGAAATGAACTTACCCTATATGGCATAGGCTCTTCATTTCCTAAGATACCGACAGATACCTTCATACTATGTTTACCTAAATCCTGCATATCATTTATCTCGTTTTCAGGCATTGTTCCATTTATAAAGTTTTCAATCTCATCACATGGAATGAATTTCATGTTCTTTATTTTCTTTTTCTGTTTAGAATCCCCTCTTTTTTCAATTATTTGCTTGTTCTGATACATAGGTTTAGGTAAATAAAGTGTTTTTTCAATGTATGGAAATGCATCTGACAAAACAATCTTCCCATTTTTTACCGCATCTAAAAATATATCATCTATTCTTAACTTCAAAGCCTCTTGAAATAATGCAGCAAAAAGTGTATCAGCGTGAAATGATATCTCCGTACTATTTAACATCCCATTTCCAAATCGAACACCATTTGAGAATTCCAACTGATATAATTTGTAATTCAACATATTCTCCTTCTTCCAGTTACTCTTCAATTGCTCTGTTCAGCACATCATTACATTTATCCAGTAGTCCATCCGAAACTGTCCCAATTACCACTTCTGCCAGGATATTCTGAAACTCTACTTTTCCATAGCCTCTGGAACCACTTCCACCAAGGTAATCATATTGAAGAAGTTTCATTCCCTCTGCCAAAGTCTCCATATCTTCTATCAATTCATCTTCATTTTCCATCTCATAGATCAAATCCAGTTCAAAAATCGACCCTCTGACTACTCTTTCAATTTGTCTTGGATTTGCAATAGCCGTTGCTCTCAAAATTGTATTTTCAAATTTAACTTCTGTCATACTCTGAAGTCCCGCCGACCTCAACTCGCCTTCATTTGCAAGCACCATATCTGAAAACAGAACACGGCTTCGTCTCACATAATTTTTCTGTGCAGAGCCAAACAAACGAACAATCCGTTCGTGATCATTTGCATGTTCTACAACCATCGAATTAAACTCTTTTGCAAGTAAGCTTCTCATTTTTCCTTTTAAGGAACTTCCAGGTATCATTGGCAGATTACTCTTTACATCTCTTACAACCGGAGAATCAACTGCTCCAATTGCCGCAAATGCGCTACTTCCTCCAATGTGCATTCCTGTCTTTACTACAATATCACCCGATATTTTGATTTTTGCGTACATAATCTCTTCCTCCTACTGATCCTGACCACCATAAAACTTATGAAATGCTACCAATGCTTCCATATAGTTACTAAACAATAAGTAATTCTTCTTACTTTGTCCAATTTCTTTCAATAATTCTATAATCTCTGCCTCTTTCACGAATTCCTTTACCTTTGGTTCTCTTCCGCACTCATACATAAAACGAACTCGCAGATACTCAATTCTTCCACTTATATCCTCATTCAATTTTTCATTAGTATACACAAGTACCTGATTATAGATATCCGCTGTCATAGCTAATAAGTTTCTTATTTTTGATGTTGTTACAATATTAACTTTTCCACGATTCTTTTGCTTCGAGTCCTCTACTAACTTTTGAATCACTTTTTCTGCTTTGTCTACATAATTGTTTTTATTAATTCGCATGATCCATGCCCTCCTTCTCCCTATGCATATATGCGTACATATTGATAGCAGTTTTCAACTGTCTGCAGTCCTCCTCATTTTGGATCCATTCATACATTTTTTTAGAAAATTTTTGATATGCTTCTTTTTTTTCTCCATTTTCAGAAGGCTCCAATCTTGACAACAGATAAACAAATCGTGCAAAATTGATTCTATTTTTTTGATCACGAATCAATTCTAACATCCGGTATAAGAATGACATTCCTCGCTCATCAATATCTCCAAAGAATACTTGTAATGTCCGATATTTCTCACCTATAACTTCTTCCTCAAATTTCTTCCAAGAATAGGTTCCATCACTGATATATTCTCCATTTTCAAGATGTTCTTCTCCATCTTCCATCAACGTTACCGCATTTTTCCCAGGCAGTTTTTTGGATTTTGATTCCAAATCTCCAGTTTCTTCTGCAATAGCCGCAATCGGATAAGATGATTCATAAACACCTATACCTGCCGAAATACTTAAGGTTCCCTGTGTATATTTTTCAAATGCCTTTTTCAAATCCACAGCCAATTCAATTATATGATTCCATGAACCCACAATAAAAACATCATCTCCACCTGAATATACAATGGTCGCTTTTCTTTGTTCTTGATCATTCTGTCCTGAAACCGAATATTCTCCATTATTCAAAATAGATCGAATAAAATATTTAAAGAAAACAGACAACTGTCTGGATAGAGTAGCCGTTCTTGATAAAGTCACATATTTATTGCCATTTCTCTCATTCTCAAATCCTGAGACAAATGTCTGTCCAAGATTATCCACATCCGCACGTAAAATTCCTATTCTGCTGATTCCGGTAGCTTCCTGTGCAAATTCCTCAAAGGTATTTCCCGTTGAATAATCTCCAACCCATAATTTTGTAGCAATATGCTTTCCTGTATACATCATATTCTTAGCATATGTACGTACATAATAGGGATCTTCTTCCATCCTTTTCTGCACTTTCTTTTTCTCATTGTCTGCAATAAGTAAATATCCACCTGGAAGTGGTAAACCTTCTTCCTCTTTATTTTCCAAAACAATAGAGAAAAATTCACTGTGCAAAACATCTTTTGAAAGATTTTCCAGCTTTCTGCATATCGGACACACACCTTCCTCATCAACATGTCCAATATTTCTGCACACTTTACATTCTCGTGTATAATCATCCATTTTTCTATTATTCAACATCATGATTTCTGATGCTGAATACCGATGCATCTTTTCCTCTGACAAACTTTTGCTGATTTCCCTGAACATATCTGAATAGCTTCCATCCGGCATATTTTTCAGTGTGTTAGCACTGCATGCTGTATATGCACACGCGACATATAATTCTGTCTGAAAATATTTAAGAAACCACCTTTTCAAAATTACTTTGAACTCTTTTACTTTGTTCTTAACAGTCTCTGTATTAGGAAGTAACAGATAACAATGTCCGCCACCTGAATAGATAAGATTTGTCCGAGACAGCTCCAGTTTTTCCAACAGCATATCTATCATATGTTCCATCATAAGTTCCAGATAAAAGGATCTGGCTCTGAGAGTTCTTAATGCATTTTTTGATGCAATCGTATAGATGAATTTCTGTATTCCTGATACGTCCATCGAACATAATAAGAAAGCTTTCTTATCATAGAACTCACTTTCTCTTGTAAACAGTTCGTTTCTGTAATTCAAATTATTTTCATTTAGATAATCGTAGATACAACTAGCAATCGCAGCAGTAAGCTTTACATGATCAAAAAGTGAAATATCCGTCAATTCTGCATTTGATGTAGAAGACGGCATATATGAGAGATTTGCTTCCATAACTGCAAGAAGTGAATTCAAATACTCTTCATTCCAGTCCATTCCACGTAAATTATCTGTGATACGTACTTTAATTTTTTTATAAAAATCTTCTGAAAACTTTATTTTTGCTTCCTGTGGATATTTAATCCCACTTTCTGGATCCATATCTCCGGGCTGATAATATTTTTCTTCCTGATTGCCATTCAAAATATTAAAAACACTCTGGAGCGGAACAGATAAGTCAAAACCTTTTTCTTCCGAATCCTCTTTTTTTCTGCGATCTGCGGATGCTGCTATATTATCTGCCAGATATGTAATATATGCCAGATTATTATCTTGTATTTTTGCTCCTTTCAAAGCTGATGCATGATGATACCTGACACAATCCAACACTTCTTTATCCTGTATCTGTGCTTCCGAAGAAAGATACTCATATCCTCCAATACTATGATTTCTTCTGTCACTGCCCTCACGATAAATAACTTTACCTATATCATGCAGTAAACTTCCAATGATTAGTTTTGTCTTTTGGTCAGTCATTTTTTTCCTCCCTGTAGTACTTCATTGCACCCATTCCTATTCCAGTTTTTATTCCAATACCCGAATACTCTCCAAATCTTAAAAGCATTCTGACATACCGTGCTAAAGTTTCCGGGCCATGTGTCTTAATACATATATCCCCAACAAACGCATTAATTCTTACTCTTTCCAAAGGAAATGGTCTTGTATGTAACCGATAGTTTATAATCTCACTTTTTTCCTCTAAATCATCTAAAATATTTGCATCAAACATATCCATTTCCGATGCCATACTATATTTTTTCATCAAACTCTGGTATAACAATCTTAAATTTGGATAGATCACATATTTCCCCTCGCTCTTAAAGCTAGTTGGTGTCAAGAACGATATTTTCATATATTTGGGACAATTTTCATTGTAAAACTCATTCAATAATTCTTTTTCATCATGCAATTCAAGATTACGGCTGGTAATTCCTACGGTCATTTGCTTTTGCCGAACTGTGACTTCGTTCAACTTTGCCATCGGCAGTAGTATCTTTTCATACGCTTCTTCAGTAATTGCATTAATATACCAAATGGTTTTGTTATTTTCACGAACAAGATATTGACTATATGGGTTCAATTGGTTTCCATGGAGTTTTTCCGCATAACATGTATCTACATTTTCCATTATAATTCCCTGATAGTTAGAAGATTGTTTATAATCAATTTCTGCATTATCCAACTCAAGCCGTAATTTTGCATACATATTTTATTTCATCCTTTTTATTAATTTTCTCTATATTTTTATGATAAATGCACAAATTTATTTTATCATTTTTTAATATTGATTGTCAATTTATATAATATTAATTCTTATTCATTCCATGCATCCTCCCAGTAATCTTCTGCATCTTCATACCCATCAAAATCATCTTCATTATCATAATAGAAATCTTCCGGGTCATCATAGTCATACACATCATAAAGGTCATCGCATGTATATGCCGGCTGATAAATGTTTTTTCTATAAGAACCACCACAAGAACAATCTGATCCGGGGTCTTCTTCCTGAATATTCAAGTCTTTCAGGATTCTATCCGCTTCCATCTCCATTTCTCTCTTCTTTCGTTCTTCCTCTTCATACTCTTCTTGTTTCCAGACATCATATGCATCATTTACTTCTTTCTGAAACTCTTCAATCTGCAGTTCTTCTTCCTGCTTTGATGTCAAATACTTAAACTTAATTCCCCCCAAATACCACTGTGCGCCTTCATAATCCTGTCCTTCGTAGCACATATGTGCCTTACATAACCTATCCAGATAGTAAGTGTCGTAATAAAGCTCTTGTTTCCTGGTATTCGCCCTCTTTCATCAGATCAAGGGCATGTTCGTAACTATCTTGGATCTTGCATTTTTCATAAAATCCCTTTCCAACTACACATGAAAGCAAAATCACTGCTATCATAATAATCTTTTTCATTGAGCATCACCTTCCCCATCTAAATGATTTTGTTTTGATTTCCCTATAATTTTATCTTATCAGAAAAGATGTCCCAAAAATAGTACATCACCACATGTTTTTCAAAGCAACTTCATTTTTATACAAATCGTCTCTTACCCACCTATCCAAAATATGCTATACTTGCCTCTGTTACAACACAACACATCAAGAGAAATGAGGCGTACACCTATGTCTGATACAACAACTGTTCACGATCAGTATTATGAGATGGCAAATGCACCAGTCAACCGAATCATTCCGAAGCTGGCTGTGCCAACCATTATCAGCATGCTGGTCACATCTATTTATAATATGGCTGATACCTTTTTTGTAAGTCAGCTTGGTACCAGTGCTTCTGGTGCCATCGGCATCGTATTTTCTGCCATGGCAATCATTCAGGCACTGTCCTTCATGGTTGGTATGGGAAGCGGCAATTACATTGCCCGTTCCATCGGCGCCGGAAAGCGGCAGCTTGCCGAACAGGTAGCTTCTGTTGCATTTTTTACGGGATTGATCGTCGGACTGCTGATTGCAATTCTGGGAAATCTGAGTCTTAGAAATGTAGTATTTTTCCTTGGTGCTACAGAGACCATCGCACCTTTTGCCCAGGACTATGCACATTATATTTTCCTGGCCGCACCATTTATGGTCACTTCATTTATTATGAATAATCTGCTTCGGTTTCAAGGAAAAGCTCTGTTTGCCATGGTCGGTATCACTACCGGAGGAATCCTGAATATAATCCTGGATCCTATCTTTATCTTCAGTCTGGGACTTGGAACTTCCGGTGCAGCATTGGCGACTGCTCTGTCGCAGGTGATCAGTTTCTGCATTCTACTTTTTATGTGCAATACAAAAAAGGAATGTATCACGATCCATCCGAAGAATTTTCGTCCAACCTTAAGTATCTACAAAAATGTGATCTACGGCGGTATTCCATCCCTTGGCCGTCAGGGGATCGCCAGCGTTGCAACCATCATCATGAATGTAATGGCTCATCCTTACGGAGACGCAGCAATCGCTGCCATGTCCATCGTCAGTCGTTTTATGATGTTCATCAACTCCGCCATCATTGGATTCGGTCAGGGATTTCAGCCTGTCTGCAGCTATTGCTTTGGTGCGAAGATGTATGGCCGCGTCAAAGAAGCCTGCTGGTTCTGTATCAAAGTCAGCACAGCAATCCTGCTGGTTTTCTGCGTTACTGGTTTTGTTTTCTCCGGACACATCATAGAACTGTTCCGAAAAGGCGATCCTGATGTCATCCGCATCGGTACATTGGCTTTAAGATTGCAGCTTGTGACACTTCCATTACAGGGTGTGATCATTATGGGAAATATGATGCCCCAGTCTATCGGCTACGGCATCCGTGCCACACTGGTCTCCATCGGCCGTCAGGGACTCTTCCTGATCCCGGCACTGCTGATCCTGACACCAATCCTCGGTCTTCTGGGAATCCAGATCTCCCAGCCCATCGCCGACCTCTGCACCTTCTTCCTTGCAGCCTTCGTCATGAACGGAATCTTCAAAGAAATGGATGCCGCCAAATAAATCCTGGGAAGCATATACATATGCAACCTCGAAAAGCCCGTGAAGCACACCTACATATGTAACCTCGAAGAAGCCCAGGGAGTGCTTACATATAAGAGTGCTGCTATGAATTGGAGCGGACATAGGCAGCAAAAAGTCCTCACAAGGAGAATATCTGCTAAGATATACTCATTGTGAGGACTCTTTTGTTGACTATGCTCCGATACACTTCATACGAGCCTTATATGTATGCGCTTCCTGGGCTTCTCAAAGATTACATATCTTCATGTGCTCCCGGGCTTCTCACCTATTCAATCTGCTCCGCAAACATGAGGCAGAAACTGATAAGCAGCAGGATGCAAGATCCCCAGATCACCGGCACACCATAATGAATGGAGAGATTTCCACCAATTCCGGCACCAACAGCAAAGAGGAAGATCACACCAAAATAATGTCCCACCTGCTCCAGCTGCTGCTTTTTATGATTCCTCATGAAAGCGGATAATGCTGCCATTCCGCTTCTCAGATTGCCAATACACATGGTGCTTGCATAGGCATATCCATCCACTTTACGAAATGCCTGTACCTGCATGGCACATGCAAAGGATACCAGTGCAGTTGCTCCCATATTCATCTCTGTCGGCATGAATCCTACGAGAAACAGGATCAGGATCTCCATCAACAAGATGCTCTGTCTCCAATGGAGTTTTTTTGCATAACGGAACCGTTCTGCGATTCTCTCAGCTACTAGTACACCTCCTGCAAAAGCCAGAAGAGGCACCAGATATCGAAGTCCCTTCTGCCAGTTTCCGGTCATCAGGTTCTGACTCATAAGGACTACGTTTCCAGTCTGTGCATTGGAAAAGACTTCATTTCTGGTGTTATAGGTATATGCATCCTGAAAACCGCCAGATAATGCCAGAAATGCATTATTGATAAATGCCTCTGACATCTGCTGCTTTTTTGATAACTTGTAAAAACTTTTCATGATGATTAATTTTGATGCTCCTTTAGATACGCTTTTCTTCCATCATCATAAAGGTTATTACCCTCACTGTCAATAATAACTACCAACGGCATATCTTCTACGTACAATTTTCTGAGAGCTTCTGCACCCAGATCCTCATATGCGATCAGTTCACATTTCTTGATACATTTTGCAAGCAGTGCTCCGGCTCCGCCGATTGCTCCGAAGTACACACCACTGTATTTTTTCATGGCATCCACTACTTCCGGAAGTCTTGCTCCTTTTCCGATCATACCACGGGCACCTACAGACATCATGGTTGGTGCATACGCATCCATACGTCCGCTGGTAGTCGGTCCTGCACTTCCAATGACCTGTCCTGGTTTCGCCGGTGTCGGGCCTACATAATAAATCGTTGCATCCGCAGGATCAAAAGGAAGCTTCTCTCCTCTTGCCAATGCTTCACACATTCTCTTGTGTCCGGCATCACGGGACGTATAGATGGTGCCGGTCAGGAGAACGCTGTCCCCTGCATGCAGAGTCTTTGCCAGTTCTTTGGTCAATGGTAATGTAATCTTTCTTGCTGCCATCTAAATCACCTCCGTCTTATGGCGTGTCACATGACAGTTGATATTGACTGCACAAGGCATGCCTGCAATATGGGTCGGTAAAGTCTCGATATTCAGTCCGATTGCTGTGGTCTTTCCTCCAAATCCCTGCGGTCCGATACCAAGCTTATTGATCTTCTCCAGCATCTCTTTTTCCAGATCTGCATAGAACGGATCCGGATTTTCGGAATCCAGCGGACGCATCAAAGCTTTCTTAGCCAGCAGCGCACATTTATCAAAGGTTCCTCCAATACCAACGCCAACCACCATAGGCGGGCAGGGATTCGGACCTGCGGTCTCTACGACTTCCAGGATAAAATCCTTGATTCCCTGAAGTCCTGCTGAAGGCTTGAACATACGGATCATACTCATATTTTCGCTGCCAAAGCCTTTCGGTCCTACGGTCACTTTAATCTTGTCACCAGGCACGATCTCTGTATAGAGCATTGCCGGAGTATTATCCCCTGTATTGCCTCTGCGAACTGGATCTTTCACTACAGATTTTCGTAAATATCCTTTATCATAACCTCTGCGTACACCTTCATCAATTGCTTCTGCAAGATCTCCGCCTGTCAGATGTACATCCTGTCCGATCTCCAGGAACACACAGGCCATACCTGTATCCTGACAGATCGGTACATTCTCTGCATCCGCAATTTTATAATTTTCAATGATATTATCGAGTACCCCCTGGGCGATCTCCCCATCCTCGCAGGCACGGCAATGCTCAATAGCACATTTCACATCGGATGGAAGATGCTCATTTGCCTCGATGCACAGTCTCTCGACCACATCCGTGAGCTGACTGACATTTACTTCACGTATCATGATAAACCTCCTCTTATGGAACTTTTTGTCTATTGTAACACGGACAGACATAGGGTGCAAAATCTTCCTGTGTCTGTCCGTCCAGTTTTATCAATTATCGCTGCTCATGTCTTGCATAATTCGGCAGGAGCATCGGCGACATTTTTCCTGTATGAATATCTGCTTGCTCCAGTTCATCTTCATAATGATAAATATGATCCAGATTCAGCTTGCCAAGCTCAACATCCTTGCATTTTGCTGCAGCCTTTTTGCCGGCATTACGTCCAAATACGATCACATCCAGCAGGGAATTACCCATCAGCCGGTTGGTTCCATGGATTCCTCCTGCTGCTTCTCCTGCAACTAAGAGGTTCGGGATCTCTTTTGTAAATCCATCTCCATTGATCTCAAGTCCTCCATTCTGGTAGTGAAGGGTCGGATAGATCACGATCGGAACTTTTCTCATGTCGATGCCATAGTTCATGTACATACGGAACATTGCCGGGATCCGTTTTTCAATGGTTCCTTCTCCTCCGAGGATCTCGATCATCGGAGTATCCAGCCATACACCTTTGAGTCCGCCTGGAACTTCTACACCGCGGCCTTCTCTGCACTCACGGATGACGCCGGAAGCGTTGACATCACGGGTCTCCAGCGGATGAATATAAGCCTCACCCTCAGCATTGACCAGCTGAGCACCGACAGAACGTACTTTTTCTGTCACCAGCGCACCAAGGATCTGAGAAGGATACACAGCTCCCGTCGGGTGATACTGGATGGAATCCTGATACAGCAGTGCTGCGCCGGCACGGTATCCTAACACCAGACCATCTGCTGTTGCTCCATAGTGGTTAGAGGTCGGGAATCCCTGGTAATGCATTCTTCCTGCACCGCCGGTTGCGATCACGACTGTCTTGGCTCTTGCCACCATATAATCTCCGGTCTCCATATTCTGGAGAACGGCTCCTGCAACCTGACCTTTTTCATCTTTCAGAAGCTCTACAGCAGAGGTGAACTCAACCACCGGAATTCCCAGGTTCAGAACTTCATCCCTGATGGTACGCATGATCTCAGATCCAGAATAATCCTTTGCTGCGTGCATTCTCTTTCTGGAAGTTCCGCCACCGTGAGTGGTGATCATGGTTCCATCTGTCTCTTTATCAAACTCAACACCCAGTTCATTGAGCCATTTGATCGCATCCGGGGCTTCCATAACCAGTCTCTTTACCAGCTCTGGTTTTGCAGCGAAATGTCCGCCGCCGAAGCAATCCAGATAGTGCTGTACCGGAGAATCATTCTCCTTATCTGCTGCCTGGATTCCTCCCTCTGCCATCATTGTATTGGCATCACCGATTCTAAGCTTGGTTACGATCATAACGTCTGCTCCGGCGTTGTGCGCCTCAATGGCACAGGAAGAACCTGCACCGCCGCCGCCGATCACAAGCACATCCACATCATAATCAATT
>OGIO01000674.1_pt1 | contig 37924 bp, 30 predicted proteins | sample 1571841 | NCBI WGS metagenome assembly OGIO01 (sample SAMEA2582111, study PRJEB24529) | metagenome | biome: Human gut stool | place: China | collected 2011
ATATATCGGCATTTACCAACTTATGAAAAGATAATCAGAAATTTAGTAAGTTTTTAAAGCTAAAAATTTAATTGTGCCCGTCACCTGGTGACTCTTACCATGTACATCACAATCTATCAATAATACCTTCACCCCCGCTTTAGCTGCTGAATGTGCTATATTAACCGAAAATTTAATGGTGCCTGACACCAATGTGGTCTAGTTCCTTTACCAGTTAACAGATATAATTCTCATACTTTCCAAGCATTAAAAGCTATCTATGAATCTTTTTATCGCTTCATCTGTTCCATCGTATTTTCCTTTTTGAATTTCCATAGATAAAGCTGCTATATTGCTCCCCGCTCCCTTTGGATTTTGAGAATCTATTTCATATTCTATATATTGTACTTCTCTGCTTAATCCTCTATTTGTAACCATGTATAGGCTTTTAGGCAATTCATCCATTAAAGATTGATAATCTACTTTCATTTCTGAAATAATCACATCAAATTGAGCTTCTCGAATCTTATTATGTTCCACAAATCCTTCTAACATTTTTCTATCATAACTTTTCGTCTTGTATATTACTACTGGGTTAAGCATTGGTTTTACTTCTACACTTTCTCTCAATTCTTTTGGTATTGAATTTTTTGCCAATTCTAAGTCTGCCATAAGCATTGACTGAGTATTGTGAAACGACCAATTTCGCACATGTAACAGTTCATTTAATATTTTATCGCTTTCCAGTGAAAGTTCTCGTTTTAAAAATTTCTTCTTTACTAACATCTTTCGCACATCAATATATGAAAACGATGATGACTGATGATCTGCAAGAAATCGCAGCAATTCTCTTTGCTGATAAAGCACTTTGTCATGAATCGAGTCATATTCATATGCCGGTATTGTCATATTCACATGATATTGCTTCAACATTTGTTCCGCCTCATCTGAATAGATTTTAAATTTTTCCAAGTCAATAAGAACCGGAACAATTAAGCTTTTTAATACAAGACAAGCATCTTCTATTGTATTTATATCAAATTGTTTATACATCTTCTTATTTCCTTTTGACACTTCTGATTTCCTCCATTACTTCTTCCTTACTAAAAATTCCCCCGAATAATAATAATAATAATCTATGCGTGTCGATTAGTCCATGTAGCTCCTAACCATTCGAGCTCGTTTATAGAATCACCAGTATCGTCTATAAATTTTACACAATCGCAATTTATATAATTTTTTCCACATTTATTACATATACTATTTTTCACTTGATATATCGGCGCTATAGAAATGTGATTTTTTTGTAATTCACTGATTTTTTCTGGCGTTTCTTCAAAACAGCATATTAACGCATTTCCTTCTTTTCTTCTATTCACTAGGTATCTCTGCGGTACCATTACTCTTTTAAAGCGCAATTCATAGCTTTTAGTCAAAATGTCTGCAATATCAGGCAATTCCTTTCCCTCCTCAAATCTGTTATTGACATTATATACTTTTTCTATCCAGTCAAATAATTTATCTCTTTGAGGAAATTCATCTATTTGTTCATACATTTCCACAAAATCATCAATATGTCCAGCAAAAGATATATGTACCGCTTCGTTATTATAATTTACCCTAAGTGAATACGAAATCAATCTGTCATCTCCGTTTACCTTCCATACCTTGCAAAATTTTGCCATTGCTTTTTGAACCGCTCTGGCAGCTTCAACTGTTTTACAGCAAAAAATCGGAAAATTAAAAACTGTATCTTCATGTGCAACTCTTGTTGTATACGGAATCCTAACATTCTGCTCCATACGTTTAAGTTGTTTCAATACAGTAATCGTCTCAGTTTCCATTATTTTCTGTTTGTCTGTTTCAGTTTTCATATATTCATTACTCTTGACATAAACATCATATTCGCTCTCTTTTTGTAATGGAATAAATTTAAAAAGAACCCGTACTCCATCGCCTTGATTCATATTTATCGGAATATACTTATTAATATCTTTAATATTTCGATCAGTATTTTCTTCTCTTTCTTCAATAATTATTTTTTCCATTTTTTCATCATGCCCGCCAAGATATTCACCAACTAACATATTATCTCGATAATAATGTGTAATAAGGCTTTTCCAGAGAGCTACTTGCATATCTCCATCAATTCTCCATAATTTTGTATATTCTGTATCTCTTTCACACTCATTCAATGGTATTTCCATACGATGTAACATTTTCTCATCAGAGTATGCCCTTATAGCTCCATCCAAATGATATGGCAAATTCGACTCCGGATTTAACATGCTATGCACAAATCTACAACCATAATACGCTTCCCCATCTATAAAAATATTTTCTCTGTCATTAATTTCTTCACACTCAAATGTCTGTTTCTTATCCTGCTCATACCAGCCACACTCAGTCGATACGATATTAGAAAAAATATTATCATAGAGTTCATTATTATAATGTGTGACCCCATACTGCATATCACTTAAATTATCATTAAATTCAGGCCCCCACCAGTATTGATATTCAAATTCCCTTTTTTCTGTTCCTTGCAAACCAACTAAATCCAGATCCAATGCAATTTGCACTTTTAAGCCACTATTTCTTAGCTCATCAAATTGCTCCAAAAAAGAATCATTCAACGCATTTACTATTGCACAATTTCTCCTGAAATATCTATGTGCAAATACTAAATATTTTCCTTTTTTGTATACTCCCGGCAGAACTGGCTCTAACAACCGTATGTCAATCAAACCTTTATGAATATTATCTTTAATATCCGGAAATAGTTTCAAAACAATATCGTTATCTTCATAAGCCACGCTACTAATCAATGCAGGCTTAGCATTATCTGACAAATTATTTCCTAACATTTCTTTTAGCTTATTAAACTCTTCTTTTCTGTCTCCATATGCTGTTTTATACATATAACGTATATTCATCAATTCCATATCTTGCTTCTCTGTTTCGCTTTGTGGAAGATTCATTGATTTAAGTACATATGCTTTTCTAGGTTCCATATAAATTCCTGTAAAAAATGTCCAACCAATGAATTTTGTACTATCATGATTCAAGTTTGATGGAACTCCATATCTCCACGATTGTTCATATGCATTCAAAATCGCCGAAAGTCCAATATAATGATTCTTTCTATTTACTCCATCTGACATTGCGATTCCACGTGTTATTAGCATCGTAATCCCCTCCTGACATTTTTATTATTATATACATTTTTCTATTATTTTTTCAAGACATGGCAAAGAGCAAGTATTCTAACCTGCTCTCTTAAAATTTACTCTATTTGATTTTCAAACATTGATAATCCAGCTGGCAATAAATCTTCATCAAAATCTAATAATATGCTTTCTGTTACGTCTTTCAACAATGATATTGCTACCTTTTTCCTTTCACTAGATATAATAGAATCTGTTGACAATTTATCAAATAATAGGGGCTATCACACTGAACTGCCCTTTTTTTAATATTCTCAACAATTATATTATGTCATTCCAACTTTTTCTGCCCGCGTAGCCCATATAAGATTAGCTTTTAATTTTTCTAGCGCCACATACTCTTCCTCTTTTATTATTGCATGCTTAAAATCAGCATTCGCAAAAGTAATATTTTTCCATCTATTATCACCGATACTTGCCTGCGTAAATACAGCATTATCGAATTTACTATTGTAAATTCGATTTCCAAAAATCTTCGACTCCTTTAGTCCAACATTTTTACAAATAGAGCTTCTGATTACATTGTTAATTAATCGCGCATGCGTAAGTCTGCTTTCATCAATACTACATTTCAAAAAATTATTTCTTAGTATAAACGATTTCTCCATATTCATTTTTTCCATGTTGCATCTTTTAAATTTACAATCTACAATTTCTGACTCTTCCATTTTTAGCCTCTGCATATCACATACTACATATTCTACATCCAACCAGAATCCTTTCTGAACCTTAGCGCAACTCCAATTTATATTTTTCAATCTTACATTTTCAAAATTACTATTTTCTATTATGCAATCGTCAAACCTTCCCCCTATCAGCTTTGATTCGCTCATAAAATGACAGTTTTCGAGCTTAGCTCTTGTAAAGTCTGCATTTTCTACTAAAGTATTTATAAAAGATACTTTTTTCATGTCAACATTGCTAAAATCTACATCTATTAATTTACAATTCTTGAAAGTCACCCTATCCAACTTTGTGTTCCTGAAAATATTATTTTCTAATAGCACATCTTCAAAAGTAATATTCTCCCAATTTCTTCCTTCAAATGAAATTTTATTTATATCACAATACTGACTAATCAGAATAATTTTTTTATTTGGTAAACAAATTTTTGTTTTAAATAATTCACTAAAATCTGACAATATATTAGATTTCAAGATCCTCTTTTTATCTTCTTCTGACACCCAAAATAAGTTCCTTGCATACTCTGATCTGTCAAACAATACTTCCTGATAAATTCGTACCAACATCAGCAGATTCTTAATAACATATTTAATATGTTGATAATTATTTTCTCCATACGGATAGCACCAAATTGTTGTATCCTGCGACAAAATCATAGAATATATTTTCGTCAGACATTTTTGAATCTCTTCTTTTTTATACTTTCTTTTTCCAGATTCTGTCAAGCATCTTATTTTTTCATACAAAAGCAAATAAAATTGTTCCCATGTTGTACCTGCTATTTCTCCATAGGATAACAAATTACATGCCTCTTCCAAAACTCTTTTTATTCCATTCTCAGAACAATCTTCCAAAAGTGGATCTAACCTCTCATACAGATATTCTTCTACAAAATAATCACGAATATTATTGTGATAAAATTCAAGTGCTCCTATATTTTCATTTTTCTTCCAATAAGCACATAAAACACAACATTTACGAATCCATTCACTTTCTTTTTTATCAGTCCCAAACGTCTCGACAATTTCATCAAGTTCTTCTGACGTAATGTAATATCGTTCTTCCTCTGAATTCTGGTACATCTTAAATGCGATTCGACAAATCACTTGAAATAAAATCTGCTCATGTTCTCTGATGGGATGTTCCTGGTATCCTTCAAAATTTTCATTGTATTCTGTATTTATAATAGCATTATTAAATATCTCGTGGTACAAAGCCCATACATTTCCTTGAAGTTCTTTTCTTATCTCACAAGCTGCCAGTAAATACAATGCCAATGGTGTATCCGCAACTCCTTCTGCTGTTTCATCAGCAATATTAATAATATATTCCTTCGTACTCTCAGCAATAGTCTCCCTGCAACTCTGATATTTTTCCAACCATTCTTCTCTCATATTTTTATTAAAATGTAAGAGTCGTAATACTTTTATATTAAAATTTCGCGATTTAAATTTTTCCATATCAACAAACTGTGGTCTTGTAGTTATAACTATTTTGTTGTTGCTGAATATCTTTCTAATTGCTAAAAGTAACTCTTCTATTCCAGAGCTTCCCCACCCCTCAAGCATGCTAATCTCATCTGCACCATCCAAAAGTAATACACTTGACCGATATTCTTCTTTAAATTCATGGAAATCCGTTATTCCCAAATATTCCTGAATAGTCTGTTGTATTTTTTTCTTTTTATCTGTAAAGTCGAGTTCTCGCAGCCTTATACAAATCACTTTGCTCCCCAGAAAAACTGCTTTTCCTATATCATCCCCATTCTTATAGTGATAACAAAGATAAGAAAACAAACTCGTTTTTCCAATTGCTGCATCCCCTTCAATAAAGAGTATCCTGTCTTGAACTTCATTCCATAAAAATTGTCCCAACACTTTTATAAAATCACGCGATTTATCTCCGTTATATTCGATTACAGGATCAATATATAAACGATTTAATGTAACTTCTGATTCCGGTTTATATTTATGTCTAAACAATTTTTCTGTAAAATTTTCTGCGTATTCATTTATAATTGCATTTACTTTACTATACGATAATTCCTGCAGATTAGGTATATTGAACAACGAGGAATTTTTGTTCATAAATAATTCTAATTTTTCCATCTGCAATCCGTTAATTTCCGATAAATCATTCACATATCGTATCAGTGTGTTAAAATCCAAGATATTTTTCTCTATGTCAAATAATAGCACTCCTTTATATTTTTTCTTATATTTCCGCACATTTTCAGCTGAACTTTTTAATACAAAAAAATAGAGTGTATATCCATTAAGATCAACCATACTCCCCAGACTTTTTTTCAACTCACTCCCACTTTCCTCGATATATTTCCGAGATTCGTTTTCCTTATCTCTCATTTCTTTTTCTAAGCATAGCCCCCACTTTGAATGTATATACTCTTCCTCTACTTTCTCCAATACATTCAAAGTATATGCTAATTTCTGTGTAGTATCTGTCGATGTTATTTGAACTATTATTTTATTTCTGCCATCTATAAGATCATACCCTTTATTATTTTGAATCCTGCTATTAGCATTTTTCAACTGAAATCCATATAAAAGATTCAATAAATCAGCAATGAAGTTTTCCCCAAGAATATTAATATCACGTAAATTCAAACTGCCTGTATGACTTATGTATGCCTCAAATACACTCATTCCGAATATAAATTTTTTAATCAGTTCTTCTCGTCTTAACATTTAAGTATTTCCAGTCTTTTCCTTTATTTATTGTAATAATTTTGCTTTCTGCGCTTTATTTTAGTACTTTGATTGATGCTATTTTCTCATATCCGTATCTATAACTCTGAAAACTCTCTTTATGATCATAAGCAGATTGATAATCAACAGATACATCAACGAATAAATCAAAAAGCTTTGTATATTTCCAAACTTTTTTGTAAAGCAGTTAAAGAAGCACAACAACAACAGAACAATACTGATCAATATTTCAAACATAATGGTATAGTATGTTTCTAACAATGCCTTTTTCGAAATTTCTGCTTCTTTACTATAATATTTCGGATTTTCTTCTATTTTTCCATTCATATCAATAATCATTGTCAACATAGTAAATAGCATCGCCGTTAATATCGACACGATTACTGTAATAATGTTAATAGAGGCATCATTGATTTTTTTCAGATTGACTGTTGCAGCTCCCATAAAAAATGGCAGTATAATATAATCAAGCACCGGAATAATCAATATTTTTCCTTTTTTATTTCGAAAGCAATTCAAATGATTTTTTATAATGTCTATTACAGATATATAATCTAACCCTATACCAACTTTGCTTCCTACCAAAAGGATAATGATTACAGTCCACATTATACCTTGTGGTTCCATAAACCAATTTAATAATTTTTCCATAGATTCCCCTTACAATTCGGTAAGTAATCCCATTCCTTTTAGGTATTCTATCGTCGTTTCACGCATGATTGGTTTTAAACTATCATAAACAGGATGACCACCCTTTTGCCTAACCTTTTTTGTTATATCTTCATTAACAACCAGACTATTCATATCTGCCAGGTTAAATGTTTTATTCGTATTCTCCAGTGAAAACTCCAGTTTTAAATCATCATATTCGAATCCTTCAATTTCCATTATTTCTGTATAACTTCTCTGTCCTGAGAACCATTCTTGAAATTCCCGCTTCTTTCTTTCCATGAATCCTAATGGTCTATGTATGATCCTTTCTTCCTTCGTCTGTTTCACTCCATAATTAATTCCCATTTTATCTGATTCATCTTCTGGAATCTCATATCGTATCATTCTTATCTTCTTTAAAATTCCTTTTTTAAAGTAACGATCAATATATTCTTTCGGTGCAATTGCTCTCATAACTAACTGTAAATCTGGTGAAATATCCGCTAAACACTTCTGTAAATGTCTCTGCAAAGTTGTCTTCATTCCATAAACGCCCATCGTCTGCAGAATAATTACACCACTATTAACATCTCCTGCCGGAACAGCAATACAAAATCCAAACGGCATCATATCTGCCTGATCTACTGAACGATTTGTGATCTGTCCACTTTTTATGTCCACTAATTCTGACTCTATTCCATATTCCCCCGTTTTTACTCTTCCATATAAAATACTATACTCTTCTTGTCCTACGCTATTTAATGTCTTTTCCTGACTTACTTGTTCAAATTGAAAAAGTGTGTCCTGATTAGTATCATTCGTATATAACCGAATATTTTGACGTACATACTTCTCAATACACTCTAAAAATGTCTTTCCCTCATCTATATTATTTAATTTTAATCTTTGATTGCTCTTTCCAAATATACTCAACGCATAAATAACCAGACTTATTTTTTTCTTTGCCACAATCCTTTATCCTTCTTTCCTCATTCATAAAGTTTTTCTGATACTTTCAATTATACTCCCTTTTCCTACTCAATCCAACTTCGTTCATTCGACACATTTCGACATTATTCAACATCACCGTATGTGATAAATATCTATTCTACTCTATATCGGTATCATCTACTTTTATTCTGTTAGGTTCTATGATTTCAAACGCTAAAATAGGCATATATTCCTCTCGTTTACTTTCTTCATTCTGTTCTTCTTGTTCATAGATAATAAAGTGTAATTAAGGTTCGTGGCGAGACGAACAATTTCTTAAATTAATAGGTCGCGAAGCAACCTCACTTTCAGGAGGTTTTGTCAAATGCTTTTTTGTAAAAAAAGGAAAAAACCTTCAAATGCCGATGAAATCAGGACTGAAGGAATTCTGAAATTTCTCTAAAATACTTAAGTTGACCACATTGGTGCCTGACAGCTTGTGTCATTCTCATATTAAATGGTGTGACTAGATTGCCTTTTATGGGTCTTTACAATTGAAATCAGCTGCACTCCCTCATTATTCAATTTTTTTCTAGCATCTTTGATCTGTGGTTCAAATACAACCAAACAAGTGTTTATTTTAAATCCATATTTTCTCAAATCATTTATTGTATCTATCACCATTCTTCCCCCTGTGGTACTATCATCTACTAATAATGCTGTTTTCCCCTTTTCTATCACAGCGCCACAATCAAACTTCTTTTTCATATTATCTGTTCTCGATAAAAATCTTTCAGCATCTTCATGCAATACAAACTGCTTTCTCACTAATTGAGCAAATTCATATCCCAATATCGGACTTCCACTCTTTGGCGTAACAACAAAATCAAATTGAGAATCATTAACAAGCCCCTGTTCTATAACCTTGGCCCAATATGTACTCAACAATTTTGCATAATTTTTTGCACACATTGAATCGCATGTATGACCTATTAAATCTATATAATAATTTTTTGCAGTCCCTCTATTTTTCCCTACTGATACATTCATATTTAACGTTAATTCTTTTAACCTTTCTTCCGTATATGCTTCTATATCTTCTGGAAAATCAATTGGTATTCCAACCAGTGCATTTTGACGTTGATATCTTTTTATATCAATTCCAAATTCCTCTAAAACTTCTATTGTATCCTGTGCCTGATTTAATTTTAAAAATTTCTTAATTTTGTGTGGCAGAAAACCTAACCAATTCAAAACCTGTATCACTGTAGATATAGCTAATAAAAGTAAAATCAATTTATTAATTAAATTTTCCATTTTTTCCCCTCTCTTTTCTATATTGTTTTATCAATTCTGTGCTATGTATTGCCACACTGGTAATTTTTCTTATCTCTTCTATAAAGACTTCATATTCATCTCCCATCTTTCGCTCATATAATACTTTTTCTCCAACATCTGCCAGTACCTCTAAGTTATCTGTTGTCAAATATGGACCAATCACAACTGGAAGCTTATATTCTTTTATAATATCAGAATATATATTTATATCCTTTGAAGTAAGCTGACCCAAAAAAGGTTTTATATAAAGTACCACCTTTATATTGTTTTCAATGCATCTTTTTATGTTGTTTATTCTTTCTTCAAAATTTATTGTTCCTTCTTCTATTTCCGATATTCTTGATATCGTAGGCATACTAATATAAATGCTTATTTGCTGTTCAAAACATCTTTTCTCCCGTATTAAATCTATCAAATCTTGTCCTACATGCTGTTTCGTAGCTAATTGAATATAATTTCCTAATGGCAGAATCTGTTCTAAAATAGTTCTTGTCTTATCTTTATTTATTTCGTCTAAGCATTCTGAATAGCAACCTATAGAAATAATAGTCCCATTCTCTCCTCTCTCAAATTCATATAACCGATTAACTTGACTTACTGCTTCCTCGCCTGAAATACACACTATACTATTTTCTTTTTGCATTTTAGGCAAATAGCAGTATTTACAACTTGCTTTACATCCTATTGAAGTGTTAACAAAAATTCTTTCTGATGAACCATATACAAATTTCATTCTTCTCCTCACTCTCTACAGACTAAAAATCACTTTTTACTATCTTGTTTTATTTACTCAACTTCAATTTTTTAATAGACATTATTACTTGTCACTGTTAATAGATATTCAGTATCTATTAGCAATGGTTCTTGCAGTACTTTTTTCTTTGTTGTATTCCAGTTTATGTTCTCCTTCCCCCATAGTCACTACATTGATGCCTGACACTAATGTAGTCCGAAACACCAAATTCTCGACACCAGATTGTTTCGGGCATTCCACTAGCAAGACATTCTGTGATGATATTTGTCTATTATTCAATGCCGAACTTTATATGTTATTTTATCCAGCATTGCTTCTCGCCCGCCCGATATGAAATCCACACCATCTGCCAGCGCAAGAATGCTTCTCGCCTCTTCTCACTCCCACACAGTGCTTTTTCTTTCATACTATCATCTGTTTCTACTTTTTTCAACATTCTTTTACTTTTTCTTTTTATTTCGTTTTTTAATATTTTGTACTTAAATAGGAATATATTCTGTTTCGAATAATCTTTTCTTTTTCTTGTTTTTGTGTTATGTTAGTTATAGAAATTTCAAATTACATAAGGAGGATTTCATGAATAATCTGGACATCTTTTTAGAAAAGTATCATCAAAATATATTGAACTCAATTAACGCTAAAATAGCCGAAGAAAATATTACACAAAAAAAATTAGCTGCTTTATCCCAAATCAGCCAACCGACTTTATCAAAACTATTATCCGGTAAATCAAAATTTACGTTAGATCAATTAGCTCGAATTTCTTATGCTTTACAAATTGATATTTCAGAGATTGCTTCATTTAAAACACTAAAAAACGACTTTGTTAATAATATCAGCCCTTCACGATTCGTTCCTGAAAACGATAGTTTGGTACGAGATATTACCAGACCTGCTTTTAAAGGATACACCAATAATACTTATTACATTTATTTTTACCCAACTATATCAACTGAAACAAATTTAATTCATGGGGAACTCACACTACGAGCCTCAGAAGATAATCACTGCAAAGTTGATTTAAAAATTTATACCGGAAAAATCGATGTATCCGGTCAAAAAATCACAAAAAATTATACTGGCGATATGATTATCTCCGTTTCATTCTCATCCTGTTATTGCAGCCTCATCAATTCCGAAATTGGTGAACTTTGCTTTCTTTCCTTCCATCATATGTTTCTGTTTTCACAGGAAATCATATGTCGTGTTGGAGGCGTCCTCACTACATCCAGCGGTTCTAACCGCAGACCTACTATGCATCGCATGATTATAAGCAAATATCCTTTTGATATAAGTAAAGAAGGAGATGACTTGCATTTTTTAAAGGGACAACTAAAATTAAATAGTTCCAGAATTATTATTTCAAAAGAAAATTTCGATAAATTATTGGATAATTCTGATATTAAATCAAACGAAGAATTAGTTGGATTTTTTAAAGAATTTGAAGAGAGGGTTACACCCCCTAAAGAATATTATGAAATTGACGAAGCTCAATTGCTCGGATTAGATACACCGGTCATGACCAAAATAATGGGAATCAGTTTGCTAAGAGAGGCTTCCGTTACTAAAAAATATAATAAAATCAGCACAAAAACTGACGAATTTCTCTTTACCTATCTGAATAATCGTTCAAATTAAACATTAAACAACAATAATTCTAGCACAAATCTAGCAGACGGCTTTCCATCTGCTGGATTTAAAAATTTATTGGTTCCTGACACCAATGTGGTCAACTTTGTTCTTCCTTAAAATAGCGAGTTCATATCTTTTAAACTCTTTTTCGAGAAGATAAACAGGAACTGTATTCAACATACCTTCCAAACATTTTTACAAAACTCTGCAACCAATTTTTTCTGATTATAACTGGTCAAAAAAGTTACTTATGTTCTGTCATTTACTTCTATACAAAAAATATCCTATTTATCTCCAATGCTAAACAGCCTCAAATAAATAGGATATTTTTATTATATTGAATTTGCTTTTATACGATATGTCATTTAATTAATTATCTTAACATCTATAACTCTATACCTATTTATCCCACCTTTAATCATTTCGTGGCTGAACAATAACGTAGTTAAAATAATTCTTATAAATTTTTCCCATCAAAATTTTATCTTTCTCAATTTATTAAATTATAAATTCTATCAATTTTATATAAATAGCTTCTGATTTAATATTATTATTCGTTTTTTCATATATCTTTCACCTCATCTTTCCATTTACTTTAAATACTTTTATAACTTAGCAATCCGTTTTAAAATCTCAATTAATAATTTTTGGTACGACAAGTGCTTTTGCGAATAATTATTTAGCAAATATTTTAGAGTTTCTTCTGGTATTTCCAATCCGTCACTATAGTTTTTTAAAATTTTATCTGAAGGATTTTTTTCTCCTTTTTCAATTTCTGTAATATATGATTTTGATATTTTTGTCTTTTGCGACAATTCTGAAATTGAAAGATCATAAGATATTCTTAATAACCGTAAAATTTCACCTATATTATTCTTTACATTTGTTCGTTCCATTCTCCATACCCTCCTTTCTAATTTATTTAATATAAACGCTCAATATTTAAATGGATTTCTTTGCCAGCCACATATTTTCATAATAGCTGGCAAATCCATTTAACGTTTTTATCTTTTTGTCAAAATGAAATATACAATTTTTACAATTAACAAAATAACTCTGTCCACTAATGGATGTTTTTCCACCCATTGCAGAAAAACTGCTAACTTCATCCAGCCTTTCAGAAAAAAACGCTTCATTTTTGAGCGAATTTTCATTTACTTTCTCCTTTCTTCGATTCATTTTAGCGATTTTTTTTCGCTATGTTATTTTTACAATAGCATGTCTCCGTTTGAAAGTCAAGCGAATTTTTTTCGCTTATTCTCAAGTCTGATATGTGAATCTTTTCAGCCACTCTTACTTTCGTGTAGATATTATCATATTTTCTTTCAAAATTATAATTTATCTGTTCATTTATTTCTATATTTCCCTTGAGTTTCCGCAAAATATAATTTAAAATAAATAACTTCTCCTAATTATCAAATTATCAAGTCATTAAGAATTTTCTCCGCTTTTGTAATTCACCGTAACAAAGTGTTTATTTTAATTTAAAACTGGCTATTCTGCCAGTTCTAATTTTTTGTTTTAAATAATCCGTTAACCCGAATTTATCTGTTTATAAAAATTTAATGGTACCTGACACCTGATACATCTTTTCAAATCCCCCATTTCTCCAACACTTTAAAAAATGGTTTCTCTACCACCCAAATTCTCACTTGATCTATTGCTGTACACACTACATATATCATACAAACCGATACCAATGCATGCATAATTAATAGTGGAGAATCAAAAAATGTAGTATTCTTCAACATATCCTGCCATAACCACTGCCGCATTGTATCGCTGTTTGCATGAATCAACAGTACACCTAATGTTGACGCTGCAACTCTGTTAATTATCTTGCTCTGTGGAATATGTACATTCTTAAAGAACATAAATGCACATACAGCAGTTACCAATGCTAAAATTTTATTTGAATCTGCCACAAAATAATATTCTATTCCCTGATGACCTATTTTGTTTCCTAGAATATAAAGACTGACTACACTTGTCCAAGATAGTATCAATGTTAAAACCGTCAACATTCCCCACAATTTCGTATTACTAAACCATTTCTTCTCATATAATCTAAAATATGAAGCTACAAAATATAATATAATAAACCACGTCACATAATTAAACGATACTTCTGCAAATGCAAATGATGGCAGTACTGTATATATAAATAAACACAGACCAACTAACATTATATGCTCTTTCTCATTCATTACATGAATTAGTTTATTCAAAAATGGAATAAACAGATAAAAAAGCAAAAAGCAACTCATAAAATTACTTTGTACAGTAAAGAATGGAAATGCTACTTTTAGCACATCTTTTACTGAAAATTGTATATATCCTGTTAATAGGAAAATAGCAAAAAATAAAATACAATAAAAATATCTTTCACCCAGTAATTTAATATATTTCTTTACCGTAATATTAGATTTACACATAAAATATCCTGTAATCAATACAAAACAATTAATTCCTGTCTTTCCACCCCATCCAAAAAGGATTAAAAAAATGGAATTAAAATCTATTTTCCCCGCTTCATGAACTAATCCTGATAACCCAGAGTTCACAACATAATGGTGAGCAACTATCATAACCATTGTTATGATTCGAAACAATTCTAAATTAGAGTTTCTTTGCCCCCCCCCGCAATTTTTTTACCGCTTTCTGCATTCATAATTCTCCTCTTCCTTGATTCTATAGCTACTTTTTACAACTCAAAATTATCTCACAGATTTTATCCACATTTTCAAGTGACAAATCTGCATACAATGGTAATGTTAATACTCTCTTGCTGATATGTAATGCAATTGGTGTCTCATTCGGATCATACTTTCCATGGAAACAATCAAATGTATTTGTTAATGGATAAAAATACTTTCTTGCACCAATTCCCTGCTCTGCTAATGCTTCAAACACTTCGTTTCGACTTGCACCAAATACTTTCTCATCAAAAACAGCAGGGAAATATGCATAATTTGGTTTTACATCTTTTTGTTCTGGATTAAGCTGAATTCCTTCTACTCCTGACAAATGCTGCATATAACGTTCTACTACTGCTTTTCTCTTTGCTATTTCTTCATCTACGTGTCGTAAATTACAAAGCCCCATAGCTGCACAGAATTCATTCATCTTAGCATTAGCGCCCACTCCATCTACTCTTTCCGGTCCGCGTATACCAAAGTTTTTCAACCGGTATAATTCTAATCCGAAATCTGCATCTTTGAAACAAGCTGCTCCACCTTCAACTGTATTAAATACTTTTGTAGCATGGAAGCTAAAGCAAGACACATCTCCAAAAGAACCTATTCCCTGATTTTTATATTTAACACCAAATGTATGCGCTGCATCATAAATAACTTTCAATCCATATTTATCTGCGATTCTCTGGATTTCTTCAATATTACATACATTTCCATATACATGTACCGGCATGATTGCTACTGTTCGATCTGTAATCAATTCTTCAATTTTATCAACATCAATCGTAAAATCAACCGGATTGATATCACAAAATACCGGTTCTAAGCCGTTTCTTACAATAGCATGTGTTGTAGAAGCAAAAGTAAAAGGTGTTGTAATCACTTCACTTCCTTTTGGAAAATCTAAAGCTTGAAGAGAAAGTTCCAATGCCATATGACCATTTGTGAACAAGTCAATTTGATCAACTCCAAGATATTCTATCAATTCCTTTTGAAGTTGTTTATGTTTTGCTCCCATATTTGTCAACCAATGTGTCTCCCAGATATCTTTTATTTCATTTACATACTCTTCCATATCCGGCATTGATGAACGAGTAACTAATATATTATTTCCCATTTACTTTCTCCTCCTCTTCATTTGTAAATTTTTTTATGAATTATATTGTATCTACATCCTGTTATACATTCAAGTTTTTCACAAAAAATTTCATATTATTTCTATCTCTACTCTTTCTCGATTATATTTTCTCTTTTCCATTTTAACTGATCTATTCTTTTTGATTCATTACATTTCAAAGCATTATCAAGAAATAACGCATATAAATTATTTGCTTTATACTTACAATAATCAATTTCAACAAATCCTAACCGTGTAACAAGTTTTTTGAAAATAATATTTTGTTCTGCACTATCTGTAACAATAACTTTTGCTCCTATCATATTAGCATATTCAATACACTTCTTAATAAGCTTTGTTCCTATCTTCCCATGCTTATTTTCAGGATCTACTGCAACTAGTTTAATCAAGGCTACCTGCCCTTTATAATACCAATAATTAATTTCTTTCAAACAGACCGTTGCAGTTCCTATAAGTTTGTTATTATCTATAGCAGCAAAACATACACCATCTCCTATTTTTGATTTCAACTTTTCAACGCTCTGTGTTGCTGTAGCATAATTCAACCCTTTTTCTTCATTTGCACAATGTGCTTTTGAAATCAACTTCTGAATTTCTTCATATGTTATGTTATCTTCTGATTTAATTGGTCGAATGTTTACAGTATTCCCCACACACCACCATGTAAGAATTTCCTCTGTATTAATTCGATCATAAATCATATCATTACCATTATCATCTATAATTTCAAGATAAGCATATGCTTCATCAACATCTTTTTTTAGTTCTTCAACAGATTCGCTACTAAATGCAAACACATAAACTTTGTCCAATATTGCTTTTGTATCATCGCACTGTTGTCCAACGCGACCATAAAGTACTGATTTTGTACAATCTTTCATCTGTTCTATTTTTTCTATTCCTGTTATACGAGCAATTGTTCCGGATTTTGCGAAAACATTTATAGTTACACATTTCATTGCCTCATTTATTGCTTTCTTCGGAATATCTATTGTGTCTCCACATAATGAATAAAAAATAAATGTGTCCAAAAAATTTACAGGACCTCTTTTTTCTGTATAATAATACTGGTGTGCTCCTTCAAGTCTAAAACCACATTCAAAAAAAACAAATTCTTGATTTTTGTCTATAAATCCTGAAAAGAATATACATCCATTCTGAATTTCCATTCCTTGAATCATGTTTTCTATTTTTTCTCGAACTTTACTGTCGTAAGCATTTATATGCCGCTCTGGATAAAGCCATGCGCTTTGAACCACCTTTGAAGAACCATTATTATTAGCATTCATCGTATCACAGGATGTTAGTAATGTAAGTCTTCCTTTATCTGCCAGATAATAAAAATCTACTTTGTCTGCATCACCAATATACTTTTCAATAATTACTCTCTTCTCAATAGACATATCATATGCATATTGATATGCCTGTTTTAATTCGTCATAATTATGAGCAATACTTATTCCTATAGAACCAGCTCTATCAGTTGGCTTTACAATAACCGGATATTCCTCAACTTCTTCTATAGAATGATATTCTTTCACGACTGGAACGCCATATTTCCGACAACAATCTTTGAATTTAATTTTATCCCTAGTAATTTCCAGCTGTTCTTTATTAATATAACATGGTAAATGAAGTCGCTCACACAACTTTATCATATTCTCTACTCGAAATTCACTATATCCAGCTAAAACACCATCTATGTGTTGCTTTTTACAAAGCTTCTCAAGTTCCTCCAAGTCAGACCAACTGATATCCCATGCCTCATCTGCAACATATTTTGCAGGTGCTAATGTATAATCCGTATGATTATCTGTTACGATTACATATATTCCATATTTTTGTGCACGTTGCACTAATGATATTTCTCCTGCTGTTGCGCCTAATATTAGTAGTCTTTTATCACTCACTCTCGCACATAGTTCATTCTTTCTTTGTTTTTCATTTAGTTCTCTCAGCCTATACATTTTTTCACCTCCGAAACTATATACTTCATGTCCTCAAGTGTATATCTTTGATCTATTGGAAGTGGTAATATATCTGCTGCGTAATGATATTCCATAGTATTGGATGCACCATCTTCCACTACATTTGGCCACAGTAATGGAATATAAATCTTATTCTTTTGTAATGCTTTACGCACCATTGCACCATTTTGAATTAGTAATGGATACATAAATGCCCCATAAGTACTTTTTAATTTTAACTCATTAGTATTCTTAAATGCTTCATTTAGAAAATCGAAGTTTTCTTGACGCCTCTTTGCAACTGCATCATAGTCGATTCCATGTAACAAATTTTCTGTTAAACGTGACATATATTTAACAGGCTCTGTTGCAAAAAATTTATTATTTACTACATAATCTTCGTAGAATTCATTTGCACTTCGTTCGTATCGACCAAGTAAATATCTCATTCTTTCAAAAGATTCATCCATTAAAAGTTCTTCATCGATTTTTTTATTCGTATAAAGAAACGCCCCATCTGAAACACCAAAATACTTACGACAAGTATACAGCGTATCTACATTATTTGCTGGTAATTGATAATAGCTTTGCGCATTGTCAACAATTATTCTATCATATTTTTGTTTCAACTTACTTAAATATATGTTGTCTAATTGTCCATAAAAATTCACAATATAAAGCCATTCATTATCACCAAGATTTTGTTGGAAAATTGGTTCGAAATTTTTATTAATATGATAACCACTATATGAAACACCAATCTTTTCACATAGATTTGATACAGAAGAACAAAGAAAATATGGAAGATATAATTTCTTGATTTTTTTTGCTTTACATAAATACTCCAGTGCACCTCTACCGCAATTTAATGCTAAAGCCTCTTCATGTAACATTTTCCCATGATTTACCTCAAGTTCTATATATCCTCCACACTCTTTTATTCCATCTAACTTTTTATACCCCCCCCCGATTTTCGGCTAATTCCATTTCATGCTTTATGTCCTTAAGCATTGAAATATAATCATATTGAGGTTCATATCCTAATTCTTTCTGTGCTGGCGTTATATCCATAATATACTGTGGTGCATTAGGTTTATCTGGGCGCAATATAATAGATGATTTTTTATTATCCTCACCAAAAACTTCTATCATGCCCTTAATCTGGTCAATTAAACTTGTGCCTACACCAGTTCCAACATTATAATATCCTTTCTCTCTATCAACAAATATTGCTTTATACAGCATTTGACAGAAATCTTTGACGTAAACCATATCTTTAACTCTTGAAGCATCTCCCCATACTTCTATTGGTTCTCCAGATATTGCTCTATCAATTAGTAATCGATAACCAATCTTTCTTTTGACACCATCAACATAATAATAATCTGTTGGTGAATATAAATAAATTGTTGGTAAACGAAAGACAAACTTCTTCAATCCATACATTTCATAATAGTTTTCCATCATATCAACCATAAAATTCTTTGTCATTACATATATTGTATGGTCTGATTTAAAACTAAATTTACGTGCCATATCTGCCTTTAAGACAAGTTGTGTCTCCCCATAATCTTTAATATCACCAAAACTTTGAGCAAATAAAATTCTATCCGCACCATTTTTTCTACAATATTCTAAAATATTAAGATTTCCTGTAATATTTACATCAATATAATATTGAGGATCATACCCTTCCATCCTAGCTGGCATAGCCCCTGCTAAATTTACAACTGCATATACATCTTTGGGCAATTTATCAAATTCTTCTTTTTTAGTAATATCTACTTGATAATATTCAACTCCCATTTCAGCAAATTTATTTGTCTCACGAGTTCCTACTGCTATAATTTCATATTTTGTTTCCTTATAATGTTCAAGAAAATATTTTACAAAATATGTTCCAGTGCCTCCACTTGCACCAAATACTACAATTTTCATTTTTTCACATCCTTCCTACACTTTACTAGTTTCTTTTTAAGTTAACACTACACCATTCTTCCGAATAATCCATCATATGCAACATCTGTTCCATATGATCAAACTTCATCACTAAGCATCCTAAGGTTGTATTTGCTCCTGTAAATGCTTTAATTTCATCTCCAGCTTTTTTTATCAAATGGTTTTCAATAATATGTTGAGCACCTTCCTCTGTAAATGAAACATTTTCTAATACTCCATCTTCCAAACTATGTACAGCAAAATATGAATAATATCCTTGTGGATTCACTTCTCCCAATTCTATCGATTCTCCCATTGCTGCTTTTACCGAACACTCTACTAAATCAACTCCTGTTGCATATTTAATTACATCTGGAATATAATTCCCGCCGTCTCTTGGTGCGACTTCCATCAAATACACATTGTAATCCTTATCAATTCGCATATCAAAATTATATGTGGTAGTCTGCATATGAAGTAAATCTAATAAACGTTGAATTTCGCTGTGAACCTTATCTTGAACTTCTTTTGGCATGTTATAAGGAAAACTTGCAGATATCGGCACAAATGGGTTTACACATTTTGAATTAAAATGATCATTGGCAAAATAACGAAATACTAACTTACCATTTACTGATAATCCATCTCCTGCAATCTGATATCCATATTTTTCTACGAATTCTTCAATAATAATTTTTTTTCCTCTTGAAAATGACATTGCATATTTCAATTTTTTATTAGCCTCATCAAAATTATCTATTCGACTAACCCCTTTGCTTCCTGAAGAATCTACTGGCTTAACAATTACCGGATAATTATATTTTTCATTTTTTAAATCCTCTAAAGCTTCTTCTATATTCTCATATCCATTAGCCTTTGGTGTACAAAAATTATTTTCAGATAAGAATTTTCTAAATTGATCTTTATTACACAAAATCTCAACTGATTCATAGGGGCTTCCTGACAATCCTAATTTTTCAGCTACATATGCTGCCGTTGGAGCTGCCGGATCAGATGCATATGCTAATACACCATCTATATTTTCTTTTTTTGCGACTTCCAGTATTGCCACTTTATCCGTAGTACTCTCCAGATAAAACTTGTCTGCTACATATTGACCTGGATTATCCGGTAAAAAATCACAAAGTACTGTGTAATATCCTAGTTTTTTTGCTGTTTCAATTGCAACAATCTGCTGTGCAGATCCTCCTAATAAAAGAATTTTTTTCTTTTCCACTGTTCTTCACCTTTATCTATTTATGTAATATTTTAAGAATATATGGTTTTATCATATCCGATATATATTCGAAAGACTCTAACTTAAATATTTTTGATCCTATAATATATATAATTGCTCCTACAGGAACTTGTATACATAATATGAGAATATCTGATAATCCAATCCACTGTACCGGATAGACACATATCCCCATAACAACCGCCAATATAATTCCTGGCAAAATATCTTTTAACTGTTCTAAATATCCATAATTTAATAATTTTCTATTTGGCCACGAATTAATAATCTGACTCAACACACTACTTACAAGCAAACTATATGCCATTGCCATAACTCCAAACCACATCGTGGAAAGTAATAAAGCCATACCGATTACTTTTTTGATTATTTCTAATTTCAAGTATGCATCACTTCTCCCCATTGCTTTAATAGCATTTAAATTTGCTGTATGTACTGGATAAAACATACTTGTGATACAAAATATTTGCATAAATGGAACACACAACAGCCATTTTTCAGTTAAAATTAATCTAATAACTGGTGTAGCACAAAAAGCTAATCCCATCATTAACGGAGCCATGATATATGTACTCGTTTTTATAGCTCGACGAGTCATTATCTTAACTCTCTCTTTATTTTCCTGCTCTTGTGACATTGTTGGTAAAAGTACACTGTCTATTGAAGTATTAATATTTGTTATGATTAAATCAGGAAACTGTTTTCCTCTATTGTAAAAGGCAAGATCTGATGGCGTATACATTCTTCCTATAATCAATTGTCTAATATTATTATACACTGTATCTAATAATGACGATGCCAACAATTTCCATCCATATGAAAATAGTCCTTTTAATCTTTCAAATGAAAACTCTTTCTTCGGACGCCATTTTACTGTAATCCACAATATTAATGTATCTACCATTGCATTAAATATTTGTTGTGTCACTAACGCCCATACTCCAAAACCTTTGTATGCCATCCATATCCCTATAATCGCTGCTCCGATTGTTCCTCCTAATGTTGAAAAGAAAAATCGCTTAAATTGCATTGTTTTAGAGACATATGCCTGCTGAATATTTTTCACACCTGATATAACAATTGTTAATCCTAACACTCGAATTACAGGTGTTAATGTTGCATCTTTATAAAAATAAGCAATCCATGGTGAACAAATAAATAATCCTACATAAAGAATTATACATACAAACATATTAAAATAAAATACTGTTGAAAAATCTACAGAATCAGCATCTTTTTTTTGAATTAATGCAGTTCCCATCCCACTGTCGACAAAAACATTCAATATCGTAGTAATTACTGTAATAAGTGCAATTGTACCATATACTTCTGGCATTAATAACCTAGCTAATACAATCGATACTATAAATTGTACTGCTTGAGCACCGCACCTTTCTGCAAAACGCCATATAAAATTAGATATTACTTTACTATTTGACATGTCTTCTTCTCCATTTATTCAAACGTAATAGTAGTGGTATTTTTGCTTTAAGGAACAATTTTATTTGTGCTTTTAATGACTCTGTTTTTAAAACATCTTTATATTCCTTTAAAATCTTTTTAAAATCTTCTTGAATTTGTAATTTTAAAAACTCTTCTCGTCGTATTCTTTTTGAAATAGTTTTTGCATATTTTCCTTGAGTTTCTTCATCTACTATTTCTAACATTTTAATTAATTTAGTATAATTCTCTATGGCTTGTTTCGGATTTTTGCTCATCTTTTCGCTCCAGGAACCTTTGGAGAACATACGATATGCAGACATATTATCAGCCAAATACACCATCCCACCGCGCAATGAGCCTTGGATTTGTAAAGCATAATCAATTCTGTAATAACTATAAAATTTCGATGGATGAATTATATTGTCTTTTCTTAACATTAAACTGTTTGTTGCAACAAATCCACCGCCTCCATTTATCACATCTTCTAAAGTAAATATTCTATTTTCCTTACTTGGCTCAAGCTTACCTACTATTTCCTTACTTTTTGCATTAACTGTATATGCCGGATGTGCACATACATCACACTCTGGATGGTTTTCTAATGCATCTACTTGTTTTTGCAATTTATAAGCATCCGTCCAATAATCATCACCTTCGCAATATGCTACATACTTCCCTTTTATTCTTGGATATTGATACTTAATTCCTATAGGAACTCCTTTAGAATACTGATTTTCTTTCTGATATATTGGCTTAATTATATCTGGATATAATTTTTCATATCTTTGTATTATATTAGCTGTATTATCAGTAGATGCATCATCATGTATCAATACTTCGTATGCAAAACTTGTCTTCTGCATTAAAAAGCTTTCAATTGCCTCTGCAATGTATTCTTCTTGATTATATGTATTACATATTATACTAACCACAATTTCATTATTTTTATTTTTTTCCATTTTATCCTCTTAAGATTTACACCATTTAATTAATAGCCTTATAACATACTTTACTTCTTTTAGCATACTTTCAATAAGACGTTTCTGAACAAATCTTTTTTTGATTTATTTGACACTTTAATATCACTTTTCTGCTAATACCATATAAATAAATCCAAATAACGTAACCTACAAGTTTCCATTAGCTTTCTATATTTTAGAAATAGTTTATGCCTAAAACCTTATCTTTCTATATACTTGCATATATAAATATATGTTCCTTCATTCTATTTTCTATACTTAAGAACTACTGCTGGATTTCCTCCAACAACCGACCATTCTGGCACATCTTTCGTAACTACTGCTCCTGCTCCTACAATTGAATGGTCTCCTATTGTAACACCTGGTAATATAATAACCTGTCCGCACAACCAAACATCATTTCCTATAGTTACTTTCCTAGGTTCTGAAAACCCTTGTTTGTTCATTGGAATATCAGTTCTAGCATAATCATGATTTCTTGTGTAAATCACACAATCTGGTCCCATCATCACATTGCTACCTATTTCAACTTCCCCATAAATCTTTGCATTAATTCCTATTCCAGAATTATCACCAATCGAAATATACTGAGAAAACATTGCCCCCTTTTCAATATTAATGTTCTCCCCCCCCCTTGCAATAAATAACTTAGCACAAAATGCTCTAAATTTTTTTTGTCCTATTTGCACACGTGAAAAAGAAGTAGGTAAATTTTTTCCGATTATTTCATATAAAAACATTCCTATATACTTTTTTATCAATTTATACATCTCCTATCAAACTCAAATATTCTTTTAAATTTTTATACGGAATTTCGTTTACATTTCCATGCTTAAGCCCTTCAATCATTAGAGTGTTTATTTTTTCATCAAGGAACTGCTTTAGAGCTTTATATATTCCCTCTTCAGAATTCTGACATACTATACCTATTTTATTCTCTTCAACCATCTCTCTTGCAGACGATGTTTCTGTGCTAATAACTGGAACGCCCAAGGCCCAGCATTCGCCAAAAACCATCGGTGCTGCCTCATGAAAAGATGGAAGTAAAAACACATCTGCCTTCGCGACATATGGGAACGGATTTTTTTTCATTCCAACTAATTCAATATAATTGCTCAATTCTTTATTCTCAATTAATTTTTTGACAGAACAAAAATCTTCTCCATCCCCAACTATTGTCCAACAAAATTTATATCCTTGATCTTTTAAGCGCTCAATTACATTAATCGTTCTCTGAATACCTTTTTCTGTGGACACTCTGCAAACAGTGACTACATTTTTACACATTTTTGATGATATTTTATATTCTTTAGCTTTTTTTCGTACATCTTCGACATCTATAAAGTTTTCCATTACTCTTGTCTTTTCCTTAAGATTTGGAAAACATCGCACAAAACTTTCTCTGCAACCTTCTGAAACACAAAAAATATTATCGAACTTATTATATATATTTTCTTGTCCACTATGAAATCCACCAAATTTTTCATAGTCGCAATGTATATATGCACATTTAAACTGTGCCTCTACTTTTTGTAATACGTAATCATTACATCCTCTGGCAAGTGTTTTCCACCCTACATCCTGTGCATAACTAATGGCAACATCATATTTCGAATTATTTTTCACAAACATAAATAATAGTTTTCTCGCAATATTCCCATTGCTCACTTTAGAAATAATAACAAATAATGTACGTACTAATGCCCAAATAATAGATCTTTCTTTTACATTTTTCTGTGGCATTCCAAGAAGTTTCAATGGCCATCCAGATTTTAATATTTTCACATTGTTTGGAAAACTATTTCTATCTACGCTTTCATCGTTAAAAATCAATACATCACATTCTGCTTCCTTAGAAAGCACTTTTATAAAATTCAAAAATGCACTGCTAATACCACCAGTTCCAATTGCATCCATTACAACTAATATTTTCATCATTTAGCTTCTATTTCTCCTCTTATCTTAATAAAACCAACTAAATACCAAATAATACTTCCCCATACAACTTCTCTAACTCCATCTCCAAAGCAATCACGAACCCAATATAAAACAGCATACATTGCCGGTATATAATATGCTAGTTGTTTTACTTGCTTTTGGTAAATATATGTATTTACCCGTTGACTTATCTTACCTATTAGAATACCTAAAATAGGTGAGGCAATAAGACCTCCAATTTTTCCAAAATTAAAAAATAATTCTCCAATAACTGAACCACCAATGTTTTTAAAACCATCTAATACCATTGCATATTTTTGAAGTTGAATAGCATAGGTTGATGATACTATCAATTTACTTATTAAGCCACCAATATTTGGAAAAATAGCTGCTAACCCAAAGATATATGATTTACCATATGAGGGTGGATAATTTGCCAACCAATTATTCAATACACATACTGGCGTATATCCCGTGTTTCCGTACTCACGAATAGCCTCCATAAAAATATTTTGTTTTGTAAGTAATAACCAAAATAATTCAAAAAATTTTTCTATTGTTCTAGTATCCGCATCTCTAATTCTTACAGTCGTATACATCAAGGTAAGTAATACATAGCCTCCAAACGCTATCATAATAATAGAACTCAGACTTCTCTTTTTCCCGCTTCTTGTTTGAAAATAGAGAAAAGCTAAAATTGTAATATATGAAATAGTTTCACTTCTTCGTCCACTAATTATTTGAATTAATAGATAAAGCATGATAAAAACAAATACCGTAAACTGCTTTGGCTTTTTATTAGCCAACGATACAATCAGTACCCCAAAACCAAGCATAGATAAATCACCAATTGTTCTGATTACGTCGGGAAATTCTCCGAGCCAAATAACAGCATTCAAAAATCCTCTCGTAAATGAATAATAAAAGAATGTCATATCTATTAGGATCTTTATTGGAAATGTAAATGCTATTAAATATAACGCATGTTTTTCATTTTCATAGAAATCCATGTTAATATCGTTATTCCAAGAATTGATTTCGCCATAATTCTCTTGAGCACTCATTATGAGCCCTGTACATATACCTACAAATGATATATTTATAATTCGCATAGCATCGATACACTCCTTGTCTGGAAAATAATTCAATACTATTCTTAATTTCAATTCTCTAATTAAATCTCCCCAATATCCACAAATAAATACTTGACCAAAGTGAAATACAGCTAAAATGATTACAAATATCGTTGCAAAACACAAAAGCTGTCCACTCGCCTTTTTCAGGCAAAATAAAAAAAGAATAATCTCTATTGTAATTGCTATCGATAAAGTTAAGAATCCATTAGGATTACTAGATATATATGTAAATGCAACTAACACTAATGAAAATATCAAAAACAAAAAAGCATATGAATTACTTTTTGGAGAATAACTAATCTTCATTTTTTACTCCCCCTCTAATTTTTGATATTAGCATAATAGGATACAAAAAATTCATTTTCAAAAAAGGATACATTAGTAAGGCTTTATACTCCAAGCTTCTGTAATCAATCCCTGTATTTTTTACCTCAGTCCTTCTATATTGTGCGATTCTTTTTTTAATTAATTGGTTGGTTTCGCTTCTATCCATATGATTGTTATATATTCTATCTAATGAAATAATAGTTGCCGTTGCCGAAAAAGCATTAAGTGTATTTCCATATTTTTCAATCAAAGATTGAGAAGTTAAATACTCCCTAATAACATCAACAACCCCTCCCCATGGATCATCCATTTTAATTTTGGACTGACTTCCTTCATGATTTACATAATAGTACACTGGTCTTTTATCCAAAAAACTAATTTTATTAGCAGACAATAATAATTTCATACTATATAAAGCTTCTTCTCCTATCTTATGATTTGTATAATATATATTATTTTCAATTAATAATTGTCTTCGAACTGCTTTTCTCACACCACCCCATGGTATTTTTCCTGTCATCTGTGCTCTTAAAACTCTCTCTATATTCCATTTTTTATAAGATGACATTAACTCTTTACGTAATATATTTCCCTCAAAGTCAACTTGCAAAACGTCAATAAAAACCACATCCGAATCATTCATATGCTCTCTTAATAATGCAAAATATGTTGAATCCAAATAATCATCAGCATCAACAAATATGATATATTCCCCCAATGCTTTCTTTACACCATTATTACGAGCAATTCCCGGCCCAGAATTTTCTTGATTCAGAACCTTAATTCGTGAATCTCTTTTACACCATTTGCTCATTATATAAGAGCTTTTATCTTGTGATCCATCATTCACTAAAACAAGTTCCCAATTTTCATAAGTTTGTTCAACTATACTTTGTATACAACGTTCAATATATTTTTCGGCATTATAAACTGGAACTACAACTGAAATCTTATGCATCTCGTCCTCTTTTTTTGACATCTTTTACCTCTTTCTCTTATCAGCACTATAATTTTGCATAAGTCCGTATTAGAATCTCTTAAATATTCAATATATAAAAAATCTTTTCTATAAAATCAACTGTATCTATAGACTTTTTGCTGTCCATCTTATAGTACTATTTTCTCAAAAATTTCTTATACAACCAATTTTGCACTTTAACCGGCATTAAATACATTCCCGTCTGTGCAATACCAACCATTACATAATCACTAAACGAACTATATCCCATTTTCCAAAACCTGCGAATTGTAGCTATGTAACTCCAAGTATTCTGCCAGCTCTTTCTTCTTTTGGCTAATTCATCTGAACTTCTAAACCAAAGAAGTGACTCATCAATATTTTCTGCCTTATACCCTTTAAATTGCATACGCCCAAAAAGATCAACATCCTGATTTCTTTTTAAATCCGCATACCCATTATTTTCTAATACCGCTGTTTTACTATACATAACAGCTGGATGATTAAACGCCGAGCGCTTCTTTGCAAAATTATAAATTTCTTCAGATGTTGTAGGTACAATTCTTTGTGAAATTACATTTGAAGGTTCGTCAACAAATTCATCAATATGAGAACCAACTATCGCTAAGTATGGTTTTTCTAAGAATCTTTCTAATTGCTTTTCACATCGATCCGGTTTTGAACAATCATCGGTATCCATTCGAGCCACTAATTCATTTCTGCATTCTCTTAATCCAACGTTTAACGCTAATCCCAAGCCTAAATTGGTTTCGTTTTTAATTCTATGAAGCATTGGATAATCATTCAAGACTGCATAAAGCTCATCCGTTAACGGTCCATCCTCAACCAAAATAATTTCGTCTGGTGTGACTGTTTGATTTAACATTGAATCCAGGGCAAGTCTTAAATACTCTGGTTTTTCTTTTTTATATAAAGACATCAACACAGAATATTTCTGCTGTTTGGCAGATTGTTTTACCATTTCTATTCGCTTCTCATCATTTTGCTCTTTATTTGAATTATTCAAAATCTTTTTCGCCTCTACTTGTTTTTTTTCATAATTATCTTTATTGATTTTTTCCGTTCTCAACAGATAATCTCCCAAATCTTCTGCCGTAGCCATATCATCCTGCGTAATTCCCTCTTGTTTGATAAATGCTTTTTTTACAGTGGCAAAGATAATTCTCAAATCTTCTTTAAAGCTTACTTTTTGAATATATTTCAAATCCCACTCAATCTTATCTTCCCAGGATATTGCATTACGTCCATTAACTTGAGCTAAACCACTAAGTCCCGGCTTTGCAGTATGTCTCATTCTTTGTTCTTCTGTCATAAATACCATATCTCTAACAAGCTGTGGACGTGGACCTATTACAGACATCGTTCCATTAAGTATATTAAACGCTTCCGGTAATTCATCCAAACTAGTATTTCTAAGCCATTGACCAAACTTAGTTAATCTTACCTCATCTGGAAGTAATTCTCCATTTTCATCCCTTTCATCTGTCATAGAACGAAATTTATACATTTTGAATACAGTTTCTTTGCCATCTGGTCCGACTAGTCCTGGTCTATCTTGAGTAAATAAAACAGGGGAGCCAAGTTTTACTCTAACAAGGAGCGAAACACCAAGATATAAAGGACTGAATACTACGATTGCACCGGTTGCACATATTATATCTATCACTCTCTTTACGTATTTTTCATAAATTCCCATTTTACGCTGAATAATCGGCTCGATAATCTCAACCTTATATGTAGATTTTTTAGCTTTATTTTTCATCATTTTTGCCGTGATTGCTGTTGCAATAGTTGCCCCAGCAGCAACGCACCCTATTACTTTTTTCTTAGACACAACGCTCTCCTACACTTCTAAATATTCCCTACTCAAAACAAGTCCTAATAACTTCAATTATCCTCTCCTGCTCCTCCACCGTCATCTTATTATCACTCGGCAGACAAACACCTCTCTGGAAGATATCCGATCCAACATCTTTGATGCTTCCAGCGATATATGCATTCGTCTTTGCTCTTCCTGAACCATTGACTGTCACAAACTCATGCATTCTATACATCGGCTGCATATGCATCGGTTTCCAGATTGGTCTACCCTCTGCATTGATGCTGTTCAGCGCATCGAGTATTTCTGTTGGACAACTCTTTCCTGCTTCTGAGATATAGAGTGCTTCTGTTTCACTTCTCACCTGTTTACACATAGCATCTTCATCAATCAATAAACCACTCAACCAGTAGTTTGGTTCTGCTTTTGTTTCATCAAATGGATTCATCACTACTGGAAGGTCTTTTAATCCTTCTTTATATCTTTCATAGATTGCTTTCTTCTGAGCAATATGGTCAGACAAATGATTGTACTGCTCTCTGATTACTCCTGCAATAACATTACTCATACGATAGTTGTAACCAACTTCTTCGTTCTGATACCATGCCGCATTTTCTCTTGCCTGTGTAGACCACTTACGCGCCTGGTTTGCATCTTCAAGCGAATCTGTCAGTAAGCATCCTCCTGCTGATCCTGTAATGATTTTGTTTCCATTATAAGATATTGCAGCATAATCACCATATGAACCACACTGTTTTCCTTCCCATGATGCTCCCATTGCCTCTGCAGCATCTTCTACTAATAAAGCGCCATGCTTTTCACAAATCTCTTTAATCTCTCTTACATTTCCAGGAAAGCCATATAATTCTGCATATACAACCAGCTTTACATCTGGATACATTTCAAATGCTTTCTCCAAAGCAACCGGATCCATTCCCCAAGAGTCATACTCTGTATCGATAAATACTGGGATACCGCCTTCATAAACAACTGGATTTAAAGTTGCATTGAATGTCATATCTGTACAAAATACTCGTTTTCCATTCAGGGCACCAACACCAACCTGTGGCTTGCCGTACAATCTTTCACCTGCAAGCTTCATACAAAGATGAAGTGCTGCAGTTCCACAAGATAGTGCAACTGCATATTTTGTTTCAGATACTTCTGCTGCCACTTTCTCTACTTCATTTATATTAGCTCCAACAGTAGACATCCAGTTTGTTTCATACGCTTCCATTACATAGCGCATTGACTCTGGGTACATTGTCGGAGATGAAAGCCATACCTTCTTTTCAAACTTTTCAAATCTTTCATTATTTACGAAAGCCATATTTTTACTCCTTACATTTTAACTCTACACATTACTACTTTCCACTCGGATGTTCTCCTACCGGCTTAAACGTTGTCACAACGCCTTCTACCATCTCTACAATCTCCTCACTGTTCTCGTAACTAGCCATCGCCAGTTCTTCCAACTGTCCGAGGAATTCTTTTGTATCAAACGGGATTGGCTTACCGATATGGATTAACTCATTTTCTGTTCTCTCCAGACCTTCTTCTGCCATCAGCTTTTCTTCAAACAGTTTTTCGCCCGGACGTAATCCGCTGTATACAACTCGGATATCTTCATCTGGTTTATATCCTGACAATTTGATGAGGTTTCTTGCCAATGTATCAATCTTCATCGGCTCTCCCATGTCCAGCACGAAGATTTCTCCGCCTTTTGCATAAGTTCCTGCCTGAAGTACCAGACTGACCGCCTCTGGGATTGTCATGAAGTAACGAATGATATCTGGATGTGTAACCGTTACCGGACCACCATTTTCAATCTGTTTTTTGAATAATGGAATGACTGAACCATTACTTCCAAGTACATTTCCAAAACGAACGGCAACAAAATCTGTTTTTCCTTTACCATATGCAGCCGCATTTTCTTCTACATTTACAGTCATATGGTCTTCCGGGTCCGGAACTATCTGTCCATTCACATGTTTATCTTCATGTTCATGTAAGAATGGAAGCCATTCTGTATGACCGGATTTACTGATCTTGTCCATACTCTGGATGACCATTTCACAGAGACGCTTGCTCGCTCCCATAATATTTGTCGGGTTTACGGCTTTATCTGTACTGATCAGTACGAATCTCTCTGTTCCATTCTTCAGTGCTGCGTAGGCTGTCTTGTAAGTTCCTACTACATTGTTTTTAATTGCTTCATTCGGGCTTGTCTCCATAAGCGGTACATGCTTATGTGCTGCCGCATGATATACAATCTGTGGTTTATATGTTTCAAACACCTGATTGATTCTTTTACTGTCACGTACTGAACCGATCAGAACCTTCAAGTTTAATTCTGGATATTTTCGTCTTAATTCCTGCTCGATATCATATGCATTGTTCTCATAGATATCAAATATAATCAACTGTTTCGGTTCATGTGCCGCAATCTGACGGCACAGCTCGCTTCCGATTGAACCGCCACCACCTGTTACGAGAATTACTTTTCCTTTAAGGTACTGGAAGATTTCTTCCATATTTACTTTGATTGTATCTCGCCCAAGTAAATCTTCAATCGCAACCGGTCTCATTTTGCTCATGGACACTTCGCCATTTGCCAGCTGAAAGATTCCCGGAAGCTGTTTTAATTCACAATCTGTTTCTTTACATATATTTAAGATTTCTCTTCTTGCCTGTGCACTTGCAGTCGGTATTGCAAATAATATCTGGTCAATCTTATATTTCTTTACATTAATAAGAATATCTTCACGACCGCCGACAATCGGCACACCTTCCATAACACGTCCCCATTTATTTGGGTTATCATCTATCACACAGCAAGCTTTTGATTTTACCTCTCCTGAGCTTTTCAGCTCTCTGATTAAAGTCTGACCTGCTGCACCGGCACCGATGATCATTGCATTATGTAATGGGTTCGCCTCTTTCTCTCGTCTGCCACGCTCTAAATTCATATAGCGGTATGAAAAACGAATTGTCAATGTAAGTCCAAACTGTAAAACCGATCCGATTATATAGTAAGATAATGGCATACGCCGAATAAATGCTGTCATTCCTACTATATTAAAGATAGTTGTAATCACAGATGCAACAATTACTCTGTTCAGTTCGCTAAAGCTTGCGAATCTCCACAAGCTGTTATAGAGACGTAATTGTGCAAATACAAAAATCGTAAATACTGTATATATCGGTGCAAACTTCAAGAATGCACTCATATACTCTGCCGGAATACTTGTGAAGTGCAAATCAAAACGCAGCCACAATCCAAAAAAGTAGGCAAAGTTAATTGCGAGCGCATCATATATCATCAGATATAATGCTATCATCTGCCAGTGTTCAATTTTCTTTTTTTTCATCTTTCTTTCTTTATCTTGATTTGATACTCCACTCATATTTTTTCTTCTCTTCCTTTAAACCTTATTACCTTTATCCTTTAATTTCCATTTAATATCTCATTCATCTTTGCACTGATGCTCTGTACAACTGCCTCATCCGGCCACATCACATACAGTGGCTGATCTCCTGATGAATAACATGCTTGTGTATCTCCGTTCCCTGATGCTGCCTGTGATTCAATAGTCCAGCTTGCACCATCATTCAACTGCATCTTAATAAATTTCGCCATCTCTTCCTGTGTCATATTGGTCTGTACACTGTCGCTGACATCTGCAATCAATGCACTTGCATTAGACAATATTGCAGGTGACATTGCTTTATTCAATATCGCTGTCAGAACCTTCTCCTGGTCTTTTCCTCTCTGGTTGTCCCCATCTTCAAAGCTATAACGCTCTCGTGAGAATGCCAATGCCTGTTTTCCGTCAAGATGATTCCTACCTTTTTGGAAATGATATCCTTGTGCATCAAAGTCAAAATCTGAATCCACATCCACGCCGCCTAATGTATCTACGATTTTAACCAGTGACGAAAAGTTTACTCTTGCATAATAAGAAATGTCAATGCCATACAGCTGCTCTAATGTTCGCATAGATGCATCCACACCATAAATACCGGCATGTGTCAGCTTATCTCTCTGCTCACCTGAGATATCTGGTATCTGTACGTAATAATCACGTGGTGTTGTTGTCAGTAAAATCTTCTTTGTATTTGGATTTACTGTCATAATAATATTGACATCACTTCGGCTGTTTGTTGCGATTGGTCCATCTACGTCAATACCGCTTATGTATACATTAAATGGTTCTCCTACATCCGCTGTTTCCTGTTCGAGTTCTGTTTCAATTCCATAGTGATATAAAACACGTACTTTGTCGGAATAGTCTTCAATTGAATCTGTGATCAGACCATCTAATGCCTGATTGTATACTGCTGCATCTACCCTACCTTCCAGCAATGCATTTGCAAGTTCCTGAACAGTACCATACTGCTCTACTTTAACTTCGCGTCCCAATGCCTTGTTAATGTTATCCAGCATTGTCTGTGTATTTTCCTGGTCTACAGCAGTCTGTGTACCAAATCGATACATCGAGGCATCCATAAGATTCGACGCCGGGTTATCTTTTTTTACAACTACGATCATATTATCTGTCTTATAATTTGCTCCGCCGACATCTGCCATCAGCTTGTCTGCCTTCAACATATAGACAATTCCGATTGCCTGTAAGATACTTAGTATAATACTAAGTACAATTCCTACGATATAGACTTTATTTTTTACATATTGTAATCCGAATGTTACTCCAAATAATATTAATAATACAATGATAATTGCCACCAGATATTTCGTTGGTACCAATCCGCTGTTCCAGATAACTGCAATCAAACCGACTGCAAGAATCAACTGTATTAATGTAATCAACTTTCCTGCCATATGCAGTGTCTTCTTCTGTTCTTTCATCTGATTGATATACTCCTTCTATCCTGCTGTTTGTATCTCCTTAATGTACATATCTTACTGCACATTCAGTGTCAATGTCTTTACCTCAGATGTGTTGCCGTCGGCATCTATTACATAATAATGTAGTAAATAACTTCCCGGTGTATTTACATCATACTGACCATCTACACTGATACGAGTTGATAATGAATCTGCATCATCACTGCCATCTGCAACACCTTTGACTACACTCATAAGGTCAAATTCTGTTCCGGCTGCAATTGTTACCTGGTCTGTTGTAAGTGCGATTACCGGTGCTTCTCCGACCGGTGTAAGATCATTGTTTGCATCTGCTTTAGCAGGCTCGTTCTGTGATGCTGCTGCCTCTCCGGATTGTTCTGTATTCTCATCCGCTATATTTTCTGTGTTAGGATGTGCATCCGTCTGTGCATTTCCATTTTCTACATAATTAACTGTTCGCTTGGCAGTTCCTACATTCTTTGCCTTGTCCATCACACCGTAATATACGATTGCTTTGCCATCTTTAATCTGCACAACGCGGTCTACAAACACTTCATCGGTAAGGTCTCCGTCTCGGTTATCTTCTGCACTGACACCTTTTAAAAGTTCTCCATAACCTTGCCCTTCTTGATATGTGAGGTCTGCTTTCTTCACTTTAATAACCGGAGCCTGTCGATCCTGACTGCCACGAACAACCAGTGCTGCACCTCCAAGTATCAGACAGCCTGCTATCAGCACAGCTACTAACTTTTCTTGTTTCATGCCTCTTCCTCAGCCTTTCCCTCTTCCTCATGACCATAATCTCCATATGAGCCATAATATTTTCCATAGTATTTTCCATAATACTTATTCTGTCCCATATCTACTTTATTTAATACTACTCCAAGGATTGGACAGCCTGATTTTTCCAACTGCTCTTTTACAACTTTTGCAAATTTATGACTGACTGTGTTTGCTGAAATTACAAGCACTGATGCATCGCTCTGTTTTGCTATAATCGCTGCATCAATAACGCTTCCCAGCGGCGGTGCATCAATAATTACATAATCATAGGCTTTTCTTGCACTTGTAAGGAGACTTTCAAATCGTTTGCCTCCTAACAGCTCGGCAGGGTTTGGCGGTACTACACCTGCGAATATCATAACCATGTTTGTATCTTTTACACGATACATAACTTCTCCAAGCTCTGTCTGTCCTGATAAGAAATGTGACAGTCCTTTCAGTTGTCCGTTTACTTTATGTCGTCCTGCTAATACTGATTTTCTTAAATCGGCATCAATAAACAGTACTTTCTTACCTGCCTCGGCAAGTGAATGTGCCAATGCGATTATGACTGTACTCTTTCCTTCGTTTGGTGTACAGCTTGTGAATACTAATACTTTATTGTCCTCTCCCGAAAACTCGATGTTGGTACGGAGAGACTTGTATGCTTCATTACTCCGATAATCTCTTTTTATTTCTTTTAATTCTATTTCCTGCATCTTTATCCCCTCTCCGTTATCTGTTCATCGTCTTTGTGAACTGACGAACTGACAATCCTTTCGCTTTTTTATTCTTCTTAGTTCCAGCTGCGATTGGAATGGAAGTTAATGTATTCAGTCCCAGATAACGTTCTACGTCGTCTGGTGTCTTAATTGTGTCATCCATGATGGAGATTAATACGACTACTCCCATTGCCAGAATAATACCAAGAATTCCACCGAGCATTGTATTCTTCATTGTATTTGGTGAAGATGGTGCACTTGGAAGGTCTGCCTTCTCAACTGTATTAACTGCATCGGCGTTCATAATCTCTGTAATCTGTACGCTGACCGATTCTCGGACTGCATCGGCAATCTCTTTCGCCTGTTTTGGATCATCGCTTTCTACTTTAATAGTAAGGATTCGTGAGTCTGTTGCAGCTTCAACCGATATCATCTCCATTAACTCTTCAGGTTTCACATCCAGGTTTAATACTGCGATAACCTGCTCCATTACTGTACGGCTCTTTACCAGCTCTGTGTAGTCCTTTGTTAAATATGAACCAGCCTGTAAATCTGTTGCTGAAATTCCAGTGCTTCCGTCACTTTTGGACAGTACGTATACCTTTGTCTCTGCCGTATACATAGGCGTAATAAAAAGCTTTGTTCCAATAAATGCCAACAAAGCTACGATAATTCCTGTCAAAATAATGATGTGTGCTTTTTTTAACAAAGCACCGATAACTTCTATCAGGTCAATTGTCAATTCGTCATTATCTGACTCTGGATTCATTCTTGTGTTTTTTGTGTATTGATTCATAACTACTTTCTCTTTCTCAATAACGTAGCTGCGTTATCGAAGAAAATCCTCCTCATGTATTCTTCTCCATATTTTTTCTTGACGTAATCTGCCGCCTTTTTCATCTTTGGAGCACGTGTATGTACTCCATGTGCGTCGGTTCCTACTCCGAACACCATATCTTCATCCATCAGTTCTTTCACAAACTTCTTGGCTCTGCGACCGCCATCGCCAATGATGCTTCCTGCATTCACCTGAATGCTTGCGCCCATATCACACAATTCTTCTGCATATCCAATATCATCTAGCAGACATTGATAACGCTCTGCATGGGCAATAATCACTTGATTCCCGGTCATCTGAACCTGTTGAACGCCCTGACGTATGTAGTCGTAACTATCGGATGGAGAAAATTCCAGCAATACAGTGTTTCTTTTATTCATTGTAAGAATCTCTCCCCTGTTTATCTTCTCCGGAACATCCTGTCCAAAGAAAACCTCGGTTCCCAGATAAATTCGGAATTTATCACTAATCTTCGCTGCTTCTGCCCGTACCAGTCTTAACTGTTCGTTAAGTATCTCCGGCCTTTTATGTCCTCTGCGCGGATGATGATGTGGAGTTGCAATGATTAAACGGGTTCCTTCATTAAAGGCAATCTGCAGCATCTGTCTTGTCTCTTCCAGATTCTGTGCTCCGTCATCCACACCAGGCAAAATGTGACAGTGCATATCTATGTATCTGTCCATTCAAAAATGACCTCCATCTTTCTCAATTATTTGCTAAAAAAGGTCGCAAAAAGACCTATTTCGCTAATATTAGTCTATAGGTATTCATGAAATTTGTCAATAAATTCCACTCTAATTCTATTTTGCCTTTTTTGTATCTGTCGTATCAAATCGGGTAGTGTTATCCAGACAAAACATTTTGATATTAAAATGTCTCTAGAAATAAGACAAGCGAAAAGCTTTTTCTTTACGCTTTTTTGTTATATTTTTTGATTATGTTTTTTGCATCTTTTCGTTTTTTCCATCTTACGTATAACTATAACTATAAATTGCAATTATTTGTTTACAAAACATTTTAATTATAAAGCTTTGATATACCTATGTCAACGCCCCCCCCGAAAAATTTGTTGTTTTTTATTTGTACAAGAGGTGGGTGGGGGAAATGGTTATTCGCTGTTGCAGATGCTTTTTTGGGATAAATTGGACCCCGTGTCAAGGACACAATGTATTTTTTTAGGTCAATTGTTTAA
>OGIO01000698.1_pt1 | contig 37061 bp, 46 predicted proteins | sample 1571841 | NCBI WGS metagenome assembly OGIO01 (sample SAMEA2582111, study PRJEB24529) | metagenome | biome: Human gut stool | place: China | collected 2011
AATACCGCCCACGCAGCGCAGCGATGATTTTGTCGAGTGAATCGGCGGCAAAATGAATCGGGTGTGTTGCGGGGCGGTAAATCTTTCGTGGACTTTTTCTCACTGAAGTGGTGGGTCTCACGGTGGTGTGCACCGGTATGCTCCCCCTAGAGTAGACAGATTAAAAACAAAAACTCTGAATACTCTGGGGGTATTTTCATGTCAAGAAAGAACCATCACTACTCATCCGAATTAAAATATCAAGCGGTAGGAGAATATCTAAAGGGGCAGAAAACGCTAGATACCGTCTGCAAAAATATGGGATTCTGTCAGATCGGCATTTGCGAAACTGGATCAAGATGTATAATAGTCATACGGAATTAGCGACCAATATACTGATTTCCACAGCCTTATGGCAAAAGTATGGCTTGAATTTATTCGAATCAGCCTTAAACTATAAACTGAAAAAGAATATCATAAGGAGAGCCGAACGATGGATGACCGTGCATGGCAGCTGATAAAGTTATTAAGCGACAAAAACTATACAACGGCTGCACAGCTTGCAGAGCAGATCGGTGTCAGCGGAAAAACCATACGCAATCGCTTAAAGCTGTTGTCCGAAGAGCTTGAAATGCATGGAGCCGAACTGGAAAGCTGTACAGGCTACGGTTATCGACTTCATATTGTAGATTCACAGAAGTATAAAGCATGGAAAGCCGGGCAGACCGAACTTTTGTGGAGCGAACATCTGCCGGAAAGCACTTCCGAGCGTGTCGCCTTCTTGCTGGAGCTGCTGCTGCAAACGGACAATTACGTCAAGTTGGATGACCTATGCGAGAAGCTGTATGTATCCCGCAACACACTGGGCACTGATATCCGGGAAATTCGGGAGATCCTGCAAAGCCGTCACCTTCGGCTGACCAGCCGCCCTGGATACGGTATACGGGTGGAGGGAAGCGAATTTGAGCGAAGGAACCTGATGGCACGGCGGATGATGCTGCACAGTCGTTTATCGGCGCAGAACCTCTTGCCGGAGCCTCTGCGCCGCCCATTGGTGGAAGAAGTGTCCGCCGTGATGAAAGCAAATCATCTGCGGATGCAGGATGATGCGTTTGAGGAACTGCTGCTCTATATCGTGATGATGATACAGCGCATTTCTGACGGACATGAGATCACCCTGACCAACCCGGAAGGGCTGCGGGGTGTGAAGGCTTCCTGCAGCAGTATGGATGCAGAAGCCAACGATCTTGCCGATGCTTTGGAACTGCGATTCGGCATCCGATGCAACGCATTGGAACGTACAGCACTGGCGGTTCATCTGGTAGGAAAAGCACAGCCGTATTCGCAGAGAACGACCGCAATGACTGCTGTACAGCTGCATCTGAACCAGCTGCTTGACCTGATGCTGGAAAAAATTTGTACGGCAAATGGACTTGACCTGACAAAGGATCAGGAACTGCGGGAAGCGCTTCTACAGCATCTTGGTCCCATGAACATCCGGATCAAATACAATATCCCACTGGAAAATCCGCTGCTCCCAGAAATACGGCGCGAATATCCGCTGGCTTTTACGCTTGCCGGTTCTGCCTGCAGCGTTTTGCAGGAATACTACCAAAAAACGATTCCGGAAGATGAAATTGGCTATATTGCAGTGCTTCTTGCCCTTTCGTTAGAGAAAACAAAGCACGCCGTTAAAAAGAAAAACATTGTTGTGGTCTGCGCAACGGGGCGGTCCAGCGCAAAGCTGTTTTTGTACCGGTATAAGCAGCTGTTCGGAGAATTTATTGATCAGATGTACGACTGTGCGTCTTTTGAATTGGAAGAATTCGATTTCAAAGAAAAGCAGATCGACTGCGTATTTACAACCGTACCGCTTTCTATGCAGCTTCCGGTCCCGGTATTTCAGGTTTCACTTCTCCTTGAAGCCGATGAAATTGAAAACTGCCAGAAAATGCTGCAAAGCGAAAGCACAACATTCCTGTGCAGCTATTTCCGCCCCGAGTTATTTATTCCGCATCTCAAGGCAGAAACAAGGGATCAAGCCCTGCAGGAAATGTGTGAATTGGCTTGTCAGCATTTTGATTTGCCGCAGGCATTCTATCGCTCCGTACTGGAACGAGAAGAAATGGCTCCTACGGATTTCGGAAATTATACTGCGATCCCGCACTCTCTCCAGATAATGAGTGATCGCAAGTTTGTTGTGGCAGCGGTGCTGGACAAACCGATCTGGTGGGGACACAATACGGTGCAGGTGATATTTCTGATTTCACTTACAGCAGACGATACCGATCTGGAGCGATTTTATCAGGTCATCTATCGGTTTATTTCAAACCCGGGACTTGTGCAAGCACTCGTGAGCGACCCGGAGTATAAAAACCTGATCGCATTGCTGGGAACCGGGGCCTGAAACACGATTTATTGCCACAGCCCTATGGTAAGTATTCGATAGGATCTGCAGATTTTGCCGCACGGTTACAGACGAAATCTGGCTGGAGCAGATCCCGCGGAACTGGTAGTATAAAGATACAAGATGCAGAACTTCTGCACGACCAGAGAAAGGAAAAGCACATTTATGGAACATCTGGATATGGATACGATTATCATGGAGCTGGTTGTCAATGCCGGCAACGCACGCAGCCTGGCCATTGAAGCCATTCGTGCCGCACGGGAAGGAGATTATGAAAAAGCGGACTCTCTGCTGGCGGAATGTGATCAGGCAATGAATGATGCTCACAATGTCCAGACTGAGCTGATCCAGCAGGAACTGAATGGAGAAAAGCAGCCTTTGTCTCTGTTAGCCGTTCATGCACAGGATCACGTCATGAATGCGATGACTGTGCGGGATCTTGCTCTGGAGATCATTGCGATGAGCAAAGAGCTTCGTAAACTGGCTCAGTAAAGGAGGATTCGTCATGAAAAAAATCGTACTGCTGTGTGCGCAGGGTATGTCCACGGGTATGCTGATGAACAAAATGCGGGAGTACGCAGCCAAGATCGGCTACGAGTGTACCATCAACGCTTACTCGGTGTCTCGCGCCAAGGAGATGGCATCGGATGCGGATTGCATCCTCATCGGACCGCAGGTACGCTACGAGCAGGACAATGTCAAAAAAACATGCCCGGGTGTGCCGGTTCAGGTCATCGACATGGTAGCTTATGGCCGCCTGGATGGTGCAAAAGTACTTAAGGCTGCTAAGACGCTGATGGGGGACTGATCGTCCGCCCTGAAAAGAAAGGAGAGACTCCATGTCTACACTTGATAAAGTAACTGAAAAAGTTATGAAATTCGCTCAGCTGCGTTATATCAAGATCATTATGAATGCTTTCATGAGTATCGCGGCATTCTCCATCGGCAGTTCCATCTTCTCACTGCTCAAATCGATCCCCATTCCGCCGTGGCAGAACTTCCTTGCTGGCAGCGGCTTCGGCGATATCCTCAGCATCCCGGTCAACATGGTCTCCAACCTGTACGCCGTCATGGTCGTCATTGCGGTCGGTTACGAGGTCGCCAAATCCTTCAATCGTCCTCCGCTGGCAGGTGCGATGGTCTCTTTTGGCGCATTCATGATCCTGACACCGTTCACGGCAAATGTCCGCATCGTCAACGATGCAGGCGAAACCATCACCGGTATGGCCTCCGGTGTTATTTCTCTCAGTGCTTTGGGCAGTCAGGGCATCTTCCTCGCCATGTTCTGCGGCATCGTTGGCGCCCGGCTGTATGTCTTGATGCTTGATAAAAACATCAAGATCAAAATGCCCGCTTCCATTCCGCCTTCTGTTGCCGGTATGTTTGAGACCATGATCCCTGCGGGTCTGGTATTCATCCTGTTCATGGTACTGCGCATGGGCTTTGCCGCAACTTCTTATGGCACGATGCAGAGCTTTGTCTACACCATCCTGCAAAAGCCGCTGATGGGCATTGGTGCTAATCCTGTGGGTGCAGCACTGTACCTGATGGCAGGCAAGCTGCTGTGGATGTTCGGCATCCATGGCGATATGCTGACCTATGCAACGCTGGGCAGCATCCGTTCCGCTGCAACGCAGGCGAACATGGCAGCCTTTGCTGCCGGCGAAGCCGTGCCGTATCTGGAGTGGACGCTCCTGACCCCCTTTACCAATATCGGCATTCTCGGTCTGACTATCCTGCTGCTGTTCTCCAAGTCTACCCAGTACAAGAGCCTTGGCAAGCTCTCTATCGCCACTTCGATCTTCAACATCACCGAGCCGGTCATGTTCGGCTTCCCGATCATTCTGAACCCGGTCATGGCGGTTCCTGCCGTGATCACTCCGGGTCTCACATTGGCACTGACCTCAATTGCAATGCGAATTGGCATCATTGCTCCTTCTACCGGTGTAGCATTGTCCAATGTCATTCCCACCCCCATCTATCTGTGGATGTCCACCAATTCGATCAGCGGTCTGATCTGGGGTTGCCTGATGGCGGTTCTCAGCGTTGTGATCTTCTTCCCCTTCTTTAAGATCTCTGAAAAAATGGCTCTTAAGGAAGAAGCCGAAACAGAAGCAGAAGAAGTATGATCTACCCGGCACCGGCGTTACCCACGCCGGTGCTTTTTTAGAACAGGAGATTATTTTATGGCAAAGTTTCCGAAGAACTTTTTGTGGGGCGGTGCAACCGCAGCAAATCAGGTGGAAGGTGCCGCTTTGGAAGGCGGAAAAGGGCTTTCCACGGCAGATGTCCAGACCTGCGGCGGCATGAGCCGTTTTACGGTGGAACTTCTCGGTGTGCCACCTCAGTACGCCGAATATTTCAAGAAAATGCGATATGTCACCTATCGTATGGGAGAAAAAGAAGGTGCTGCAATTGCCCTGAAATCCGTGACGTATCCCAAAGACGGTGCAGTTCCTGCACAGGTAGAAAACGAGTATTACCCCACCATGAAGGCAAGTGACTTTTATCATCACTACAAAGAAGACATTGCGATGTTTGCCGAAATGGGGTTCAAGTGCTATCGGATGTCCATTGCATGGAGCCGGATCTACCCGACCGGGCAGGAGATGACTCCGAACGAAGAAGGGCTGGCTTTTTACGATGCTGTTTTTGACGAGTGCTGGAAGTATGGCATTGAACCAATCGTGACCCTGAGCCACTACGAAACACCGTTGGCTTTGGCCACCGCGTGGAATGCTTGGGCAGACCGCAGAACCATCGACTGCTTTGAGCGGTATGTTCACACGGTATTTGAACGTTACAAGGATAAAGTGAAGTACTGGCTGACTTTTAATGAGATTAACGCCATCGTACACAGCGGCTTTATGACGGCAGGTGTTTTTTCGGATGATCCGCAGCTGATCGAGCAGGCTGCCTATCATCAGATGGTTGCCAGCGCTCGTGTGACGGCGTATGCACACCGACATTATCCGCAGTTTAAGATTGGCTGTATGATCAGCTATGCGCCACCCTATCCGCACACCTGCAATCCGGAAGATGGGCTGGAATCCGTGCGCTCTTTCGATGTTTTTACGAATTATTACGGAGATGTCATGGTGCGCGGCTATTTGCCGGAATATAAGCTCCGCTCTCTGGAACGGCGCGGCATCATCCTCCCGGTTCAGGGTGATGACCTGAAAGAACTGCAGCAGGGGACCGTGGATTTTGTGGCGATCAGCTATTATCAGACCAGCATTGCAGCCGCATCGACCGAAGGTCTGAAAACGACCGAAGCCAATCTGACTCGTCAGGTAGCCAATCCCTATCTCAAGGCCAGTGAATGGGGCTGGCAGATCGACCCTGTGGGGCTGCGGTATGGATTGAACTTGTTGTATGACCGCTACCACAAGCCGATCATCATTGTGGAAAACGGCTTGGGTGCCAAGGATGTTCTGGAAACGGATGGAACCGTGCATGATCCCTATCGCATTGATTATCTGCATCAGCATATTGCTGAACTGAAAAAAGCAATCAATATTGATGGTGTGGATGTATTTGGTTATACGCCATGGGGGTGCATCGACTTAGTCAGCTGCTCTACCGGTCAAATGTCCAAACGCTATGGTTTTATCTATGTAGATGCAGACGATGCCGGAAATGGCAGCTATGCCCGAATCCGGAAAGATAGTTTTTACTGGTATAAGCAGGTGATCGCCAACAACGACTTGCCGGACGATACAGATAGTCAAAAATAAGTCTTACCATGATTGCTTTACCGCAATAATTTTGCAAAACCATCTTGATGCGCCTTGCAACCCATGATATTCTCTGTCACAAATCCCAATGCTTTTGTGGATTGATCCGGAACTATCCACAAGATATGGTCGTGCTCATTTTGAACGCTGCCACAGAAAGTGGTGGTTATCACGGTGATAACCACCACTATTTATTATGTATCGATCTAAAAGACTCTCTTTTTTTATCTAAAATACATTGCAAATTCTTATAGAATATGGTATATACATTATACGAAACGTTGCTTTTGTAAACGTATTATCGTTTAATGATGTGTAAAGTGAGGTGCTTACCATGACCGCTGTGATCTACGCCCGCTATTCCTCGGACAACCAGCGTGAAGAATCCATCGAAGGTCAGATTCGGGAATGCACCGCCTATGCCGAAAAGAACGGCATCACTATCGTCAAGCACTACATTGACCGTGCCATCTCTGCCAAGACGGACAACCGCCCGGAGTTCCAACAGATGATAAAGGACAGCGACAAGAAGCTGTTTGACATTGTGCTGGTCTGGAAGCTGGACCGCTTTGCCCGGAATCGCTACGACAGTGCCCGGTATAAGACCCAACTCAAGAAGAACGGTGTCAAGCTCATGTCTGCCACCGAGATCATCTCCGAAGGACCGGAGGGCATCATTCTGGAATCGGTGCTGGAGGGCTATGCGGAATACTACTCCGCTGACCTTGCCGAGAAGGTCGTGCGTGGACAGACGGAGAACATCTTGAAAGGCCGCTGCAATGGTGGTCGTGGAACCTTTGGCTATACGCTGGATTCCGAGCGGAAATTCCACATTGACCCGCTTGCCTCCCCTTTCGTGCTGGAATCGTTCAGAAAGTACCGGGATGGTCTTACGATGAAAGAGATTCGGGACTGGTTGAACGAGAACGGCATCAAGAACCCGGTCGGCGGTGCGTTCACCTATAACAGTGTCGAACATATGCTCAAGAATCGGCGGTACATCGGAGAACTGAAATTCCGGGATGTGGTTGTGCCAGATGCGATTCCGCCCATCGTGCCGCTGGAACTGTTCGATGATGTGCAGGAAAAGATTGCCAAGAACAAGAAAGCCCCTGCCCGGAGAAAGGCAGAGGACGATTACCTGCTGACCACCAAGCTGTACTGCGGTTACTGCGGTGCACTGATGTTTGGTGAAAGCGGAACGAGCCGGACGGGAGAAGTCCACCGCTATTATAAATGTGCGACTGCCAAAAAGAAGAAGGGCTGTAAGAAGAAAACCGTCCGCAAACAGTGGCTGGAAGATCTGGTGGTCAACCAGACCATGCAGCTTGTCCGGGATGATGCCGCCATGGAATCCATCATTGCCAAGGTGATGGATCTGCAAAACAAGGAGAATACCAACATTCCCCTTTACGAGAAACAGCTCCGGGATGCGGAATCGGGTATCCAGAATATGCTGAATGCGATTCAGGCCGGTATCCTGACCAGTTCCACCAAGGAGCGGCTAGAGCAGCTGGAAGAAACCAAGCGTGAGCTTGAAGCCCGCATTGCGGAAGAAAAGCTGGCGAAGCCCAAGGTCACGGAGGAGTTCATTCGCTTTTGGCTGCTGCGGTTCCGTAAGCTGGATATGAGCCTGAAAGACCAGCGGCAGGCACTGGTGGATACCTTCATCAATGCGATTTACCTGTATGATGATAAGGTTTTGATAACCTTTAATTATAAAGAAGGAACACAGACCGTCACCTTTGGAGAAGCGACAGAAGTCGCATCAAAGGGAAATGGTTCGGATTTGGATTGCCTTGCTGCACCAAAAACCAGTACACATTGTGTGCTGGTTTTTCTTTTTGTGCGAGGGAGCAGACCTCGAACAACACTATTTATTATATAAGAAAGCGCGATGAATTCTGAGAACTCATCGCGCTTTTTCTCTTATGCGGGTAGTGGGGGTCGAACAACAAAAAATGATTGAGTGATGTCAAAAACATATCTGCAACGCGTCTAAGCACTTGCTAAAAAGGTAGTGGGGTTGGTTTGTAGCCCATGTATTTTGCTACGTTTACAAAAAAGAGTGTTACCAAAACTGTTACCAAGGTCAGGCCTGTGCCTTTTTGAATGCCGCGGTGGTCGCAGCCGCCAAATCTTCACGCTGGCCGTCCAGCTCGTGGCGGTAAACCCCTGCGGTATCCATGTTCTTGCTGTGGCCTACCAGCATTTTCAGTTGGCTGTCGGTCAGCACGCCGGACTCGACACTGACGAACGTATGCCGCATCTCATACAGTGTAACCTGTGGCTCAATTCCGTTATCCTTCTGGTACTTCTTCCAGCGCTTGAATAAAGCCCTCTGGTTCGGGATCTGGAACAAAGGGGTGGTATAGTTCAGCGGGATATCGGAAGCCTTCAGCAAGGCCACCTGCGCTTCGTAGGCCTCACGGGCTTCCTTTCCCATGTCGAACGAACGAATAGCGTTTTCATTCTTTCCGGTGGTTTCTTCATCCATCCGGTTGATGCTGCGGCGCAGATTGACCGTGTTCCCCTTAATGTCACCATACCAGAGCCCCACAAGTTCACCGGGGCGTACACCTGTAGCAACTGCAAACCGGTAGGCATAGATATACTCGTCAAAGACCAGCTTGCCATAGTAAAGGCGAGTGTCCACATCAAACAGAACTTTCAAAGCGGTCGGCTGTAAAATCTTTTTCTTCCCCATGCGGGCATTCTTCGGGATAGACAGCTCAGGGAACATCGTACTGTACCTGTTCCGGCGGCACCATTTCAAAAAGCTGATCTCCGTTGAGCGGATCGTCATAAGGGTTTTGCGGCTCAAAGGCTTGTCGCTTGACCTACGCTGACGCTCCTTTTTAAGGCATCGCTTTTTGAAAGACATATTGATGGCCTTTTGCAGATCGCCTTCGGTCAGCTCATCAATGCGGATGTCCCCACAGACAGGCAGAATATAGTAATCTCCGTATTTCTTGCACTGCTCAACATAGGACGTCCCGCAAGTCAGCTTCAGTTCTTCTACCCACTGGGCATAGAGGGCAGCTACCTTTTTCTTGCCGTCCCGGATGCTGTCGTCAAGCCAGGCATCGGCCTTTGCGTTGGCTTCCCGCTGGCCGGTGCGGCCAGGCGTGCTGCTGTAAAACCGTTTGCGGGTGCCGTTCTTCTGCACCGCGATGCACCAGCGCTTTTCCTTTTCCACCCAAAATGCCGTGTTTGTTCTCTTTTTCATTGTTTTCACCTCCAAAAGGGTACACTTTGACAAGCCCGCCCTTTTGGGGTATAATCGCATTGCTAGGTGTGCGATGACCCCGTAAGGGCGAGCCGCTTACTTTACGTCCTGCCGGTTGCCTCCGGTGGGGCGTTTTTGTTTATTCAAAAATCAGGATGCCTTCCGGCCTTCGCTCTTGCCGGAAGAGATATAATGCTCGTAGTATTTCTGGTTATCTTCGCCAAAAGCGGCAACCAGATCCGGATTATTGGCCTTGTAGGCGGCAAGGTTAAATGCACTGCTGCCCTGACGGCCTTCCTTCATGCCGCTGTTCACGAAATGCTCCAGATACTTCCACTGGTTATCCCCGAACAGAGCAGCCAGATCAGCATTGTACTCTTTGTAATACTGATAATCGTAAACAGGGGCGTATTTGCTGGTCAGCACATAGTAAGGCTGATTCGTCGGGTCGCTTCTGAAGTGACCCGAATACAGGGCTTTCTGATTGACGCTCTCTTTGCTGCCGTCCATATAGATGATATCGGCCTTGGTCACGGCAATGTCGTCGATCGTGCTGTTGTACCAAAGGCAATCCCATTCCACTGCTGCATCGTAAATTGCATTCTGGAGTTCGTCATCTGTCAGATAAGTAGTGGAATCCAGCTGACCCAGCGTCTTGGAATGGTCGATCACAGACAGAACTGAGGACGGCGTGTAGGAATCAACATAATAGGCATTACCGTCCTTGTCCAAAAAAATTCTATGCCCGTTGCGCTCTTCAGCGCCAAAGTAATAATTCGTGGCAAGCTGCTGCTGTGCCTGGAACGGTCCAAAATCTCCCATGGATGCAGGAGAAGTCACCGTGTTTGCGACCGTTCGGTCAAATCTTGTCGGAGCGATCGGCCCTACTACCTGGGCCGTCACCGTCGAACGGCCGCTAATCGTGCAGGAAGTTCTATCGCCGACTGCATTAAGCGGAACCAGTGTAAACGTAACATATTTAATGGTTTTGTTTGAATTATTCCGGAAGCAGACCGTAGGGCTGACGCCGTCAAAAGCATCGACCGTAAAATAGACGTCGGTGACCTCGACCGCAGGCTTTGCCGCAAAGGCACCGCATGCGAGAATCGTCATCAGCGCCAATGTAAAAACAACGCCTAAAAGCCTTTTTGCTGACTTTTTCATGATTTTCTCCTTTTCTGTTGAAAAAATCCAAATTTATTGTGGATTTTTCAAACCTTTTCAGTTGTCAAAAATTGTTGCGCGCAACTCCTAATGGTTGTATAATGTTCTCGAAAATAAAACTGCTTTGGAGGGCAGCAACATGACACGACAAGATTACATTACCGCCATTCTGAAACTGCTGGAAAAAGCCGATTTCCGCCAGCTGAGGCTTGTGTGGGTGTACGCAAGCCACCTGATCGGATAAGCCGCCAGCCACCACGCGAGGGAAGCCTTTACGGGCTTTCCTCTTTTTTTTGCGTCAATTTTTCGGCCATGTGCTCCAGCAGCTTCCAGTCCGCCGGGCTCAGGCCTGCCAGCATTTCAACAAAACGCTTTTTAAAGGTATCACTGTCATCCTTGGTCAGGTCAGCCAGGAAGGCCGCTACCTGTTCGGACTGGGTGTCCTGCACAAACATTTCACCTTCGCCGGTACGCAGCCACGCTTCCCGGACGCCGAACTCCCGGCAGATGTCGCTGATCGTGCGATCGCTGGGGGTTCTGGAGCCATTTTCAAGCATCCATAAATAATTACGGGAGAGATTGATTCTGTCCGCAAACTGTTCCTGCGTCAAGCCTTCGTGTTTTCGGACAGCTTCGATTCTTGCGTTCATTTTGTTCACCTCCTTTCTGTTCGCTTCAATTCGTATTATATTCCGTAAATCTAACTGTGTCAACATTTATTTTTAACCTTCTTCAAAATTCAGGCTTGAAAAATCTAACAGAGTATGCTATATTGTTCTCACAAAGTTAGCAATCCAAAGCTAATCAAGTCAACAAAAAGGAGGTGAAGAGGATGAAAAAGCCTAATTTGCAGGAAACAAAATCCGCCAGAGTGATGCAGGTCATTGAGACCGTTTCTCTGGCGGGCGATGGTACGGATACATACCCGATGTATGAAATTCATCAGTATTGGAGCTTGGATGGCAAACTACTTGCAAAAAGCGAGCCGCCTATCAATCCGGATGACGCTGTTCCTGCTTATTCTGGTCAATAGCAAGAATGTCATTGTACAGCTCTTCACGATCATGCCGCGCGATATACCAGTCTTTAAAGAGGAGTTCCAGAAGCTTGATAAGCTTCTGAGCTTCGCCGGGGTCGATGTCAACGATCAAATTTACATCTTTTTCCATGTGAGCGCCGATATTTCCCAAACGCCGTACCCCATTAAGTACCCTATACTGATCGGCGGGAATTTTATCTTTGATTGAATCGATTTCTCCTGCAAGATTTCCAGATTTTACTCCCCAGAAGTTGCGAATCATCCCTTGCAGACAGCGTCGGGCCAGAGTGGCGGCTGCTCTCGGACTTTTATCCAAGATAGTGCAAGCTTCAAGGTAATCCGTCCGAATAGCTTCCGGAATGTATTCAGGCAAAGCCATTCCAACATACGGTGGATAATTAAACGAAAAAAGTTTTTTTGAACTTGCCAATTGAACCGAATACTCATGGCACGATGGGCAGTAATGATAGGTCACAACAATATCAGAAGCAAGCCAACTGCACGAGTGCATTCCTTCGAAATCTTCTTGATCATGATAAAAGCTGACCCTTCGGTCTTTGGTATTGTCCGGCGTTTCGTAGAAAGCAACGCCGCAGTACGGACATTTATATTTTTCAGCCATTGTAAACACATCTCCCTTCACATTATCAGTATACCGCAGAAGGGAGCACGCCACAACCCACCCGATGATGGCCGCATGGCAGCGGTCGAAACACCCGAAAGGGTGTCGTGGGAGCCACCCACAGAAAGGAGTGCTTCGTATGGCACGTAAGAACAATTCCCTGAACCCCGCCATGTATGGCCTGACGCAGCAGGACGTGGAGCGCGTGATCCGCATTCACACCATGTGCAAGGACATGGACGAGGACGCATTCGAGCAGATGGAAACCGCTGCGGCATCCATTAATCTGGTGGCCAGTCTGAAGAAGCTGGACAACCGCCCCGTGGCATGAAAGGAGGTGAACTACATGGACAACAACAAAAAGCCCAGCGGACCTGTGGAAGAGGAACGCTGGGCGCTGAAGGAGAGACCGCCATTTAATGGTAGAAGCAAACTCGCAGAAAAGACTCTCCAAGAGGAGTAAGCCCTACTCTTCCCTTTTCAGCCGTAACACGGACTATTTTTTTATCATCTTCAGGATGGCGATATCCACCTTCGGGTTCTGGATGAATTCGCTTTTTCATCTCTTGGATGAGCTCAAATTCGTCAAAAACACGATACAGACTTTCTTCTGGAATATATGTAGTGTACGAGATATCAATCAATCCTTGTCGCGCTAAAGAGCTCAAAGAAGCAGATTGAAGAAGACTCTCAGCATATGTCGTCATTTTAGGATTTGCAGCGAAAACATTTGATTGAGCTGTTCTAAATGTATCATCAAACAAAATGTAACGAAACTCGACTATTGGGTACTGATCCACCTGTCGAAACAATCCGAGGTTTTCCGCATCCAGAGGTGACATTTGTGCAATCATTGCCGGAAAAGACGGATGAACCTTACTTTGATAGCGTTCGTCTGCTGCATTCGCAAGAAGATTTTGAAACATTTCGCTGATTTGCGGCTCATCCATGCAGTACTTGACATTTTCGATAGCAGGGCCAACCACCTGCATACGAGGCTCAACCAAGCATTCTTCCGGTTTAGCATTCAATTTGTCACCTAGTGATTTTTTAAAAACATCCAAGTCATGTGCTTGCTGTAGTCGCATCTTTTCTGCTGTAAAGTGGATTTTGCTTGTAGCCATCGAAAGGAGGTCGCCAAAAAGAGTTCCAATCTGATTAGCACCGGGTTTCAGAACAGCTTTTACAGGTTCGTCAATACAACTTGGTACGGCATTGATATTGAAGACGTTGCCGTTATTCTTCTCATCACTCATCTTACCATTCCTTTCTTTTGGAGGTTCTATGGACAAACTCATTCTGATTATTAAGATACTCGTCACCGAACAGAAAGTCAAATTTTATACAGCAGTCTGCCGTGTGTGCGAAAGAATCGAACGTTATATCAAAACACATCGAAAATAAGGAGGTACATCTTCACCATGACCGACATCATCTTATCCACCCAGAACGGCGAGCCGGTGGCATCCAGCCGGGACGTCGCCAAGCGCTTCGGCAAGGAGCACAACCACGTTATGAGGGATATTAAAGCTCTCGAAGAGGGTGTGTCCAAAAATGGACAGACCCCCATGTTCTTCAAGTCTGAGTACACCCACCCTCAGAACCACCAGAAGTACCCCATGTACCTGATGAACCGGGACGGCTTTTCGCTGCTGGCCATGGGCTTTACCGGCAAGGAAGCCGTACAGTGGAAGCTGAAGTACATCGAAGCCTTCAACCAGATGGAGAAGCAGCTGGCCGCACAGCACAAAGAGCAGCGGGCCGTGCAGGATGCCAACATCCAGAACGCCATCGATCGGGTGATCGAAGCCCGGAAGAAGCTGGACGAGAACACCGCTTTTCTGGACGAGTGCCGCAAGAACCGCGAGGACAGCAAGGCCAAGTACATGCAGGTCAAGGCCCTGTGCGGCGAGTTCAAGGCCATTTACGGCCAGCATTGCGACACGGTGCGCACCATGGAGAACGTGGTGCGCGGCTCCCAGAGCTACCTCACCAGCGCCATTGACAGCCTGACCATCGTTGCCAAAGGCTACCCGTTCTACGCCGCCCTGATGGACAGCCTGCTGGATGGGCTGCCGACCGCCAAGAAGGAGGAATAAAATGTTGAACACATCAACCATTCGCGGCACCTTCCGGCAGATTCCGTACTGGAAGCTGCGGGGCCGGTTCCACAGCTGCGGGTTCCGGGATCAGGAGATTGCAAATGCAATCGGCATCGGAACTGACACAATGAGCAAGCGGATGAACGGGAAGCAGCCTTGGACAAGCACTGAGATCGCAGAAATTTGCAAGACGCTTGATATCCCGCAGGATGAAATCGGGGAGCTGTTCTTCCCTACTGTTGAGAAAGGAGAATCCGCATGAGCAAACCTTACACCCTTGCATCCGAGCGGGCCGACGCGCCCAACGGATGCGCATACGTAGCCCCGCTGCTGACCTGCGCATGGTTCCGGTGGGAAAACTGCCGCGATTCCGGCCAGTACCTGACCGGCGCGGAGGTTGCAGCATTCAAGCCCACGAACATCCAGATTTTTCATGACGGTGCCTGGCACCCCGTTGCCGCCTTTTATGGTGCTGTGTGTGCACCTGTAGACGATTATCTTCAGGAGGTAGGAGCATGAAGCTTGAAAGTGAATACGTTCTGCGGTCTGCCGCTATTTTGGCGCATTCAGCGCTTGATGATGCCAGTGCTGTAAACTCTGCGCTTCAGTATGGCGGGACGCCCGACCAGATGGCTGCCGTAAAGAAAACTGCTCAGGCGGCCAATGATGCAATCGATCATGTGCAGAACCTTCTCTATATTTTAGCTGATTTGGAGGGCATATCCTTATGAGAATCAAATCCGGCGTGTGGTATTGGCTGGCCGTGGCCAGCGGGGCCGTGGGCCTGCTGTACGGCATGGGGCTTGAGGGCAGCTTCCAGACCGGCGGCACCGTCTCGGACGGCACGTTCATCACGGCCATGGTGCTAATCCTGCTGGCGGTATTCTTTGCCCGTCTGGGCTTTGCCGCCGAAGCACGTGAGAAACGCCGCCGCAAGGTGCACCAGCAGCCCCGCAACACCGTGAAGAGCGGTAGGAAGGCGGGCTGACACCACCCATGAATAAAGGAAAGCACTTTACCCGCGTTTGTTTGGACTGCGGCAAGGTGATGGAAAATGTTGCTGGCAACCTGCGCTTTTGCGCTTCCTGCCGCAGAGAGCGCCACAACCAATATTGCAGGGATTACAGGGCGCATAATGAAAAACCTGCCCGCGTCATGTGGTACACCGTCTGGGACGCAAAGACCGGCGATCTGCTGGCATCCGGCACGTCCGAGATGTGTGCCCGGCGGCTGGGCTACAAGAGCGCGAACAGCTTTGCGTCTGCCGTCAGCCATGGGCTCAGCGGCAGCCATCGAACTTACAAATACACATTTGCGCGGGAACGTATCGACCGCAGCGAGGTGGACAGCCTGCCGCCGGTACGCACTATACGAAAAAAGCCCGCCGGTGCGCCAACACCGACGAGCCCAAAGGGTGATGGAATTTGAAAGCCCCATCACCCCGATGATATCACAAAATCGGAGGTTTTTACAAGAAAATGAACGCAAAAAATAAAAACGCACTGCTGGAGCACATCAAAAACGCGCCCGAATGGCAGTCCGCGCTGATTTACGAGCAGCTTGCTGCCCTGAACAAAGCAGCAGCCGACATCTCCACCGGTACTTCCACACTGGAGCAGGGCTTTGCCGACGGCAAGCTCCGGCCCGACCGCTATTACTGTTCCGACAGGATCTTCCGCCGGGACTGCAACACCGGCGTTCTGGACAGCATCGCGTCCGCCCTTGGCAGGGCTTTGGCGGCGCTGGAAGTTCTTTCCGCCCTGTCCGATGCATTCCAGCGGGAGTACCTCTCCAGCGTCGAAATCTCGCAGGGCATCTACTACAACGAGCTGGAAAAGTTCTGCCTCATGCATGGGTACACGAAGGAGGATAACACATGAAAGGCATTCTGATCGAACCGGGCAAGGGTCCCGTGGTCACCACCCTGCCGGATACGCTGCAGGGCATTGAAGCATGGTTGGGCGGGCACGCTGACCAGAAATATTTCTCCCGCACGCCTGCCATCCTGATGCACAGTGCCGCAGGCCGGGAGCCGAACCGCATCTGGCGCGGCGAGGTTCTTTGCGGCACTCTTCTGTGCTACGGCTGGCGCGGCGGCCGCCTGCAGCCCCTGAACAAGGCCCTGCAGGCTGAGCTGCTGGACCGCCTCAAGGACACGGAGGTGCGGGTATGACGGACTACACCATCAGTTCCAAACTTTCCAACGAGACGGTTTATGCCTGTTACCGCGGCCGTTTCTGGCACTGGAACGGCAGCATTTGGAAAGAAAGCCGCATCATGACGCATAGATTTGAGCTGGCCAGAGAGGCAGACAAGAATCTGACACCGCAAGCATTCCTGACCAACGGCGCGGAGTTCGCCCCGTTGGATGAGTACGAAATCGACTGCGCAATGCTGGACGCGTTGAAAAATGCCAAGCCCTGCAGGAACGCGCCCATCGAACCGATGAAGGAGGAATCAGAATGTCAGACGTCGACCCCCGCAACATCCCTGCAGAACTGCGAATCGGTCCCTGCCGCATCGGCGGGCGGTTCTTCTGCGCCGATGCCTTCGGCGCCCGGTTTTGACTTTTCCGCTCTGGGCGACCTGTCCGAACAGGCCGTGGAAACCGATCAGCAGTTCGACCTGCACTACGGCACCGCGCAGGATGAATATCTCATTTCCTGCATCTACGTTGCCAAAATGCACGCACTGACGGCCAAGGCTGGCCGCTATGGCGGCGGTACATGGACAAAGTGGTATGAGAGCAAGGGCATGAGCGAGGGCAGCGCCCGGACAATGACCCAGAACGGAGATGCTTTTAAATCCGCAACTGTTGCGGATTTAAAATTACTGCCGTCCATCTCCCGCAAAGACTTGAACCTGATTGCCCGCTCCGGCTGCGCCGAACAGCTCACCGCAGCCGCCGGAGACAGCCAGCGGGTGCAGGAGCTTTTAGCCCAGCTCAAGGCCAAAGAGTACAAACTGAACGAAACGCAGGCCAGATTGAAGAGCGCCTGCATTCAAGAGCAGGAGTCGCGGGACGCAATGAATACCGCCAATGCTCAGCTGGAAGCCGCAAATGCCGACATTAAAGGTCTGACAGAACAGAACGATCAGCTCAGAAGTCGGTTGGACGCCGCCGAAGCCCGGGAAGAGGAAGCATGGAAGATGCAGAGCAAGGCCGAAGCCCGGGCCAAAAATGCCGAGGATGCCCTCAAAAAGCAGCCCATCGTGGGCGTGACTGACCCAGAAGAAGTCCGGCGGCAGGCGGATGCCCTTGCCGCCGAAGCAAAGGCGCAGGCCCGCAGACAGATCGAGGACGCTCAGCGCCGGACTCGTGAAGCCGAAGCCAGATACCAGAAGCTGCAGCAGGATGCAGACGGTTTCCTTGCGCCGGAGCAGTCCTGTGCCCAACAGGCAAAGATCATCGCCGATTCCATGCGCAGCATGTATCTGGGCTGGTTTGGCCTTGCCAGCACCACCGGCACACCGCTGGCCCGCATGGCCGCACCGATCTATCAGGTGTGCGATGAAATTCGTGAATCACTGGAAGAAGATACCACCATCAACCCTACTGCGGAGGGCAGTGTGGAGGACGCAGAACGGGAGGCGTTGTTTGAATGAGATTTGACACAAAAGCATTGCTCAAACTGATGAAGCAGAGCTGGCGGGGCGGCGGCGTGAAGATCCAGCGCACCGAGCACCGCGGGCTGTGGGATTCCTTTTTCATCACCGGCGCGGGCTGGGCGCTGCTGATCCCGAAGGAAAACTGCCCCGGCGAGATCACAGGCCAGATCGTCACATGGCTGGCGGACATGCCCAAGATCGGCGAATCCAAGTGGGTGGTCAAGGGCTGCGATCCGCAGGACATCCCCGAGGACGACCGCACCATCGATATCAGCCGCTACACCACCGGCAATTATGAGACCGGCATGGCCTGCCTGCCGCTGTGCACTGCCACAGACGCCCTGATCCAGTACGGCGCAGACGACCGGGCCGCAGCGTTCCCTCTGGACGCTTTTGCCGTGGTGCAGGCCGGTGCGAACCTCGGCTTTCTGGATACGGAGGCCGGCATCGCCTGCTGGAAAGACGAAGACACCCACGGCCTGTTCTGGCTCTGTGACAACGCAGGAAATGTCCCACAGGACGTTCTGGACGCCGTGAAGCATTTCACCCCGCAGAAACACTAAGGAGGTATTTTTATGGTTGAAGTTACCCGTGCGACCCGCGAAAAATCCAAGCTGCGCATTGCGCTGGCCGGCGTGTCCGGCGGCGGCAAAACGCTGGGTGCCCTGCTGCTGGCCTCCGGCCTGACCGGCGGCGATTTCTCAAAGGTCTGTCTCATCGATACTGAGCACCGGCGCGGCGAGCTGTACGCCAACCGCACAGATCTGGGCGTCGGCGAGTTCTGGTACATCGAGCTGAAAGCTCCCTACTCTCCGGAGCATTACAAGGAATGCGTGGATGCCGCCGTGAAGCAGGTCGGCCCGGACGGCGTGGTCATCGTGGACAGCCTTTCCCATGCATGGAGCAACGCGGGCGGCGTGCTGGAGATCAAGGCCGACATCGCTGCGAAACCCGGCAAGAATAGTTACACCGCGTGGGACGAGGCCGGACGCATCCAGAACGATTTTATCAACTATCTGCTGTCGGTCAACTGCCACACCATCTGCACCCTGCGGGTCAAGCAGGATTATGTCCTCACCGAGAACGACCGCGGCAAGCAGGTGCCGGTAAAAGTAGGCCTTGCTCCGGTGCAGCGGGACGATGTGGAGTATGAATTTGACATCATGTTCACCATCGGACGGGACCACATTGCCACCACCAGCAAGGATGTGACCTTTCTGGACGGCTTCGGGGCGGTCATCACCTCGGATTTGGGCAAACAGCTGGCCGAGTGGGCCAACGACGGCAAGGAGCCGACCCGCTGCGAGGAGTGCGGGCGGCTGGTATCGGCCACCAGCAAAATGACCATTGACCAGCTGGCCGATTACACCCGCAAGACCTACGGCAAGTGCCTGTGCGCCGCCTGCGCAGTCAAGCTCGAAAAAGCCCGCCGTGCCGCTGAGAAGGAAAAGGAGGCCGCCCATGCGCCCCAGTGATACCCGCACCCGCCAGAAAAAGAACCGGTTGCAGCAGGCCCGCAACGCCCGGGGCAAGGTCTGGCAGAATGACCTGCTGGACATCCTCTGCGGCATCCCCAAGGTCTGGTGCAGGGGCTGGCCTGCTGACTATTCCGGGCAGCCCTACGACATCGAGGCCACCATTGACGGCCGCAGCTGGGGCATCGAGTGCAAGCACATCGCCAAAGGCAGTCTGCCCTTCTCGGCCTTCCGCCCCAATGAGGTGGAGAATCTCTCCCGCAAGGAGGATGCCGGCGGCATTGCGGTGGTGGCGGTGCGGAGGGATGACCCTGCCGTGGACTGCTACTTCCCGTGGTACTACATCCGCGACCGCATCGAGAGCGGCGAGCGCGGCAGCGTGAAGCTGGAAAACCTGCCCACCGACATCCTGAACGTTTTGGAGGTGGTGCACCCGTGATCTACACACTGGACGGCGAACTGCACCTGCAGGACGTGCCGACGCCGCTGCTGCACAAGCTTATCCGGGAGCTGACCGTGCCGAACCCCAAGTACACGAACGCCCTGCGGCTGGGCAGACCCACCTACAACATCCCGGAGACCGTGATGCTGTACGAGATCCGCGGCAACGCCCTCACCCTGCCGCGGGGTATGGCAGAGGAGGTCTGGCGGGAAAAGCCGGCCGGAACCACCGCCCGGGACAAAACCCTCAAAGGTGATCCGCTGACCTTTGACACTTCCCGCTTCACCTTGCGGGGATATCAGCAGAAAGCCGTGAACGCGGCTCTCTCCTGCCAGTGGCATCAGGGGGTGCTGATCGCGCCCTGTGGCGCGGGAAAGACCGAGATCGGCATGGCGGTCATCGCTCATCTGGGCAGACCCGCGCTCTGGATCACCCACACGCTGGATCTGGCGCAGCAGGCCAAGGAGCGGGCGCAGTTGCGTCTGGGGCTGGATGAGCGGGAGGTTTCCATCATCTCCGGCGAACACAAGCGCTGCGGCACCAAGCTGACCATCGCCACCGTGCAGAGCCTGTACCGCATGGAGCTGGACGAGCTTGCCCGCACCGTGGGCGTGGTGATCGTGGACGAATGCCACCATGTGGTCAACAACCCGGAGCAGGCCAGCATGTTTGCGGCGGTGCTCAAATGTCTGCCCGCCCGCTGGCGCTTTGGCCTGACCGCCAGCGACACCCGCAGCGACGGCCTGAGCGAGACCATCTTTCAGGTGCTGGGCCCCCGCGTGGCGGTCATCGAACCGCAGCAGCTGGAACAGATCACCATCACGCCCCGGGTCGAAACGGTTTTCACCCGCTTCGTCTATACGCCCCGCGCCAATGAAAACCCCATCGACTATGTGCGCCTGATGCGCTGCATGGCCACCGATGCCGACCGGATGCAGACGGTGGAAGGCGTCATCGACCGTGCCGTCACCGAGGGCAGCAGCTGGCTGGTGCTGGCAGCGTCCCTCGCCATTCTGGAACGGCTGCACGCCTACGCGCTCAGTCTGGGTCTTGCTGCCGAGTTTGTCTGCGGCGCAACCAAAAAAGCAGAGCGCACAGCCGCCCTTGCCCGCATGAAAAGCGGCCAATCCCGCATCCTGTTCGCCACCTACCAGCTGGCCAAGGAAGGGCTGGATATCCCATGCCTTGACCGCCTTGTGCTGGCCACCCCCACCCGCAACAAGGTCATCGTGCAGCAGAGCATCGGACGCATCCAGCGCCCTGCCCCCGGCAAGACCGGGGCACTGGTGATCGACCTTGTGGACGAAAAGACCCCGCAGCTTCTGGTGCAGCACAAGCAGCGCCGGACGCTGTACAGGAAAATGAACATCACAGAAAAGGAGTAATTACCATGTCTGAACTGAACTATGCATCCGCCCTCGCCGCTCTGGACGGCGAATTTGAATCCGCCAGCGCCCAGACCGGCGGCAGTGGCGTGCCCGCAGGCCGCTACAACGCCATCCTGAAAGAGGCCAAGATCGTTGCCCGCACCGGCGGCATTGCCCTGAGCGTGTCCTTCATCGTGACCGAGGGGCAGTACAAAGGCCGCTATGCCTTTACCAGCTACGGTCTGAGCAAGAACGGTCTTCCCTTCTTCAAGGGCTTTCTGCAGATGATCCAGCTGCCCCTCACCAAACTGAGCGAGCTGGAAAAAGCCCTGCCCCTGTTCCCGGGGCACATGTGCGTCATCGATGTGCGCCCCGACCGCAAGAACCCGCAGTACACCATGACCTATGTGGACCGGTATCTGGGCATGGGCAATGTGGCCGACTACCTCAAGCCCCCGGCACAGCCCGCTGCACAGGATGATCTCATCCCGGTGGACGAGCCGGATGATTTTCCTTTTAACTAACAGGAGGTGCGCATGCTCGAACAATTCCCGCAGGCTCTGAAAGAGAGCCGCCGCTGGGTCTGCTTCGATGCTGCCAAAACGCCCATCAACCCCGCCACCGGGCAGAATGCAAAGCCCAATGACCCCGCCACATGGGGCACGCTGGAAGCGGCACAGGCCGCAGTCTCCCGCTTTGGTCTGCGCGGCGTCGGGGTGCTTTTGGGCGATGGGCTGTGCGGCATCGACATCGACCATTGCCGGGACCCGGACACCGGTGTCCTCTCGGACATGGCCCGGGAGATCATCGACGGGATGCAGACCTACGCCGAGGAAAGCCCCAGCGGCACCGGTGTGCACCTGCTGTTCACCGGCCAAAAGCCGGCCGGTGCCTGCCGCAAAAGCAGCATCGGGCTGGAAATGTACGATGGCGGGCGGTACTTCACCGTCACCGGCAAAGCGCTGAACGATCTTGCCATCGAAGAACGCACCGCCCAGTGCGCCGCCGTGCACGCAAAGTATCTGGCAAAGCCGGAAGCGCCCCGGGCGCCTGCGCCTGCCGTCGTGTGGCAGAAGGTGGACCGCTCCGACGAAGAGCTGCTGCGCACTGCCTGCGCTGCCCGGGACGGCGAGCGCTTTGCTGCCCTGTATGCCGGAAACTGGCAGGCCTACTACAACAGCCATAGCGAAGCCGACCTCAGCTTCTGCAACCTGCTGGCCTTCTGGTTTGGTGCCGATGTGGAGCGCATGAACCGCATTTTCCGCACTTCCGGCCTGATGCGTCCCAAGTGGGACGAACGGCGCGGTGCCAAGACTTATGGCCGCTGGACGCTGGAACGGGCCGTCAATGACTGTCAGGAGGTGTACACTCCCTCGCCGGAGCCGGACAAGACGCCCTTCGCCGATCAGGACGAAGCCCTCCGCGCCCTGAACGTCAAGTACGGTGCGCAGTCGCCAGCCGCCGCCCCCGCCCCCGGCGTCAAGACCTACTCGCTGGACGACACCGGCAACGCCCGCCGCTTCCGCGACCGGTACGCCGACCGGGTGCGGTACAACCCCACCGACAAATGCTGGATGGTGTGGGACGGCGCCCGCTGGAAGCGGGACGACCTTGCCACCATCAAGGGCCTTGCAGATGAGATGCTGGACCAGATGGACAAGGCCTGCTTCGGCATCCGGGATATCAACACTGCCGGGGCACTGCGCCGCCATGTGCAGAAGAGCCGTTCCAGCCGCAGCAAGGAAGCCTTCCTGAAAGAAGCCCAGCACCTGCCCGGCATCCCCATGCTGCCGGAGCAGTTTGACCGGAACAAGGGCCTGCTGAACCTGCGCAACGGCATCCTGAACCTTGCCCGCCGGGAGCTTGTGCCCCACGACCGGGAAAAGTACATCACCCGCATGGCGCAGGTGGACTACGACCCACAGGCCAAAGCCCCGGTGTGGGCGGCCTTCATCCAGTCCATTACCGGCGGGGACACCGCGCTGGCCGAGTACCTGCAGGTGATGGTGGGCTACTGTCTGTGCGGCTCCACCCGGGAGCAGTGCATGTTTTTCCTGTACGGCGATGGCGCCAACGGCAAAAGCACCTTTCTGGAAACGCTGGCAAAGATGCTGGGCGACTACTGCATGAACGCCCAGGCCGATACCATCGCCAGTACCCGCAGCCGCTCCTCCGGCGCGGCACGCAGCGATGTGGCCCGCCTGAAAGGTGCCCGCTTCGTCACACTGGAAGAGGGCGATCAGGGCGCAACGCTGGACGAAGGCCTTGTGAAGCAGATGACCGGCGGCAACACCATCACCGCCCGCTTCCAGTATGGCAAGGAATTTGAGTTCCGGCCGGAGTTCAAACTGGTGGAAGCCACCAACCACCTGCCCAAGATCCACGGCACCGATGTAGGCATCTGGCGGCGCATCCGGCTGGTGCCCTTCACCCAGAGCATCCCGGAAGAAAAGCAGGACATCCTGCTGCCCCAGAAGCTGGAAGCTGAGCTGCCCGGCATCCTCAACTGGGCGCTGGACGGCCTGCAGAAATGGCTGGCCAACAGTCAGGGCGGCAGGCGGCACGGCCTGCCCGCCTGTGCCGCCGTGGACAGCGCCGTGAATGCCTACAAGCAGGATCAGGACCGCATCGCGGCTTTTCTGGCCGACTGCACCGAGCCCGCCGAGGGCAGCACCGTGCAGGCCAGCGTGCTGTTCCGCACCTACCTGAACTGGTGCAGCGAGAACAACGAAAAATGGCGCATGGCCAACAAGCAGTTCGGCATGGAGGTCAAAAAGCACTACGAGATCCGCAAGGGCATGTACTACAACGAATATGTAGACATGGCCCTCTCGGACGAAGGAATGCGCTGTATGGCGCTTGGCCGCGGCACCGAGCCATCTGTTGCGCCAGCCAGAAGCCGTCCTCTCTATGAGCAGACCCGCCTGAAAAACTGAGCGTATGGAGGGTATGGAAGCAGGAAGGGCGTTTCCCAGACTTTTTACTATATATTTTTTGTTACATCTAGGGAGTTTTCAGAAATAGCTTCCTATCCTCCATACCCTCCATAGAAAGGAGCAACCAATTTGACTTACGAAGAGAAAAAGGCATGGCTCTGGCGGTACCGGACGGCCAAGCGGTTTGAACTGCTCAAACTTGACGAGCTGGCCACGCTGCAGACCGATGCCACCCACACCACCCAGCGCTTTTCCCCCGTGCCGGGCGGCAGTGGCGACGGACAGGCTCTGCCCCGCAGTGTGGAACGCATCGACGAGGCCCGCCGGGCCGCTGAGGCGCAGTCTGCCGTGTGCGACGCTATCCGGGCCGAGATCATGGAGGTGTTCCGCCAGCTGGACGATGAGGTGGATTTCATGATCCTGTTCCGGCGGTACATCCTGCTGGAGGACTGGCCGGACATCGCGATCAACATCCGCAGTTCCCGCAGCCAGATGTTCCAGCGCCACAGCGCGGCCATAAAAAGACTGGATATCAAAAGTCCGGACTGAACCGGAGCGAACCGGACTTGATAATACTGTCAACCCCTGCTAAAATTTAAAATGCCAGAGCCCGCAGGAAAGACTTACTCCCTTCATCCCTGTGGGCTTTGTGCTGCCCGGCTGACACATAGGATCACCTTTACCGACCAACAGCCTGAATGTACCAGCCGGGTTTCTTTGTTATATCCTGCCGTTCGGATCTTCCGGGCGGCTTTTTGATTTTACGGCAAGAGAGGTGGTGAGGATGACCGACAAGCAGGATCGTTTCTGTGAAGAATATATGATCGACCTGAACGCCACTCAAGCGGCCATCCGCGCCGGATACAGCCCCAAAACCGCAAGAGAACAGGCACCCCGGCTGTTAGCAAATGTTAGCATTCAAAATCGCATTGCCCAGCTGCAGGCTGAGCAGAGCCGCCGGACCGGTGTATCTGCTGATCGTGTCGTTCGAGAGCTTGCCAAGATTGCATTTGCCAACGCCAGCGACCTGATCGACCCGGAGACTGCTTCTGTCAAACTGGATGCCTCCCGGGATGATCTGGCCGCAATCCAGTCCATCAAGGTCAAGAGCTTTGGCGAGGACGGTTTGGAACACGAGGTCAAACTTGCAGATAAGCTCCGAGCACTTGACCTGTTGGGCAAGCATCTGGGCATGTACAAAGACGCATCCGAAAAAGAAAATGCCGCTGCTCAAAATAACGACATGCAGACCCTTGCTGATCTGCTGCAGCACCCTGTGCCAGACCGTGACATCAAGGACTTTGAGACATGAACATACCTGCACCTTTTTCACAAAACCAGATGCGTTTCTTCTGGAACTGCTTCGACCACTGGTTCAATGTGGCTGAGGGCGGCAAACGCGGCGGAAAGAACGTGCTTATTACTATGGCCTACTGCACTATTCTGGAAAAGCATCCCAGCAGAATACACCTCATTGCGGGCGTATCAACTGCAACGGCCCGGCTGAACATTCTGGACTGTGACGGCTTCGGCCTGAAAAACTATTTTGAGGGCCGCTGCCGTGAGGGCACTTACCAGAACCGCGACTGTCTGTACATCCAGACTGCAACCGGTGAAAAGGTGGTGCTGGTGTCCGGTGGTGGCAAAGCCGGTGACGAAAAGCTCATAAAGGGCAACACCTACGGCACCGCCTACATCACCGAGGCCAACGAGTGCAGCGAGACCTTCATCAAAGAAGTATTCGACCGTACCCTGTCCAGCCCTGACAGAAAGGTATTTCACGACCTGAATCCCAAGGCGGAGGGGCACTGGTACTACGAAAGTATTCTGAACCTGCACGAAAAGAAGCAGAGTGAGAACCCAGAATACGGCTTCAACTATGGGCATTTCACAATTGCCGATAACATGAGCATTTCGGACGACCAGCTCCGGGCTGTGCTTGCAACCTACGACCGCAGCACGGTCTGGTATGCCCGTGACATCCTTGGAAAAAGGAAAGCTGCCGAGGGCCTTGTATACCCTTTCTTCTCCGCCGGGCAGGACACCTACCTTTTTCACGGTGATGCTTCCCACATCGACGGGCAGTTTTATGTGTCCATCGACTACGGCACGCACAACCCCTGCAGCATGGGCCTGTGGGTCATTCATGATGGCAAGGCCCTGCGCATCAAGGAAAGCTATTTTGACAGCCGTGCCGAGCGTGTGCAGCGCACGGACGAAGAGCACTATGCCGAGCTTGAACGCCTGACCAAGGGCTATTACATTCAGGCGGTGGTGGTTGACCCGTCCGCTGCTTCCTTCATCGAGACCATCCGGCGGCACGGCAAGTATCTGGTGATCCCCGCTGATAACGACGTGCTGAACGGCATCCGCTGCGTGGCATCCCTGATGCAGGCTGGGCTTGTGACTATCCACGAAAGCTGCACGGCATCCCGCCGGGAGTTTGGCCTATACTCGTGGGATGACAAAGCCAAAGAGGACCGCGTCGTGAAGGAGAACGACCACGCCATGGACGACATCCGCTATTTCTGCTATACGATACTGGCCCCGCTGATCCGCTGGGCAGACTGGAGACGAAAATAATGTTTGATAGACTGCTTTTCTGGCTGCGGGAGAAAGCGCGGCTGCTGTTCGGTGAAAATACCACCGTCAGCGCCAGCGTGTCCTACAGCATGGAGAATGCGATCATCCTGTGGGCGCAGATGTACGATACCGGCGGGCCGTGGTGCCACGGCGGCAAGAACGCCCTGCACAGCCTGAAGCTGGCCCAGAGTGTTGCATCGGAGCTGGCCCGTCTGACCACGCTGGAAATGGAATGCCTTGTTTCCGGCAGTGCCCGCGCCGACAGCATCAACACCATGCTGCAGCCTTTCATTGCAGATCTGCGCACCCCGGTGGAATACGGCTGTGCGCTGGGCGGCATCCTGTTCCGGCCCTTCCTCGATGCACAGGGCTGCATCCAGATCGATGCTGTGCAGGGTGACTGCTTCTGCCCTACCCGCTTTGACAGCTCTGGCCGCATGACCGGGGCTATTTTTTATGACCATCTGGTGCGCGGCAACCGCATTTACACTCGTCTTGAAGATCACGAGTTTTCCGGCAGCACGTACAGCATCACGGTCAAGGCGTTCCGTTCCATGACCAGTGCAGACCTCGGCATTGAAGTCCCGCTGACCGATGTGCAGGAGTGGGCCGCGATCTCCCCGCACACCGAGTTTTCCGGTGTAGACCGCCCGCTCTGGGGCTATTTCAGAGTGTCCAGCGGCAATTCCACTGATCGGCACTCCCCGCTGGGCGTGAGCGTCTATGCCGCTGCTGTTGACACCATCCATGATACCGATGAACAGTATGGGCGGCTGCTGTGGGAGTATGACGGCGGGCAGCTGGCCCTTGACGTTGACCAGACCGCCCTGCGGCCCGGCATCAACGGCGAGAGCGTTATGCCGCAGCGTGAGCAGCGCCTTTACCGCAACTGGTTGAACGGCAGTTCCGGGGCCAATGGCCGGAACCTTTACGAGGTGTTTGCCCCTGCCCTGCGCGATGAAAGTTATCGTCGGGGGATGGATGCCATGCTCAAGCGGGTGGAGTTCCAGTGCGGCCTTGCCTACGGCACCCTGTCCGACCCGCAGAACGTGGACAAGACCGCCGAGGAGATCAGGAGCAGCAAGCAGCGCAGCTACACTACCGTCAAGGATCTGCAGCGGGCGCTGGGTAATGCGCTGACCGATCTGGTATACTCCATCAGCAAGCTGCTGGATGCCCAGTGGAACAGCGGCGCAGCCGTTTCCCCGCCGGGCGACTGCAACGTGACCTTTGACTTTGACGATAGCATCATCTCCGACCCCAAAGAGCGCAAGCAGATGTATTGGGGCTACGTTACCGCAGGCAAGTTCCCGTTCTGGCGGTATCTGGTGGAGTTTGAGGGCTACAGCGAGGACGATGCCAAGGCCATTGCCGCCGAAGCGGATGCCGAGAACCGCAGCCCTGAAGCCCTCACCTTCGGGGGTGCCTGATGCTGCCGCCGTCTTACCTCGACCAGATGCCGGATGCCTTTGTGCAGCTCTGGCAGCAGGTCGAAGAGCAGATCCTGCAGGACGTTGCCCGGCGCATTGGCAAGATGGACGCCGTGACCCCCACCGCAAACTGGCAGCTGTGGCGCTACCAGCAGACCGAGGCGCTGCGCAACGACGTGGTGAAGCTGCTGGCGAAGTACACCGGCAAGAGCGAAACGGCCATCCGCAAGCTGCTTTTGCAGGCTGCGACCGAAGCCATGGAGCGTGAAGATGCGATCTATTACCACTACGACATGGAGCCGCCCCCTTTTGAAGAGAGCGCCGCCCTGAACAACCTGCTGGATGCCGGTGCGCGGCAGACCTGCGGCACATGGCAGAATCTGACCGCTACCACGGCAAACACCGTCACAGGGGCCTTTGAGCGCACGCTGGACGCTGCATGGCTCAAGGTGAGCACCGGTGCCTTTGACTACAAAACCGCCGTCAAGCAGGCCGTGGACAGCCTTGCAGACGACATGCCCATGGTCACATACCCCAGCGGCCACAAGGACAGCATCGAGGTAGCCGCACGGCGCGCCATTCTGACCGGCGTGAACCAGACAGCTGGCAAGTTGCAGGTGGCCCGCATGGACGAAATGGGCTGCGAATTTGTGGAGACGACCGCCCACGGCGGTGCCCGTCCTTCTCATGCAGAGTGGCAGGGCAGGCGCTTTCACCGGGGCGGCGCGATGGACTACAAGGGTAAACACTACCCGGATTTTGAAGCCGCCACCGGCTACGGCACCGGCGCAGGCCTGTGCGGCTGGAACTGCCGCCACACCTTTTTTGCGGTGTTCCCGGAGCTGGGCGACCCGCCCCAATGGACGCAGGCGCAGCTGCGGGAGCTGAACGCCCGGAACATCGAGTGGAACGGCAAAAAGTACACCGCCTACGAGATATCCCAGATGCAGCGTGCCCGGGAGCGGAACGTCCGCCGCTGGAAAAAGCGGTATCTGGCCGAGGATGCTGCCGGGCTGGACACCACCGACAGCGCGGTGCGCCTGAGAGCGGCCCGCCAGAGCCTTGCAGAGTTTGCACAAGCCACGGGTGGCCGTGTGGACAGCGCCCGTGTCAGCGTGCCGAAGTTCGGCAGGAGCGAGGGCAGCAGGGCAAGCGCACAGGCGCGGAAGGTATCCTCTACATACAGCAGCTTGAACACAAAGGCAAAACCTGTTACAATGCAGTCAATCGCAAATGTTAAGGCGTTCAGCTGTGACACACTGGATGCCGCCGGGCAGCAACAGCTGAAAAACGCCCACAAGCGCCTTCTCATGGTCGCTTCAAAGCAGCCGGAAAATGTTGAAGTGGGCAGGGTGTTCGACATCAAGATGAAGCCGCTGACGAAAGATATCATCGGCTTGCCGGATGGTCATTCTGTTCAGCTACCAAACCCGGATGTACCCTATATTGCGATTCATACCCATCCTGCATGCGGTAGCTTTTCAAATGGTGATCTGCGGCAATTTACGCGAAACGCAAATTTGAAGTTGCTTACTGCTCTTGGGCATGATGGGCATATTTACGCAATCGAAAAGACTTCTACTTTTCAAGAAAGCTCCGCGAAACAGGCCATTCGGAAAATGGATTGCGCAATTGATGAATTGCTCAAGTCCACGCTGACGGATGAACAGGTTCTTGAAAAGGCAGAAGGGGTTATTTCGGACTGCATAAAGGAGTTGCAGAAAAATGGTGCCAAATTCTACGAATAAACCTTCTTACACAGAACAGGAAGTCAGGGAAATGCAGCAGGTTCTTCTGGAAACTCCTGTAGACCCGGCATATGACGATATTTGCAACTCATTTTACGATGGGTGGGACAGAACTGTACACCGTCAGATGTATGCTCGTGACTGCTACAGTATTTTGAAAGAACTTGGAAAGCTCCCGCCCGGCATCGAATAACCTTAACCACCATCCACCCGGACGGTGGTTTTCTTTTGCCCATTTTTACAGAAAGGAACGAACCATGAAAAAGATTCTTCTCGCCCTTGCGCTGGCCGCATCCATTCTGCTGTGTGGCTGTTCCAGCGAAGCCGAAAAGGCCAACTACAACATCTCCAAGCAGGCAGATTACTTCGAGAGTGAGCGCAAGATCACTGTCTACAACGCCCGCACCGACAAGGTGATCATGGAAGCCGAGGGCTACATGTCCATCTCCAACAACTCAAACAATGAGCTTGTCTGCACGGTGAAGGTCGGCCCGGATTCCTACCGCAAGAACTACATCTATCTGAACGACTACACCATGTATGTGGTAGAGGACATCACCGGCACCCATACCGACCCCTACCACTACAAGCTCTATTTCCACACTGACATCCTGCCCAGTGTGGAGGTGAAGCCGTAAAAGTCATTCACGGAAATCCCCCATTTTAACCACTATGTGCCCAGAAAAAGGCTTCATAGTGGTTTTTTCATGCCGTTTTAGCTCATGTTGGCAGAGCACCGGACTTTTAATCCGGGGGTGGCGGGTTCAACTCCCGCAAGCGGCACCACAGCGGAAGGCGGCGCGTACCCCGTCTTGTCCCGTGCGGAATGAGAACCGCGATACAAAACAGCAGGGACTTATCCACCCAACAGACAAAAGAAAGGAGCACATCGCAAGTGAAACGCGAAGATGTGAGCAAGATCATTCCGGGTATCACCTCGGACCAGCTGGACAGCATCATGAACCTGCACGGCGCGGATATCACGGCCAAGGTGAACGAGATCACCACCCTCAAGGCCGAGAAAACCACCCTGACCGAACAGCTGTCCACTGCAAACAGCAAACTGGAAGGCTACGACCCGGAGTGGAAGGCCAAGGCCGAGCAGGCCAAGACCGATGCTGCCGCGCAGGTGGCTGCCCTTGAGAAGGGCTATGCGCTGGAACGCAAGGCTTCCGGCCTGAAATTTTCCAGCGAGAGCGCCCGCAAGGCGTTCCTTACCGAGGCAAAGGCCCAGAATTTTGCCATGAAGGACGGCGAGATCATGGGCTTTGATGACTATGTCAAGGCTTTCAAAGAGAGTGACCCCAGTGCTATCCTGCCGGACGGCGGCATGGCACGTTTTTCCGCATCGGCGACCGGCGCACCCGGCCAGCCCGCAAACGAACATGAGGCCGCAAACGCTGCATTCCGCGCAGCATTCGGCCAGAAAGGTTGATGATCTATGGCGATCGATTCTATTGCCCGCAGCAATGCGGAAGCCCTTATCCGCGAACAGCTGGTGAACACCATTCAGCAGGATGTTCCCAAAAGCTCCATCGTCATGCAGCTGGGCACCCGTCTGGCAAACATGACCTCTAACCAGACCAAGATCCCCGTGCTGTCCATGCTGCCGCTGGCCTACTGGGTCAACGGCGATACCGGCATGAAGCAGACCAGCAAGCAGCAGTGGGATAACGTGTACATGACCGCTGCAGAGCTGGCCGTCATTGTGCCTGTGCCTGAAGCCGTGCTGGCAGATTCCAGCTTCGACATCATGGGCGAGGTGCAGCCCCGCGTTCGTGAAGCCATGGGCGCGAAGATCGACAATGCGATCCTGTTCGGCGGTGAGCGTCCCACCGAGTGGACGACCGACATTCTGACCCTTGCGGCCAAGAACAAGGTGACCGGTCCCATTGACTACGCAAAGCTGCTGGGCAAGGACGGTCTGTTCTCCAAGGTGGAAGCTGGCGGCTTTGGTGTGGATGCCGTGGTCGGCGATCTGACCGCAAAGGCAGAACTGCGCGGCCTTGTGGATACCACGGGCCGTCCTCTGTTCCGTTCGGATATGCAGGGCGCGACCACCTACGCGCTGGACGGTGCCCCGATGTACTTCCCGGAGAACGGCGGCTTTGATGCTTCCAAAGCACAGCTGATCGCAGGCAACTTCAAGAAGCTGGTGTACTCCATCCGTCAGGATGTGACCATCAAGCTGCTGGATCAGGGCGTGATTCAGGACCCCACCACCAAGGAGATCGTCTACAATCTGGCCCAGCAGGATATGGTAGCCCTGCGTGTGGTCATGCGCATGGGCTGGGCACTGCCCAACCCCGCCACCCGCCTGAACGCCGACCGCTCCAAAGTCCCGTTCGCATTCCTGACCGCCGCTGCCGTCGCAGCATAAGGAGGCCCCATGCTGTACTGTACCTACGACGAATACCTCACGGCGGGCGGCACGGTGCCGGAAGCCGCCTTCGGTGTGCTGTGCAGCCGGGCTTCCCGCATGATCGATGCCGCCACCTTTGGCCGGGCAGAACCCCACGCCGCAGGGTGCGAGGCCTGCCGGAAAGCGCTGGCGGACGCCTGCGCCCAGATCGTCGGCCTGCTGGCCGCTGCATCTGCGGCGGGTGCTGTGCCGGGTGCTGCAAGCGTCTCCAACGACGGCTACAGCGTCACCTTTGGCAGCAATGCCAGTGTGACCGCGGCCACCCGGCAGGAAGCCTATGAAATCATCCGCACCGCGCTGGGCAGTGACCCGCACGGCCTGCTGTACAGGGGGATTCTGTGATGCAGACAGCCGTTACTGTGGTGAACCTCATCCACGACACTGCCACCGAGACGGACAGGCCGGTGTGCTGGGTGTTCCCCGGGTGCAGCTGGCGGGAATGCCGCTCAACCTCCGGCTCCGGCACTGCCAAGGACCCGGAGCGCACAACCCACATCCGCATCCCGGCCAGCGTGTGCACCATGGGCTATCTGCCCTACGCCCAGTGGGCGGCGCTGTCTGCAGCGGAAAAGACCAAGCACTGGACCCTGAAACGCGGCTGGAAGCTGGTGCAGGGCTCGGTGCCTGCCTTGACCGAAGCCGAGTATCATCGAAAACGCGGGCTTGATGGGACTGCCGATCCCGGCAGCGATCACCAAGGCTGTGGACATTTTAAAGCAGCGCTCGGAAACCGAGCAGAAAGGATAAGCTCTTATGAATGAATTTCTGAAAGTCGCACTCACTGCCTGCATCCCCGCAATGACCGTCATTTTTGGCTGGGGCCTGAACAAGGGTGTCAGCATTGCAAACGGCTACATCAACAACAAGTTTGCGCAGACCTGTCTCCAGAATGCCGCCAACGCGGTGTTCAACGCCGTCCAGTATGTCAACCAGACCTACGTTGATGCCCTGAAGGAACAGGACAAGTTCGACGAGGATGCGCAGCGCATTGCCTACAACCGCGCACTGACCGCAGCGAAGAAAGCCCTGACGCAGGAGACCATCACGTTCATCAAGGAGACCTTTGGCGACCTCGACAGCTACCTGAAGCCGATGATCGAAGCGCAGGTGCGCAGCCAGAAGACCTCTATGTGACGTTTCTGTAGCGCCAACAAAATCATAGTATAGCAACAGCCCCGGGGAGCCTGACGGTTCCTCGGGGCTGTTTTTGTTTGGCGTGTTTCGACGCTTTACGACGTATATCGACGTAATTGGTAAATTTTAAGTATTTTTCGGTTAGAGTTGACGCATAGAAAGGATGTGTCAACTATGATCGTTTCCGAATTGTCCACTCAGGTCAATGATTTGCTGCGCCCGATGGGAATTACACGTAACTTGAGCGCCTACAGTATCCTGTGCCAGTGTCTTGAGCTGGTCTGTGAGCAGGAAGACCGCCTGCAGGCCGTGGAAAAAGATATCTATACTCCTATCGCCGACCGCAGAAGATGTGAGCCAAAAGCGATTCAAAGCGCTGTCCGCCGGGCAGCTAAAGGTGCATGGCTCACAAACCCGGAGTATGTGCAGCAGCTGGCAGGCTATCCGCTGACCGGTGCGCCCAGCGCGGTGCAGTTCATTGAAATGCTGTATAATGCGCTGGTGAGAGCAGTCTGAAAACTTAATAGTGTTACCAAAAGTGTTACCATGATAAGAAAAAACACGCTGGTTCTGTACGAATCAACGTGCTTTTCTTTGTATGCGGGTAGTGGGGGTCGAACCCACACGCCTTGCGGCACAGGAACCTAAATCCTGCGCGTCTGCCAATTCCACCATACCCGCGTATTCTTCTATTCTGCAGCTGCGGCCAAACCGCCTTAATATAGTATCAGTTCCGGCGGAAAAAGTCAATCACTGCACTGATATTTCCGCCCTTCACAGCGCATACTATCGCCGGACGATCGTATCATTTTCCATGGCGGAAAGGGGCTTTTGCCGATGCGCAGATCAAAACTACGCCGCGCTGGCAGCATTGCGGCAGCTTATCTTCTGGTGGCCGCGCTGGCGGTGCTGGGCTGGCTGTGGCACAGTCTGCCTGCTGAAATTTTGCTGGAACCCGGCCAGACCCTTACCCTGCCCCGTTTTGCCTATGTGCAGCCGCTGCGCACCGCTGGCTCCCGCAACGCGGCCAGCACGCAGGCTGCGGGCAGCTATCAGGCCACTTTGTCCATTGGCGGGTGGCTGCCCGTCAAGACTGTGCGCGCTCTGGTGGAAACACGTCCGGTGGTAACAGTGTGCGGTACGCCTTTCGGCGTTAAGATGTTCTCCGAGGGCGCGCTCATTGTGGGCTTTTCCGACCTGAACACCCCGGACGGCACCGCAAACCCCGCCAAGAAGGCCGGGCTGCAGCTGGGCGACCGGGTGGTGCGCATGGACGACACCCTGACCGAGACGAACGATGCCGTGCACGATGCTCTGGAAACGGCCGCAGGCGCACCGGTGCAGGTGGTCTATATCCGCAATGGTGAGCAATTCCAGACCCGGCTGACCCCCGTGTGGGACAGCACCGCCGGGCAGTGGCGCGCCGGGATGTGGGTGCGGGATTCTTCCGCCGGGGTAGGCACCATGACCTTTGTGGACAATGCCGCCGGGGTGTTTGCCGGGCTTGGCCACCCCATCAGCGACAGCGACACCGGTGAGAGCGTGGCCCTGCGCAGCGGCGAGATCGTCCCCTGCCAGATCGTGGGGTGTACCAGCGGCACCGTGGGCAGCCCCGGTGAGCTGAAGGGCCGCTTTCTGAGCACCCATGCGCTTGGCAGCATCTGCATCAACAGCAAGACCGGGGTCTATGGCAGAACACGGGCTGCATTTTCTGGCCCGGAGCTGGAGATGGCCTTTGCGCAGGAGGTTGTGCCGGGCGATGCCGAGATCTGGACGACTGTGGACGGCGAGGTGCCCAAGGCATACCGCATCCGCATTGAAAAGGTAAACGACGCAGACCCCCACCGCAACATGATCCTGCGCGTGACCGACCGGCAGCTGCTTGCCAAAACCGGCGGCATCGTGCAGGGCATGAGCGGCAGTCCCATCCTGCAGAACGGCAGACTGGTGGGTGCAGTGACCCATGTGCTGGTAAACGACCCCACGCGGGGCTACGGCATTTTTGCTCAGACCATGCTCAAGCAGGCCCGCGCTGTTGAAAAAACAGACGATACAGCGCATACGCAGACCCAAAACGCAAAATAATTTGCGGGTTTCGATTTTATTTTCCAAAATTTGCCAATAAAAGTCGTTGAAAGTTCTGGAAAATTATGGTAAAATCCATGGTGTTAAGGGAACTGCACACATTGGAGGAAACAACCATGGACAAAGTTAGATTTTTGATGTCGGATACTGGTGCCCCGTTCACTGCCGCCTGCCGCGAAGCGCTGGAGCAGAAGGGCGTGGACGTGACCGTTGTGGAAAAGGACGGCAACAAGGTCCTGCAGAAAATGCTCACCGTGCGCCCGCAGGTGGTCCTGCTGGATGCTTTTATGCCCGGTCTGGATGCCCTTGCGGTAAAGCAGCGCTACAATGCCGCCGGTGAGCGGCACACCTCCTTCTTCGTGACCGGTGCCTTCCAGAGCGAAGAGATGGTACAGGAGCTGCTGGACGAAGGCTTTGCCTACTACTTTGTAAAGCCCTTTGATGAGACCGTGCTTGCCGCACGGGTGCTCAAGGCGGCACTTGGCCCGGAAAAGCACATCCTGCACACCAGCGTGGACAGCGATGAGCTGACCGTTACCGAGATCCTGCACCAGATCGGCGTCCCCGCCCACATCAAGGGCTACCAGTTCCTGCGGGATGCCATCCTGCTCACCATGAACGAGCCGGAGTACATCAACGCTGTGACCAAGCGTCTGTACCCGGAAATCGCCAAGAAAAACGGCACCACCGCCAGCCGGGTGGAGCGCGCCATCCGCCACGCCATCGAGGTGGCATGGGACCGGGGAGACGTGGATACCCTCAACAGCTACTTTGGCTACACCATCCATAACCTGCGCGGAAAACCCACCAACAGTGAGTTCATCGCGATGATAGCTGATAAGATGCGGCTGGATAAACGGCAGAGAGTGGGCTGATTTTTTTCATAGAATCCGCCGTCGTTCATATTCTGATAAGAGCAAACCAAACAGACAAAGGAGGTTTTGCTCTTGAAGCTTGCAGAATATCTCGCACGGCGCAGGCGGGCCAGAGTTGCGGCCGTGATGCTGTTCGCCCTCATTATGGGGTTTGTATCTGCTGCGCCGCCGGTCGTCACCGGATGTCAGGCGCAGGATCTTACCCCGGCACCGGACACTTCGATGCTCTCCCCCGCCGTTTCGGCTCTGGCACAGGAGCAGCAGGAGCCTGCTGCCCAGCCGCTGCCGGAAAAGTGGGTCTGCCTGACCTTTGACGACGGCCCCAGCAAGACCACACCGGATGTGCTCAGCGCGCTGAACGCGGCCGGAGTGCACGCCACATTTTTTGTGGTGGCTACCGGTTACAACGAGAAGTATCTGCCCCTGCTCACCGAAGCGGTCAGCGCCGGGCACCAGATCGCGCTGCACTCTGCTTCCCACGAGTACAGCGATATCTACCGCAGCAGCGACGCTTATTGGGAGGACATTGCCCTTTTAAAGGAGCGCATTGCTCCCTATGTGGACGCAGAAAGCATCCGGTATTTGCGGTTCCCCGGCGGCAGCACCAACACCGTCAGTCGGCGCTACGGCGGCAAAGGGCTGATGAAGCAGCTGAAAGCCGAAGTGGAACAAAAAG